>MDTD01018787.1_pt1 | contig 20197 bp, 14 predicted proteins | sample 811221 | NCBI WGS metagenome assembly MDTD01 (sample SAMN05326646, study PRJNA326480) | marine metagenome | isolation source: seawater | place: Pacific Ocean: South West | collected 2011
ACGGGCCGCCATGATGGATGTGCCTTCATACAACAGCGCACTTGCTGCTGCAGCGATTTTACGTGAGCAGGGATTGAACAAGTTAGATTTTGTCGCAATAAGCGGTTCCGCTTCTGAATTCAGCGCGGGACTTTCTCCATTGTGTGAACGGATAGATATCAAACGGATTATCATGCGTGGTAGAATAAAAAAGAACACCAGACTGGCCCAGTTTATCTACGGCACAAATGAGGGAAAGTCAATCCCGCTTCTTACGGGAAAGTTCAACCCGTGTGAAGGTTTTAAAATATTCCCGGAGAAATATTGTAAATCGGCAGAATATAAGGTATTATATCAAACAACCAGAATCCGGCTTCAGGAAATCCCAAAAACCGGACGCTGGAAAATAGAAATATCAGCAGGGGAAAAGACCCGGCATTTTGAGCTTAGCCGCACCTTTCCGATGCTGATAATGGAATTAAACGTGCATTAGGATGCGAATATGAAAATCTGTCATGTGATAACCAGGATGATTGTGGGGGGAGCACAGGAGAACACACTTTTTACAATTGTCGGTCACATTGAAAAGGGACATGAAGTCACTTTGCTAACCGGACCTTCGCCAGGCCCTGAAGGTGAACTACTTAAACACAGCGACTTTCCGGAGTTTGAAATTGTCGAAGATCCGAACTTGTGCAGAGAGCTCAGCCCGATACAAGATTTCAAATCATGGAAATTCATGCGCAAATTCTTCAAGGAACGTAAGTTTGACGTGGTCCACACCCACAGCTCAAAAGCGGGAGTTATCGGTCGCGCGGCGGCATGGAGCGCAAAAGTTCCGTTCATCTGCCACACTGTACATGGGCAGGCTTTTCACCCTTATGAAAAAGGCTGGCGCAATGCACTATATATAAAATCGGAACACTGGGCCGCAAAACGTTGTCATAAAATATATGCGGTGGCTCAGGCCATGATCGACCAATGTGTGGACGCTAAGGTTGCTCCGCGGGAAAAATACAAAGTTGTTTACAGCGGCATGGACATTGATAAATTTATGAGTGCAACCCGGGAACCGGAGCTGCGCAAGGAATTGAGAATCCCGGAAAAGGCCCGGGTAATCGGAGCCGTGGCAAGACTCTTCCCGCTCAAAGGATATGAATATTTTGTTCCGGCTGCGGCAGAGATCGCCAAACGCTATCCCGACACCCACTTTCTGATCGTCGGCAACGGATCGATGCGGGAGGAGATGGATCGTGACATTGCGGCGCTGGGTTTGACGGACCGCTTCTCATTTGCCGGGCTGGTGCCTCCCGACCAGGTATGCCGTTATATTGCTCAGATGGATATTCTGATGCACCTGTCTCTGCGTGAAGGATTACCGCGCTCCTTGGTCCAGTCGCTGGCCTGCGCCAAACCGGCAATCAGTTTTGAGCTGGATGGCGCTCCGGAGGTAATTTTACCGGGGCAGACCGGCTATCTGGCCGAACCTGAAAACACTGAAGAGGTCATCGAGGCAGTCGATAAACTGCTGTCGTTCCCTGAACAGGCCGAGGCAATGGGTGAATACGGTCGTGAACTGGTAAAGGATCAATTCTCCTGGCGAAAAATGGCAGATATTCTCGAGGAGGAATACATTAGCAACCTGAATGAACGGGGACATCCTGTATGAAGCTCTTTACAATAGTCTTTTCAGTCATTCTGGTTTGTGCGCTCTCCGGCTGTCAGGACCTGCCTGACGGAGACCCGCCGGAAGGTCAGATTGTCAACATCGACTTCGGCTCGGACCATTTAACGCAGGATCGGGCAGTGGAAGCAATGATTGCCAGACTTAGCGTGGCGATGGGCAAGAACGGTATAAACAATACCATCCTGTTTATAAAGTACGGGGATGATCAAGACTGTCTTAAGATGACAGAACAGGTCATGAACAGTGTTGCCCCGATGTTCGGTCTCAGTATCATTCAATCTGCTAAGGCCGGACCAGAGTTCAACCTGGTCAGTTCGCTGAAAAAAGATGGAAAAACCGGACTCTGGTATATTGTCTGTACACGTGACGGCAAAACAGTATTCAAGACCGGAGTCAAGGTCATTTTATCGAATAACCATCGAAGAACTGTCGGGGGGACTGAAAAACCGTGAAAAACAGTCAAATCGTCCTCAATCATTTTTGACATTATTATGATATTCTGTTATATTCATGTTTGATCTAAATTTTAGGTTGGCAAGTTCATAAAAAAAAGCAAACACCAAGACTGAAGTCCACTTATGAAGTGTATTATAAATTGCAACAGTGAAACGGCAAAATGGGTTGGGGAATTCTTTCCACAAGTTCACCCCTACATGCTAAAAATTGCTAATAAACCACTGTTGGAATACTACATCGATTTCTGCTCGTTGCTTGGTATCAGGCACGTCAGACTGATCACAACAGAAAGTGACCCCGGAATTGAGAACTACTTCCAGGACGGCTCTCAGTGGGATATGGTTATCAGTTACGGCTTCGTCCGGCCTAATGATGAAGTTGACGCCATTATAGATAAGAACCGCTCTTTTATCGGCGAATCTAGCCTGATGTATATAAGCGACTATGTTTTCCTGCGTTATGATAAACTGGTCAGTTATCGTAAAACGATCCGGCGTTCAAACAGTTGGCAACTGGTCGGGGATGATGGCGGCGGCCTTCGCTTTATCCATTCCTCTGACATGAACAAAAAGATCAAAGATTTGGAGCTTGAACAATATAAGACCGGCCGGGTGGATTTGGTAATGATCGATTCCATCAAGAAATTTTATCATATAAATATGATCATGCTGTATGAAGCGGCCACCAACTATATTCTTCCCTGCTACAACAATGAAGACGGTTTTTACATCGGACACAACGTCAGCATCGACCGACACAGCATTGTAAAGAAACCGACGATGCTTGGGAATAATATTCAACTAGAGGACTTTTGCACCATCGGCCCAGGCGCGGTCATCGGCAGCAACGTAATGATATCCAGCGGAACCACCGTGGAAAACTCCATCATATATGAATATTCATATCTGGGAGAGCACCTTGAGTTCAGAAACAAGATTGTCAATAAAAACATGGTAATCAACCCGATGACCGGAGAATCAATCGAACTGGTCGATGACTTTCTGCTTTCTGAACTGAACACCGCGTTCTTTACCGCCAGCATAAAACGTAACCGCAGTCGCATAATCGCATTCTTTCTATATATAGCCATGCTGCCATTTTATTTACTTGGCAGACTTACACTGGGAGTTAAGGCTTACAAACGGGAATATTACCGGGACCTGGTTAAGCAATCAATATCCCTGACCATCTTCGTACCCAAAGGATACGGAATGCGTCCTAAAATATTTTTTAAGTTCAGTCTTGACAAAGTTCCATGGCTTGCCTCAGCCTTTATGGGCAGAATTCATCTGGTTGGCAACTCCCCTTGTCCGGCCAAAGAGAAATATCAGGAGAGTTTGATCGATATGCCATGGTACAACCCCGCCGTTTTCTCATACAGTGAGATGCTTGGCCATGGCAGTTACGATGACTTTGAACATAATATCCATGAACTTTACTATTGCCACCACGCGTCTCTGTGGTTTAATCTGAGAGTATTGGTAAAGTCTTTGATGGGAAGAATATTCAATCCAACCTGGCCTCTGCCTGGAATTAAGGAATTTGAGAAATCTGAGGAGAAATGATTTGGCCTACACCGTTTACGGCTCAAACGACCTTGAATGTTTGATCAATGAGCATATGAAGCTGATTGCCGCCCGGATTGAGCCATATTGTGAACAATACGGAATCAGCGCCGTTATTCTCGGAGGCGGCTATGGTCGCGGGGAAGGCGGAGCAACCCGCCTGGAAGATGGTTCTGAAAAACTGCATAACGACTACGACTTCTTTGTCACCAGCAATAATATATCCTTTTTCGCTAAGCGGCGGTTGAAAAGATTTCTTGATGAAATATCCCGGGAATTCACTTCCGATATCGGAATAGATGTGGATTTCAGTCCCCCGAAAAATAAAAAAGAACTGAAGCGCATGGATTTCAACATGATGTGGCAGGAGCTTAAACACGGGAATAAAGTAATCCTGGGAGATGAAGACGTCCTCAAACTGCTTCCTGATTATGACATTAAACACATGCCGGCCATCGAAGGTGTCAAATTGATGCTCAATCGTGGAGCCGGACTTATCCTGAGCAAGGAAAAAATGGCTGATTCGCCTGATGCTGAAGACCTTGAATTTGTCAGAAGGAATATTTATAAAGCCTGGAATGCCTGTGGCGATATATGCTTGATTTCAGCGGATAATTATCACTGGAGTTATGTTGAAAGGCTAAAAAAACTCGAACAATATCGCGAACACGACTCATTAGTCGGAAGATTCTTTTCTGAAATAAAAGAAGCCTTGGAGTACAAACTGCAACCCGGCCCGATGACGGTCGGGGCCGAAGAACTCAGCAATAAACTCGAATATACTGTCGCTGTCTTTGAGGAATTCAATGCCAGAATTCTATGGTCCTGGCTTAATTGTGCATCAGACGATCCGGCAACAGTTTACGCAGAACTTGAGCGTTCTTGCGGAGGCCCGGATACAACTCTCCCAAAGGCAGTTTTAAAGAATATTATTTTGAATATTTTATACATCGGACTTGTGCACTTTAACATAAAATTTTACCTGAAAAATCCACGCCACAGACTTTTTTGTTGCTTGCCTCAATTATTACTTGATAAAACCCCAAAACAAGTGTATACTAATAATACCCTAGGAATAGCAAATGGAGAAAGTCTAAAAAATGCAAAAAATAAGTTTATTCAACTCTGGAAAAGGTTCAATTAAACTTTTGCTGTAGACTTTTTAGATAAATGAGGAACCTGTATGCAGGATGAATATAGAGATTCAATTATAGGTGGAATTGATCTCGACCTTTTTAAGGTTGATTTGAAAGTTCTCTTTATAACGCTGAAAAGGCGTCTTGTTTTTATTCTCATTATCCCCATACTCACCTTTATGGCCGCGACCCTTTACCTGAAATATGGTGTCCCCAAAGTGTGGCCGGGTAAATGTATTCTTTTCCGACAGACTAATATTGAAAAGCTCTCTGAAGATTTACCAAACCTCTACAAGCCTCTGAACATGAATGCCGTCATCGAGATGGTTCGCTCAAGAGAAAATGTTAAGGAAGTTATTAAAAAGCTTAAACTTAACATGTCGGTCAACCAGTTTTACAACAGCACGGAAATTGTCACAGAACGTGACAACCTCAATATGATCAATATTGTTGCCTACTCCAGTGACCGTGAACTTGCCCCCAAAATGGCAAATACTCTCGCGGAAGTTTTTCTGAAAAATTATATCGCCATGCAGAATGCGACCGGAAACAATATATATAAGAACTATCATCGGCATCAGAAAGAAGCTGTTAGAGATATTGAAAATCTGGAAAAAGAACTTGCCGCGCTCTTAAAAAAGCGCAACGTCATAAATGTCGAATCAGAGACCAACTCACGCTTTAAACAATTAAGCTACTATGAGCTGGAGATGGCAAATGCACAAATGAAGCTGCAAGGGCTGAAAGTAAAACAAACCAGCTTGAAAAAACATTATGAGCTGATGCCGGAAAAAGTTGAAATGCAATACGTTATAGCCGGAACGGACAACCAGCAACTGGAAAGCATGAGAATGCAGCTCAACAGCTTGCGGCAGAAGTTTACCGATAATAACCCCAAGGTTAGAAAACTCAGTAAAGAAATTGAATTCATTGAGGCAAAAGTTAAACGCGAGGCCGGACAGGAAAAAACCCCTGAGAAGATCACCTACGGAGCAAATCAGAATAAAAGCGCGTTAAAGAGCAAAATATTGGAAAATGAAGCTGAAATAAGTGCAACAGAATCAAATATCAAGCAATTCAAAGAAGATATCAAGAAAGTAAAAGATGACTTGAACAGCCTGATAAGAGCTGAAAGCAGCTATCTGGCCGTTAAACGCAAACTCGAACTCAAACGCGAGCTTCTCACTAGAATAAGCAAAGTAATTTCTGTCCTCAATCTGGCTTTGAATGCGAATATCAGTGACATTGTAATAATGGAACGAGCAGAAGAGGCTCAAATGCCCATTAAGCAGAAAAAGAAACTGCAGTTACTTGGAAGCATTATCCTGGGTCTGGCTATATCTCTGGGTGTAGTTCTCATGCTTGAACTTGCCGATTTCAACGTCAAGTCGATTTTTGACCTTAAGTTCATTCTTAAACTGGAACCCCTTGGTATGTTGCCGAATCGCATTGAAGATGACGAAAAGCATCAATACTATAGTGCGTTCCAGATTGTCTTCAAGAAACTTACCGATATAGCTGAACCGGTTGATTTTCCGCTAATTACGGTCAGCAGTGTTGGCGAAGAAACCGGCAAGACATTTATAATTGAAGAATTTGTCAGCCTTCTCAATACCCTCGGCAAAAACGTGCTTTATATAAAAACCATTCCGTCACTTCCGGAAGACCCCGCGGAAGCCCGCAGGATCAACCGTGCCGCGGTCAATTCAGTCATATATATGGATGACCGACTTGACATAAAGCTCCCTGAAAGCGTTCCAGACCAGATGTATTTCATCCTTGATGATTCGACCTTCCGCATTCCTCTGAAAAAGCAGATGGTCAGAAAATTTGTTAATGCAACAAAAGGGCGTTTCGACTATATATTCTGGGAAACTATGCGCTATGACATTAATGAACAGTTGTTTGGAACCCTTTGTTCGGAAGCGGACATCAACCTGATTGTTGCCAGCTTCCGCAAGTCCAACAAATTCAAACTGCTTTCATGGGTAAACTTCCTCAGGGAAGAACGCTGTAGAAATATTTGCGGTGTACTTAACAATGTGGATTATAAGTATTATGACCAACTGTAAAAATATTAATTTATTAATTTTGTCTGCAATTATAGTGGCAGCATTGTCCTTTTTGACCGGATGCGGCAGAAAGGATATGACCATTCCTAATTATATAAGCAAGACAAAAGCTCTCGACCTGCCTGCGGTCCAGGAGATCAAGTCCTCATCAAAAACAGAAAAAGAGATCAATGAGGAACTGGAAAAACTGCATCACCTGCCTCCGGAAATCTACAAGATAGCACCGGGAGATAAATTCGACCTGAAAGTCTATGACAATGACGACTTGAATATCACTGGCTTAATGGTTACCCCTGACGGCTTTATCACTATCGGGTTGATTGGAGCTGTCAAGATTTCAGGAAAAACTATTCAGGAAGCCATTAAAGATATAGAAAAATCATTGAGTAAATATATCAGGTATCCCAAAGTTATTCTGGTCCCAACCATCGTCAGCAGCTCGACGTTTACTATCGTCGGCAAAGTCGGGGTACCCGGCCGTTATATGATCCGCGACGGCACGAGATTGACCGAGGCGGTCGCCATGGCCCAGGGCTTCACTATTGGGGAATATTACGGCAATACAGTTGAGCTTGCGGATCTTAAACATTCATTTATCTCCCGTGAAGGCGAGGTCCTGCCGGTTGATTTCGTCAAGGCAATACGCGAAGGCAACTACCTGCATAATATCCCGTTGCGTAACGGCGACTATATTTTCGTTCCATCCTCAATGAATAAGGGCGTGACTGTTCTTGGTGAAGTCAATTCTCCCGGCTTCCAGGGATACAAGGAAAACTACAGTCTATTGCAGGCAATCGGTTTTGCGCAGGGACGGAAAATTACCGCGGCGGCTACTGTCGTAGTTGTTCGCAACGGTTTGAAAACGCCGCGCATATTCAAGTGTGATGTTGATCAAATGGTCGAAGGCATGGCTGAAGACTTCCCTCTGTCTCCTGATGACATTGTCTTTGTTCCAATGCACGGATTTGCCAAGTATAATACAGTCGTTGAAATGATTATCCCGACTCTCCAGGCACTTAACCTGTTGGCCGGACCTTTCGGTAATGTCGCGATTTATTCCGGCAATAACAATGATGATAATAATTGATGTAACTAAACCCCGAAACCAACTGCGCAGGCTGGATGAGCGAGTATAAATATATAATATTTTTTACGATGCTCCTGGCGTTTGTTCCTATATCTTGCGTATTGGCTTTCAGCAGCAAGTTTTACGAACGCATTATTTTCACGATTCTTATCTTTTTTACCTGCCGGAATCAGGAAACTATCAACTTTATTTCGTTCGAAGAATATCGCGGCACCTCACGAGGCTATGAAGTATCAATCGTCGATCTCATGATGCTTATTCTGCTCTTCGTTGTCATGACCAACCGTAAAAGATACAAAAAAGTCTACATGCTGCCGCCGGGGTCAATATTTTATTTTATCTATTTTATTATCTCGGTCCTGTCAATAACCCAGACAGACATCCAGATATACGCCTGGGCCGAAGTATGCAAAATGCTCCGCATGTATATTTGTTACTGGTTAATGGCAAACTGGTTCCAGAATGAGGACAACATTGAATTCTTCGTCCGGGCAATCCCGGTAGTCATAATATATATATTCGGTTTCAGTTTTATGCAGAAGTACTCGTGGGGGATCTACCAATGCCACGGGCCTCTGCCGCACCAGAACTCCCTGGTCATGTATATGGTCATGTTCAACGGCCTGATTTTCTCAAAATTAATGAACCGGAGAAACAATATTATAGAGGATATATTTGTTCTAGGCGTGTTTGGGCTGGGCTCGTTGTGTGTAATGTTTGCATTGTCCAGAGCCGGACTGCTATGCTATGCAATATGTCTGGTTATAATATTTTTTCTATCCTTCCTGTCGGAATTCTCGATCAAGAAAATTGTTCTAACTATTCTTATTGCATTCTTCGGGATTATCGTTATTGCTTTCGCTATGAAAACTCTTATCGAACGCTTTGTCAGAGCACCGCCGCAGTCGGCTCAAACCAGAATCGACCTGGCAAAAGCGGCGGTCAACATGGCAAACGCCGGACCTCTTGGAATCGGACTGAACAATTTTGGCTTGAAAGTAAATCCCCCTTATCACTATGCCGATCATATTGACAGGAGAAAACACTTCTATAAGGAGGGTATTGTAGAAACTATATACCTGCTGATCGCCGCGGAAACCGGCTGGTTCAACCTGTTCATTTTCCTCTGGTGGATATGGGGTTTCTACGTCAGGAACCTGCTTAATGTCATGAGGTATCGTGGCAAACAAATACAATACGTATCCATAGCACTTGTCGGCTCACTGACCGGCGTATATCTTGAATCTGTTCTGGAATGGGTCCTGAAGCAGACTTCAAACTTCTATCAGCTCATGATTCTATTCGGCATCATAGCAGCAATGATGCTCAAATGGCGTGAAGAACAGCGACTGGAACAAAAAAGAAGGCGCCAAGCAGAAAATGCCGAAGCTGAAGAGACCAATCAGGTTGAAGCCGCGGCCTGACTCAGCGAATCAGTTTGGATATCTCACGAAAAGCAGGATGTTTGGCGTTCCGCATAAGCATAAAAAGAACTGACTCAACCGGCAGAATTGCCGCGCCGCAGTTTTGCAGTTGACGCAATGCCAGCTTACAGTTCTCTGTCTTGCGGGAACTTACCGTATCGGAAACGACAATCACATTATAGCCTTTCGCCAAAGCATCCAGAGCAGTCTGAAAGACACAAACATGCCCCTCGATACCGGTAAGAATCATTGTCTTGTAAGGTTTAGACTGAATTGACTTATTGAATTCGACTTCACCGAAACATGAGAAAGAAGTTTTTTCAATTATCGCAGACTTTTCAGGAACCGCTTCAGACAGACCGGCAACGGTTCCACCCAGGCCGGCAGGATACTGCTCTGTGACAATGACATCAAGCTTCAGCAAGTCCGCGGCTTTCAGCATGATTTTGATGCGCTCGTTGATCGCATCACCTTCCGCCATGGCTCCGATTAACTTCTCTTGAACATCGATCAAAACCAATGCGCTATTGGCTATTTCCGGAAAAGTCATAATTAACTCCGTTTAGTTTCTCTTACATCGCGTCCGGAACATCAATCGTCAGCGTTTTAAGGCCGTCAGCCAGTACGTTACGGACACTCACACACATACTGAGCCTTGCTGAGATCAGATCATCATCTCCGGCATTGAGAACCGGACATTCACGGTAGAAGCGGTTGAAGGCTTTGGCCAGGTCGAGCAGATAACTAACAACCGTGGAACAATCTTTTTTATCTGCCGCAGCCTGAAGAACAGACGGGTATTGCGATGCCACAATCGCCAGAGCCTTCTCTTCTGGGGCGCACAGTTCAGAACGGTTCAGATCATCTGTAATCTCAAATCCGCGTTCAACAGCTTTCCGCATAATTGAATTGATACGGGCACAGGCATATTGCACATACGGGCCAGTATCCCCCTCGAACTTCACTGAAGCCTGGGGGTCAAACATGATAGTGGTCTTCGGATTGAACTTCAACAGCATGAACTTCAACGCGCCCATACCGATGATAGCTGAGCGTTCCTCGAGTTCTTCACCGGACAGCGAAGCATCACGTTCGGCCGCGGCCTGTTTGGCCAGTTCGGTCATTTCATCAAACAAGTCGTCGGCGTCAACCACGGTACCTTCACGACTCTTCATTTTGCCGGTCGGCAGGTTAACCATACCGTAAGCCATGTGATAAAGGTCATCGGCCCATTCATACCCCATCTTTTTGATGATGGCAAACAGCATCTTGAAGTGCAGTATCTGTTCGTCGCCAACCACCCATACCTGCTCCTGAGGTTTGTAATCCTCATATTTTTTTAGAGTGGTGCCAATATCCTGAGTAATATATACGCTGGTACCGTCGGAACGAAGCACAACTTTCTGCCCCATTTTGCCGAGATCGGCAAAAACCGCACCGTCTTCACGTTTCTGGAATACTCCTCGCTCGAGCCCATCGGCCACCAAATCCTTGCCGAGTAGATACGTTTCACTTTCCAGATAGGTATGATTAAATTTGATGCCCATGCGTTTGTAAGTTTCGTCAAATCCGGTGAACACCCATGAGTTCATCTTCTTCCACAACGCGCGGACTTCAGGCACATCAGCCTCCCAATCCTGCAGCATTTTCTGCGTTGCCTGTCCAATCTCTGTTTTGAGGAACAGGTCCTCATCGCTCTCACCGGCCAATTCCGGCTTGGCGACTCTAAGTTCGTCCAGTTCCGCCTTCAAAGCATCATTGTACTTGACATAGAAACTACCGACCAGATGGTCGCCTTTGATTCCAGTCGACTCAGGCGTAACGCCATCACCGAAACGCTCATAGGCCAGCATTGATTTGCAGATATGGATTCCACGGTCGTTAACCAGGTTGATTTCAATGATGTCATGGCCGACCCGGCGCAGCAGCGAGGCAAGACTCATACCCAGCGTATTGTTTCGAACATGACCGAGATGCTGCGGCTTATTGGTATTCGGCGCGGAATATTCGATCAACACGCGCCGACGCTGGGATTCCTCCAGCTTGGCAGAGTTCTCCAGATTGCCGATTACCGCCGCAACGTCACGCATAACTGCTTGAGGTTTAAGAGTAATATTGACAAAAGCCTTGATTTTTTCTGCTGTTTCCACATCAGCATGACTCTGCAGGTATTCCACCGCCGCATCTGAGATTTTATCAGGGGAACTCTTGAACACACGGGCAAACCTGAAACAATTAACAGTCAGGTCGCCTTCCATATTCTGGGGACACAATTCAGGTTCAATACTCCAACCGACGGGAACATCGGCTTGCGGAAACTTTTCGGACAGCGCGCTGCCCAGATCTTCAATACATTGATATTTCATTGCTCAAATCAGTTGTTAATTGCGGTTATAGAGAGGTACGCACCACGGAAGACTGACCTTCTTCCAGCGGAATGATCTGATAGGGACCAACAGCAGCCGGAATCATACAGGTAACCGCAGGCGGCAAAACAATAGTTTCGCTGCTGAAGCACTGGATGGAAACCGGTTTATTGATCGCCGTTACCAGATGGAAACTATTGGAGTGTCCGGTGTCGTCGCGCCACGGTTCAACCAGGCGCAGATCGTCAACCTGGAAATACGGGCAACGATTGACAACCGGGAACTTGCGGTTGCGGTCGACCACATCGGAAACTCCGGCAATCCTCGGAGAGGTGCGATCAGTAAAGTTAATTGATTCCAGAGCCTTTTCTACATGCAGTTCGCGGGATTTGCCATGCTGATCGACCCGGCCCCAGTCACTGGCCCTGTAAGTTGTATCGCTGTTCTGCTGAATTTCCAGCAGCAGGTTGCCGGAACCGATTGCATGCAGCGTACCGGAAGTGATGAAATAAGCATCCCCTGGAATAGACGGAAACACCTGCAAGTAGTCTTCTACGGACGGAGAACTCATATTCTCAACCACCAGCCGCTTTGTCGCGGACGGACTTATTCCGGCCATGATTTTGGCACCCGGATCGGCCTTGATGATATACCACATTTCAGTTTTTGGCTCAGCTCCTTCACCGATGCGTTTACAGGCTTCCTGGTCGGGGTGAACCTGCAGTGAGAGGCGTTTTTCGGCATCGATAATTTTTACGAGCAGAGGAAATTTGCCGCCGTCGAAAGAGGAACCGACCAAACCCTTGCCGTAATGTTCGATAAGCTGTCTGATGGTCGCTCCGGCCAGAGGACCATTGGTGACGACACTCTCTTCACCCTCACGGTCAACCAGCTCCCATGATTCGCCAATCGGCAGATCAGATTCCGGCACCTCGCGGCCCGGCAGGGAAGCCATTTTTGTTCCGCCCCACATGCGTTCCATGTAAATGGGCTTGAAAAGCAACGGATACAGTTGCGACTTATCTACGTACTCCATGATAAAACCTTATAATTTATTTATGCAGAAATTTACAACCCAGTAATTTACAGCTACAACCACAGACTTGCAACCTGTTTTGAATAAAAAATGGGACTAATCCGGCAGGAAATCGGCTACACAATCACATTTTCCATACGCAGCTGCCTGTAACAGTTTTTATCATATTTGATATTCATACGCATTTATCAAGCTTCCTTTGGAAACAAAAAACAATTTATCTATACAATTTTATTTCTAGTATATAAGCCTTGAAACTATAATAAAAATCATTTTTTTATAAACCACCCCTTGACTTGAAAGCGATTACAAGTTATAATAAATATATAGTTGAAAGCGATTACAACTAATAAAATAAAAGAGACAAATCAATGTCATCATCAGTTACAATTTACGACATAGCCAGAAAAGCGAAAGTATCATACGCAACCGCGTCACGCGTTCTGAATGGCAAGAACTACGGAAAGCGCAGTGACTCCATGGCCAGAGCCCAAAAGGTGCTTGAAGTTGCGGCTCAGGAAGGTTATCAACCCAACAGTTCCGCTCAGGCACTGGTCGGTAAAAGCACAAAAAACATCTGTCTGCTAATCTCCGACCATGTTCAATCCGGCTGGAGCAACGCCTATTTCGCCCAGGTCCTTGAAGGCGTCGAGAGAGCCTGTCACGAGCATAATTTCGGACTGGTGTTGAACAGATATACAACGGATGATTTCGAGGATTTCTTTTTGAGCCGGAAACTTGGCTGCCGCAGTTTCGACGGCATCGTTGTTGCAGGCTATGTAACGCCGGAAATGCACGCCAAGTTCAAACAGTACAATATTCCGTTTATCAGTACCAATAAACATTTCGACAACATTGATAACGTACCGGCATATTATACGCATGGCAGTGAATTTGAAATAGCCAGGTACGCCTATAATAACGGCCACCGGAACATTGGCTTTATCGCGGAGAATATCTATCCTGATTTCATATATATAAATGAAAAAGTAAAAGGGGCAGGCCTTACAGACTGCAATATAGTTCCTCTGGCGATAGATGTTCCCGGCGATTTTAATTGCGGACCGGCCGTTATGGAAGCATATTTTGCATTAGCCCCGAAAGACCGGCCAACTTTAATCGGCGGCAACTATCAGACCTGTGCCGCGTTACTGAAAGAAATAGGCAAACACGGTTTGTCGTGTCCGGAAGACTTAAGCCTGATAAGCCGTTGCGAAAGTGAAGTATGCCAAATGGTCTCACCTGAATTAACTGTCATTTCTCCGAATAACGAAAAGATCGGCGAGGCAACCACTGAAAAGCTAATCAGCTTCATTGACAAAAGACACCCTCTGAAATATGAGTCCAGCGGCCTGGACAATATAATAATTGAGCGTCAATCAGTAAAAAATATAAACGAAAGGAATTAAAATGAAAAAGCAACTTTTCACATTGATCGAACTCCTCGTTGTGATCGCTATTATAGCCATCCTCGCGTCAATGTTGTTGCCGGCGCTTAACAAGGCAAGAAATGTTGCAAAAGAGGCGGCATGCAAATCTAATCTGAAGCAGATAGGACTGATGATGATGCAATATATGGATAACAATAATGAATATCTATTTGCGGCAGAAAAAAGTTTTAACTCCCCGAATTCCGACTGGCACAAATTCATTGCCGATATGATGGGGCAGACAATATGGGCCCATGCTCAGAAACCGTATGGAGCGGTAAAGAGTATGCTGCGCTGCCCCTACGCAGCTGGAGACTTGAGTCATTTCACCAAAGATCCGTCCATCACTTATGCTATGAACGGAAGAAATTACGGCACAAATACATTCCGCAAAGGGATCAAAAGATCATCAGTCAAACTGTCCCCGTCGAAAGTGCTTCTCGTCACGGATGCTGCCTGGGTGATATCCAGTTCAACTTCAGGCTGGTGGGCGCTTAGATTTCAAGACGGAGGAGATGTTGGCTTCTTTCATGGCAGCAGTGAATTTGTTTCCGGTACCTCTCATACGTACAGCAAATCCTCCCTCAGGGGCAATGGGCGCTCCAATATGCTTCTTTTTGACGGACATGTCGATTCAGGTAAAGAGGTTGAGGTAACCACAGATGCGACAGGCGATCATACCAGATTCTCATATAGCCCCTTTAAGGGCGGATAATGATATAACCTAAAACGCCGACACCTTCAATACGTACAAACCGCCTGATATACCAAATTGAAATATCAATGTAAAATATTTTATCGAGAATAAATATATGTTAAAAACAGTAATAAAAATCATACTTGTCTATACGGCATTAACTGGATCATTGCCCTCAGCTTATTCAGCAAATCACAAAAAAGCCCGGTTCCGGGAAGCAGTAAGTTTCGCCCCGGCAACTCCAGTCGCCAGACCTTATGACAATTTTATTATATCAGGCCCCAAATGTCCTTTTGGGGGGAAAGCCAAAGCTGACATCATAAACGAATTGCTCCCGTTTAACTTATCCGGGCACAAAGGAATAACCTGGAAGGTTTCCACCAAATCAGGGAAAAACATCGATGGCAATTCCTGGGCCGCCTGGAAATTCAGGATACCGGATGTATATGCCCAAAATATCTCAGGAATCCGCATAGAAGCCGAGGCCTCAAGAGCTACTAAAATATGGAACCGGGTTTACTGCGGCGTATCAGAACAATCCCCTTTCAAAAGGGGAAAGCCCGTAACTGGCTACCGTATTAAAAATTTAAAGCCCGGGAAAAACACTATCTCCATTTACTGGAAGGATTATAAACACGCCGCTAAAACCGGGAAGAATATCAACGGAATATCTCTTGCGGTAAAGAAGATGCCATTTGAACTTAAAGTCAACCGAATATTCTACCTCTTTAAAGATAAAGAAAGCTTGGATAAATGTAAAAAAGAACAACAGGCGATTCAGAGAAAAAGGCTGATAACGATGCTAAAATGGCTGGCAGCCAGGGGCATTGATATTCGCAATCAAATTAACGCTGCGCCATTGAATGAGGTCAAAGAAATGGCGTGGACAGGCGTTGACTTGTTGGCCATGCGCGAACAAATCGAAGTATGGGGAAATTTACTGAATTATAATAAAATATCAAATAATTCACCGGAGCTGACGGAAGCATGGAAACAAGCAAAAACAAAACTTGAAGAAGGCAAGTTGAATTTATACCATAAAGCGGCTGACGCACTCCGCCTAAAAGTTGATTCCCTTGTTAATGTCGGCCTGCAAAGGATTCCACCGGAAAAGCGGCGTTTTTATTATGATGAAAAAGATAAGCGTTTCCATCGCCCCGACGGCAGACCATATAGAGTCTTTGCTCCTCACTTTTTCCGTTCAATGTATAGTCCAGACAAGTTCGTCCCGGAAATGCTGTGGCAGCCATGGGATCTCAGATATTTGGCCGGAATGGGATTTAACGGCCTTAGGCTGCAAATCAAATGGATCAGACTTGAGCCGGAACAGGGCAGATTCAATGTCCAGTATATAAAAATGCTGCAAGATATCATACGTGAAGCTGAACGCTATGGATTGGGAGTGGACATTGATTTCCACTGGGGGTGGCCAGACTGGTTCAGGAAAGGGAAACCTGGATATTCAGCCATGAAGAGTGGAAGCAAGTCGAACTTGTATCATTGGCCGGAACCTGTCTTCACTGCCTGGGAAAAACTTGGACAGGAACTTGCCGGTATGCCAAATGTTGTCGCATTCGAAGTTCCGGGCAATGAAACTCCTATAGGAAAAGCCACAAATGGCATAAAATCATACCCATACCTGATACACTTGTGGAACCAATGGCTCAAAAGTACTTACAAAACCCGCAATAACCTGGCAACTGCCTGGTCCTCATCCTCAAAGTACTCTGCACGCTATACCCTTAAAAAACACGAAGATTTTGATAATGATTCAGTCGAACCTCTGGGCTTTCAAGGCGACAATAGTCCCGAAGAAGCCTATGCGTATAATCCAAGGGTTTACGATCATTTACGCTGGACCGCATGGATGCAAAGATATTTTTCAACTGAGATAATAAAAATCATCAGAAAGCACCGTCCTGGTGCAGTGGGAATGTTCCAGCGAACCATCGGAGACAAATGGGATAAAAGTCCGGTTCCGCTTAATTATATGTATATCCAAACCTGTGTAGGGCCGGGGACCTTCCCTGGGACTCACTATCAAATGGGATCAATTCAGGCAATGGCGGCAGCGACTCAAAGCTTAGCCAGCTTTGACTCGGAACAGCAAATGGAAAATAATTCAAAGGCAGTTACCGCCCAAGTGAAATTAGGGCTTGGCTTCTGCCCGTTCGCCTTTCATAAACGCGGAGGAGGAGGCATGCTTTTTGTTGATGACGACTGGTATCTCAAAGATTCCGTCACCCATCTGCCGGAAAAAGCGGCATGGATAAAAAGCTATTGGCCGAAATCGACTGCAGGGAAAAAACGTATCGCGTTGATTGTTAACTCTAAACTAGCCGCAACCACTGGTGACATAACATTGAAGCTCCCAAATATCATCAGAGACTCTTTTCCTGGCTACAAGCTGGAAGTCTACGAAAGTATGCGCGTTGAATATGAACCTGAAATGCTCAATGGCTGCCTGGCTGTAATAACATCATCGGACTATCTATCTCCTGTTCTGCTGAATATTCTGGTCAATAAATACAAAGGAAAAGTACTTTTAGCCGGTCGTCTGGATTATGATGTTCAAGTCAAAAAACTGGGCGAACAATTGGTCAAAAATAAACTGTTCATCAAAAATTCAAATATTGACAAATACAGTCCGGAAACCTGCGGAATAATAGACCTGCAGGGCTCATGGAAATGGTTCTTTGCAGGGAAAAACATCAATCCGGAAAAACTGCCTTCCAAAAATAGCAAATGGGGCTGGATGAAAGTCCCGGGCAACTGGGGTGAAACTGGTATAACCGGTTCTCTTGAATATGCCATCGGATTCGGATGGTATTGGAAACAGGTTGAAGTCCCTGAATCATGGAAAAATCGTAAACTTTATATTCGCTTTGGCGCCATAGATGATTTCGACTGGACCTATATCAACGGCAAACTGATTGGACATATTGGGAATAATGTCAGGAACTACTGGATGCAGCCAAGAATTTACAGCATACCCAAGGAAAATGTGAACTGGGGCGGCAGAAATGATATAATGATCTGCGTTGAAAACAATGCGATGGATGCCAGCATATCTTCTCCCGCTGAAATTTTTGCGCTTCAAACTATGACCCTCAAGTGGCTGAATGGGAAAGCCAAAGGCAAAACTTATTCATTCACAGTCGCGGTAAATTCACCAAGAATTCCAATATCACAATTGAGGCCAAATGTAAAAATAATTGCCGAATTGCTTGATGACAAAGATGAGAAGATAGCAGCTTTCATAAAGCAAAACCGTTTCTGGTGGTGGATAGGCCGGCGCGACTGGAATAGGCCATTAGGACAAGCAGTGCTAAAGCAATTCATCGAATCAAGTCAACAATGACATATAATCATCAGTAAAAAATATAAACGAAAGGAACTAAAATGAAAAAGCAACTTTTCACATTGATCGAACTCCTCGTTGTGATCGCTATTATAGCCATCCTCGCGTCAATGCTGTTGCCGGCCCTGAACAGGGCCAGGGAAACAGCCAAGAAAATAGCTTGTGTAAACAACCAGAAACAGCTTGGCTTATCCATGCAAATGTACGTCTCCGATTCCAATGAATATTTTATTCCATACAAGCAAAACTCATCGGCCAATTCATGGGTGGCTGAACTTCTGCGCCATAAATACTCTACTCCGGCAACCTTCTTTTGCAAAGCCAAGCTGGATACTTATTCGAACGCGCTTGAACTCAAGAAAAAACTTGATAGCGAAAGCTATTCCAACTCAGTATTCTATTTCCCAAGCTATGGCTACAACTACCGGTATATCGGGGGAAGCAGAGGCATTAACAACCTCAGTTCAGAAGAATATATCTCAACCCGCCGCCCCAAAATCAAGGCGAGCTCAAAAACGATTCTGGCCGGAGATACTTTATGCAGTAATTCACGTACCCACGGTTATTACACCATTCGCCCGTATTACCTTTCGCCAGCGACCCGGCACGGCTTTATGGACGCCAGGCACGGCAACAACAGTGTAAACCTTCTTTGGGTGGACGGTCATGCATCATCAGAACGCGTCCTGAACCTGGAAAACCCTTATATCGGAATGTTCGCAAACGGCTATATTCAACAAAACAACTCGTCCTCAAGTCTCTGGGACCGCAATTAACTTAATATAGATATGAAATTATTATACTTTTTATTATTGATAAGCAATGCCGCAGTCGCGCTTGATGCGCGGGTAAAGGCGGACATTGATAAGTTAGGCATTGGAACTGTATCGTCCGGAAAAATCAAGGTTTCAGTTACCCCATACGGCCTGAAATCGGTTTCGTCCAACGGGAAAAATCTTTTTAACCGGCTGACTTACCAGCAGGTTAACAGTAACTACAAGCAGCTGATTAATTCCAGGCTCAATATTTTGGGCACAAAAGCATTGGAACGCTCCGGCAATACCATCACGGCGGAACAAACCGTCGGTAAAAACGGCAGCCGGATAACTTGCAGTCAGCGGGTAACCATAGTCGGCAGTGTTGTGGAAATAACCTATCAGGTCAAGCTTGATAAACTTGACCCCGCAATCAATTTTTCACAACAAAGACTGGAGCTCGAACTGTCAAGGGATTTTCCAGTAAAATACATAGCGGTAACTGATGCCAACGGGAAAAACAAAGAGTTGAAAAAATTTGCCGCCACACTAAAAGCCAATCAGCAAATAATACTCGGAGCATCCCCTGATTTAAAATGCTCGCTTAACGCACGGAGATCTGATGGCGGTAAAAAACTGATGCTGCAGTTATATCATGCCTCATATGGAAAACTGATTAAGATTTCTGTTCGAGGCAAAAAAGATTTTACTGTAAAACTTCGTCTGGATACCAGCGGCGCGACAAAAATACCGGCTGTTACTGCGAAAAAGAACAATTCAACCCCGTACTTAACGACGGCAGAATTAAAGAAACTGCCATCAGGAGAAGCGAATTTATTATATAACGGCGACTTCGCCTTTGGCTTCAACAACTGGAAAACCAGTTGGTTCAATGCACCGACTGATCCGATTTGGGAATTATGCGGTAACAAAAAATCAGACACTTATATAAAATATACCGGAGTAAAGCTACGTAAAGTTAAACTTATCTCGTTTCCTGTGTCGCGCGGTAAAAATTCGATCTTTACGGTCTCGGCAAACTTGCGCGGCGTCCGCAATAAACAAAAAATATCGCTGGGCATTGCCGGCGCTCCGATAGAAAAGCAGCATTCCAGCAAATACGTTTTAGTAAAATCATTCAGCGTC
>MDTD01069804.1_pt1 | contig 20197 bp, 15 predicted proteins | sample 811221 | NCBI WGS metagenome assembly MDTD01 (sample SAMN05326646, study PRJNA326480) | marine metagenome | isolation source: seawater | place: Pacific Ocean: South West | collected 2011
ACTAATAATTCCATTTGTAGGATTAGGATAAATATTAAAAATAGATGAATTTTCATTTATAGAATTAGGAGGAGCTTCAAAATTCATTCTTACCATTGGGCAATATGTAGTATAGTACCATGTTGGTGCTCCAGCTGATTGTGTGCTTAATCCTAACTCATCAAAAACACTATGTTCCCCATTATACATGGAATTATTAGTTAATCCTATGTATACGCTGTCTGGACCTTGAACACCTTTAACCCCAACTTGATATGCATAACCATTATATAATTGCACTGGATTAAGAAATGGTATATCTATCCATCCGCCTATATCATTAGCTGTAATAACATATGAGTCAGATTCAGTATTGTAAATTCTATCATTAGTTGCGGTAGTGTCAATATCGTAAACAATAGCTTTAATCTCTGAATTAATAAGTGTATTTGATCCTATATAAACCTTAAGTGAATATAAATTTTCATTAGCATACATTTCATATCTAGTAATAAGGTGATTTTGATCCTGCATTCCTGCAAGTAAATAATTACCCCACAAAGTATCTTCACCTAAATCTTTTGCATAAATATGATCTGTAACTTCAAAAGATTTTGAAACAATATCTGTCATAGTAGTTACTATTCCTGCACCAGCAGAGTCTGCCTCTCCCCAAATATCAACTGTATAATTTCCTGTCGCTGTATTTGCATCTCCAAATGTAGGTGTAGCAGCAAAAATTGAATCTTCTCCTGGATTTAATATTATAACATTTGATTCTCCATAAGCAGAGACTGGACCACTAACATCATATTTTAATTTAGCATGCTGAATTGATAATCCTGCATTTTTTATTGATCCTTCAAAAGAAAAAGGATGATTTGTTAGTTGTGAAATTGGTGTTTGACTATAATCTAATCCGATCATTATATTATTTCCTGACGCTGAGTAATTTAAATAATCTACCCAATATCCACCTATTACTTCATTTGAAGAAGTAATTGCATTATCTGGCATCTCTTCAATAGACACATCATCTACTGCCCAATACCAAGCCCAATAATCATTGTCATTATAATAAAATTGTACTAATACTTGTGATTGACCTCCAGCAATAGAAGAAATATCATAAGTCGCAATCTCTGGGTTCAAAGAATTTTGATCATTTGGATAGCCTTGTTGATTAGTTATTTCAAAATCTGTCCATGTAGCTCCGTTATCTCCAGAAACTCTAACTCCCCTAGTATCATTCCACCATCTATAATTATGTGAAAATTTAAGTTGGACAAATTGATAATTAGAACAATCAACTGGATTAGCATTTGTAAATTCTGCAATCATAAAAGTTCCATCTAAGTCTACTTGAGTAGGAGAACCATATGCATCAGAATTAATAAACATGTAACCATTTGAAGCAGTCGCTGACAACATTGGCCCATTAGAGTTTGGTGGGATTGCATTAGGGTCCATCTCATGTTGCCATCCATATTGAGGTCCTGTCAATGTACTTGTTTGCGTAAAAACCCATGTAGAAGGATCGGAACAGTCATCTGACCATATTACACTAAGCGGAGGTGCTGATGATGAACTGACAGAAGCCGGAATGATAGGAAAAATACTAGATTGAGTTTCCAAAACTGGAGACTTTGATAAGTTACTCATTCTAGCATGTTGCGCATAAGTTATAAAAGAAAATAACATGCAAAATAATAGTAAATTTACTTTTTTCATATATAAATATTTTAGTTAAACGTAATACAAATGATTATATGCAAATATAAGATAAGAAATCAGTAAAAAAAAATATTATTATTTAAATATATTCTGAAACTGGCGCACATGAACACATTAAATTTCTATCTCCATATGCATCATCTAATCTTCTAACTGTAGGCCAAAACTTATGCTCTTTAACCCATGGAAGTGGATAAACTGCCTTTTCTCTAGAATATTTAAAATTCCATTCTTTTGAAACAGCTAAATCAATTGTATGAGGTGAATTAGATAAAACACTTTCATTAAATTCAATTTCACCATTTATTATTTCATCTATTTCACTTTTAATACTTATCATCGACTCACAAAAACGATCCATCTCTAGTTTGCTTTCACTTTCAGTTGGTTCAATCATTAAGGTTCCTGCTACTGGAAATGAAACAGTTGGAGCATGAAAACCATAATCCATAAGTCTTTTTGCAATATCATTTACTTCTATACCATGTTTTTTATACATTCTTAAATCTATAATCATTTCATGAGCAACTCGATTATTCTCTCCTACGTATAAGATAGTATAATAATCTGAAAGTGAATTTTTAATATAATTTGCATTAAGTATAGCTAACTCAGTGGATTTTTTTAAACCTTTGGAGCCTAACATTCGAATATAAGCATATGAAATTGTACATACTAAAGCACTTCCCCATGGTGCTGAAGATATTGCCATACCTTTTTCTCCACCCATCTTTACATGAAAATTATTTGGTAAAAAATCCTTTAAATGTTTAGCTACTCCAATAGGACCAACTCCTGGACCACCTCCACCATGAGGTATACTAAAAGTTTTATGCAAATTTAAATGACATACGTCTGCGCCAATAATAAAAGGATTTGTTAAGCCAACCTGAGCATTCATATTTGCGCCATCCATATATACCTGACCGCCATTTTCATGAATCAAATTAGTAATTTGAATAATATTATCTTCAAAAACTCCGTGAGTAGAAGGATATGTTATCATTAAACATGCAAGTTCATTTGAATATCTTTCAACATTTAATTTTAGTAGTTCTATATCTATATTACCGTTTTTTTCACAAGGAGTAACCACTACCTCCATGCCAGCCATAATAGCAGAAGCAGGATTAGTTCCATGTGCAGAGGAAGGTATTAAACATATCTTTCTATTTTCTTGACCTCTACTTTCATAATACTCTTTTATAACCATCAATCCTGCATATTCACCTTGAGCTCCAGAATTTGGTTGTAAACTAATCGCTGCAAAACCAGTGATTTCACAAAGCATTTCTTCTAGTTCGTGAAACATTATATGATATCCTCTTGCCTGATTTGAAGGAGCAAAAGGATGTAGATTTCCATACTCAGGCCAACTAAGTGGAAATAATGCACTAGCAGCATTTAATTTCATAGTACATGATCCTAAAGGAATCATCGAATGTGTTAGTGATAAATCCTTTTTTTCTAAACTTTTAATATATCTCATCATTTCAGTTTCAGAATGGTATTTATTGAACACATCATGCATCATAAAATTTTTATTTCTATATATTTCATCAGGGATGATTGCTGATGTTTCTACATAGCTACCCGTTAACACTTCATTTATTAAATCTAAGGAATCTGAATGATTACAGCTTTTAGCAAAAACTTCTAAAATATTATTAATATTCTCAAGATCATCTTTTTCATCAATACTAATAGATAAATTCTTTTCATCAATGTAATTAAAATTCATTTTTGCATCCTCCGCATAAGTTTTAATATTATCTATAGAAACATTACCAATATTAATTTTTAAAGTGTCAAAGAAAATATTATTTAATTGATTATAACCTAATTGAGTAAGACCTTCACAAAGAATTGCAGTTAAAGAATGTATTTTTTTACTTATCGATTTTAATCCATAAGGACCATGATAGACGCCGTACATACTTGCCATTACAGCTAATAAAACTTGAGCAGTACAAATATTAGAAGTAGCTTTCTCTCTTCTAATATGCTGCTCTCTTGTTTGCAAAGCCATTCTAAGTGCCCGTTTTCCTTCTCTATCTTGAGAAACTCCTATTATCCTACCTGGTATAAGTCTTTTATATTTTTCTAAAGTGGCAAAAAAAGCAGCATGTGGACCACCATAACCCATGGGTATTCCAAACCTTTGTGTTGTACCAACAACAACATCTGCCCCCCATTCTCCTGGTGGTTTTAAAAGACATAAACTTAATATATCTGAGGCAACTACAATTCTTATATTTTTTTCTTTCGCCGAACTTACAAAATCAATATAACTATATACCTCTCCATGTTTTGCTGGATATTGAAGAATCGCACCAAAAAATTCATCTGAAAGATCAATGTTTTTATGAGAATCAAAAATCAAATTAATTCCTAGTGGTTTTGCTCTTGTTTTTAAAATTTCTATTGTCTGAGGATAACAACTTTCTGAAACAAAAAATTTAACAACCCCATTTTTTTTCTGTAATCTTTCTCTATTATTAAATAGCATAATCATAGCCTCAGCAGCAGCAGTTCCTTCATCAAGTAATGATGCGTTTGCTATTTCCATAGCTGTTAATTCGCAAACCATAGTTTGAAAATTCAATAATGCTTCTAATCTTCCTTGTGAAATTTCTGCTTGGTATGGAGTGTATGCAGTATACCAACCTGGATTTTCTAAAATATTTCTTTGAATTACTCCAGGTAATACAGTATTATAATATCCCATACCTATGTATGATTTATAATTTTTATTTTTTTGAGCTATTGATTTCATTTGCTCTAAACATCTCGTTTCTGTTAATGCAGAAGGTAAATTCATTTCTCTATCTATGAATATTTTATCTGGAACTGTTTGTTGTATTAATTCCGCAATAGAGCTAACTTGTATTTTTTCCAACATTATTTCTAAATCAGATGTGGATACACCAATATGTCTATCAGAAAAGTTTTTTACACTCATTTATCAAAAATTTTTACAAAAATACGTATTGATAGTTTACTGTAAATACAAAAATTCAAAGAAAAATACTTTTTTATATATTGTTTTCAACAAATTAGAATAATAAATAACTAAACATTGTAGTATTTATATTAATTAGTGGACTAATTTTGCATAAATCACACTAATATTATGAACTTTAATTCTTTAAAAATTAGTGATAGGCTACTAAAAGCCATCACTGACTTAAAATTTGAAAAACTAACTCCAATACAAGAAAAAGCAATTCCATATCTAATAGATAAAAATGAAGACCTCATTGCTTTAGCACAAACCGGCACTGGAAAAACTGCTGCTTTTGGTATCCCCATAGTACATAAAATAGATTGTGATAAAAAATACCCGCAAGCAATTATACTTTCTCCAACAAGAGAATTATGCCTGCAGATTAGCAAAGATTTAATTGCATACTCAAAATATTTTGAAAACATAAATATAACAGCCATATATGGTGGGTCTAATATACAACCCCAAATAAAATCAATTAGATCTGGAACTCAAATTGTTGTTGGTACACCAGGTAGAGTTAAGGATTTAATAAATAGAAAAGTTTTAAAATTAAAAACAATTGAAATTGTTGTTTTAGATGAAGCTGATGAGATGTTAAATATGGGTTTTAAAGAAGATTTAGATGCTATTCTCTCAGAAACTCCATCAAATAAACAAACACTTTTATTTTCAGCAACTATGCCGAATGAAGTTATGAAACTAAGCAAAACTTATATGCATAAGTTTAAAACTATTGAAGTGGCAAGCAGAAATGAGGGGGCAAAAAATGTAGATCATCATTACTATATGGTCAATGCAAAGGATCGATATAATGCATTGAGAAGGATATGTGATATTAATCCCAAAATATATGGCATTATATTTTGTAGGACAAGAAGAGATACAAAAAATGTTGCAGATAAATTAATGAATGATGGCTATAATGCTGATGCACTACATGGAGATCTTTCTCAATCTCAAAGAGATCATGTAATGAGTAAATTTAGAAACAGGAACATTCAACTATTAGTTGCAACAGATGTAGCGGCAAGAGGAATTGACATCGATAATTTGACACATGTAATTAATTATAACCTTCCTGATGAAAATGAGGTATATGTTCATCGTTCAGGAAGAACTGGCAGAGCAGGTCGAAAAGGCATTTCTATTATAATAGCTCATAGTAGAGAAGGGAGAAAGATTAATGCAATTGAAAAAATGATAAAACAAAAGATTTTTGCAAAAAACGTGCCTACTGGTAAAGATATTTGTAAAATACAGTTAATGCATCTAATTGATAACATAATTAATACTGAAATCAATACAGAGATTGATCAATATATACCTGAAATTGAAAATAAGTTTAAAAAAATTAAAAAAAATGATTTAATTAAACAATTGTTATCAGTGGAATTTAATCGACTTCTATCATTTTATAAAAATGCTAAAGACCTTGACACTTCAAAAAAAGAAAAGAAAAGAAAACAAATAAATAGTGAAAAAACAGGTGTTGCTGAAAAAGGCTACAGTAGATTTTATATTAACCTTGGAAAAGAAACTGGTATCGCTACACATAATCTTATCGGACTAATAAATGAGCGTACAAGAAATAGAAATATTCCTGTTGGCAAAATTGATATTATGAAAAAGTTTTCATTTTTTGAAATTCCAAATGAATTCAAAAACGAAATATTAAATGGATTTAAAAATTATAAATGGCATGATAAAAAAGTAAATGTTGAGATTTCAAAAGTGCCTAAAAAACAAAGCTCTATTAAATTTGCTGATAGAAAAAATAAAAGAAGAAAAAAATTAGGTGAAAAATCTTCGTTTAAAAATAGATACAAAGCATTTAAAAAATAATTATTAGCTTTTCTTTCCTAACATGAATGGCTTTAAATAATATGGCTCAAAATACGCAACATCTTCAAAATCTTTTTTTAAAAATTTAGCATAAGAAAGTTCTCCTATATCTTTAGAAGTAGGCAATACATTATCTAAAAAAATAGCATTTTTACTTTTAATTATCATTTTGCATTTATTTGCACCATCCCCAAAAAAAACAATTTTTTCATTTAGAAATTTATTATATGTATTTTCATCAACAATATCCGCGTTTATTTTTCTTATAGTATTATTATCTTTATCATATATAGCAGAATAAACTTCCATTCTTCTTGCATCAATCATAGGGCAAAATAAATTGTAATTATATTTTTTTGCTATACCATAAGCCATAGCTTTCAAAGTTGATACACTAATTAATGGAATATCCATCGCATAACACAGCCCCTTAGCTGTAGATGTTCCTATTCTTAATCCAGTATAAGATCCTGGTCCTTTACTTATTGCTACTGCATCTAAATCATTGATATTAATATTTGCATCTTTAATTATATCTACTATAAATAGAATTAACTTTTTTGAATGAATAAACTCTTCTTTTGTTTCTTCTTTACATGCTAAAAAATCACCATTATTATAAATTGATATAGAACAACTCTTTGTTGATGTTTCAATATTTAAAATAAGCCCCATTAAAAATCATAATATTGATTAAACAAATCACTCTTAATCCCAAAATTAAAAAAAGTAGTACTTTTCTTACCATCATCATTTTCTAGATCTCTTTGAATTACTCCAAGATTTAATTTAAAGTTTGTTCTATGATTAATAATATAAGAAATATTAAATTCTTTAAATAAAACATTAGTTAAATTACCTTGATACATTGCTACACCATAATCGGATGGTCTTCCATATTGAGCATTTCCATTTGGTTGTTGAAAATTACCTGTTGATTGAAATAAATCATTTCCATAAGAAATAGTATCATTGGAAAAATCTGCACCATATTTCATTAATAATATTTTGGCAGTTAACTCCCACTTTTTAAATCTGTATTTATTCATAAATATTAATTCAGAAAAATTTGCTCCAAGTGGATGTGATAATGGTTGATTATAATGAGCATAGTTTTGTTGTGGATTATGGTGTGCATATGTATATGGTCTAACATAATTATATTCAATTAAATTAGCCAATCTACTTGTTCCTATAATATGATTGTTCTTAAATCCTATTTGATACCCATATTTATTTCCCCAAAAATTATTTTGTTTTCTTAAATCTTCTAAACTAAACTCATCTAAAATAACCTGACCATATAAACTCAAATTATCTTTTAAAAGGTATTTTAAATTTAAACCAACTAACATATTATCAGGAGAGTTAATTGAAAACTCAACAGGGCGTAATAATATAATAGGGTTAAGATAATTAATATCAAAACCTGTTACTCCTGGAGCATGATTCATTCTCCATATAACTGTTTCAAATAAAGAAACATTTAATTTATTAGTTAAGTTCAAACTTAAATAATGAGATGACATATACTTTTTAGCATAACCCATCTGATCATAATTATCTATACCATTGCTGGCAAAATAATTTATATCTTGTAACTCAGCATATAAATTAGTGTATTGAACTTTCCAAAAATCAGTCTGAATTCTTAAATATGGATAGTTAAATGTATTATCTGAAAGTAGTAATGAGCGATACCCTTCTCCTATAAAATGTTTACCATGACCAAATTGAAATTTAAAAAATTTTGATGCATCAATTATTACATGCCCTGAAGACATAGCATAATCAAATCCTTTGCCCTTGAAATTTCTAGCATACCCTTGACCTGGAACTACTCTTGTTTTTAAAATATACTCATGCATGTATAAAGGAAAAATTGCTTGGTTTTCTCTAAATGAAGTAAAAAAAGAAACTCGTTTCCCAAGGTCACCAAGAACAATATATCCTCTAGTATTAGTGAATGTTTTCTTATTATTAACTAGATCCTTACCAAAATTTAAATTAACTATTGGTGATGCTACAACACTATAGTCCTCTCCTTTTATTACAATTAAATGTTCCTCATAAAATTTTCTAAATAACCATTTTTTATTTTTTGGAAGTGTTGAGTACGAATCTTTTAAAGCAAAACTATTATACCCTTGCTTAACAATAGGTTTAAAAGTTGTATGCAAGTTAGATTTTAAAGTATCGATATTATAAATATCTCCTTTATTTTGAAATGAAAAATAGCTTCTTCCTATAAAAATATTATTGTCTTGCGCGTATACCTCAAAATTTAAAAAACCTAAAAATAGTATTAAATACTTATATCTCATTTGATTTTTTTCTAAGTATATAAAATGGTATCAATAATAAAATATAACATTCAAATGCTAAAATAGTTATACTGTTATTAATATTTATATCTAGCATAAAATAAGAGGTTATTATAATAAATATGCTAGTAAAATATAAAATCAATGAAGTTTTTTTGTGACCAAGCCCTAAAAATAACATAGCATGATGCACATGATCCCTTCCGGCTAAAAGTGGATTTTTGCCTTTTTTAACTCTATTTAAAAAAACTCTTAATGAATCAAACAAAGGCAGTGCTAAGAAAACGATAGCTAATAATGGTCCTTTATTAGGATAACATATTTTTTCATAAACTATACCTGAACCAATTAAATTAATTGCTAATACTGAAAATATCATACCAATCACTAATGATCCAGTATCTCCCATAAAAATTCGTGCAGGACTAAAATTATATTTTAAGAAACCCAAAAGTGATCCAGTTAATGTAAAGGCTATCATTGCCATATTAATTTGATTCATTAAATATGCAGTAAAACCAAATGCAATAGAAGAAATAACACCAATACCTGCAGCTAACCCATCTATCCCATCAATTAAATTAAATGCATTAATAATGACAATAACAACAAAAATAGTAAATAAAATACTAATGAACTGAGGTAAATTAAAAACTCCCAAAACACCAAACATACTATTAATCTTAAGTTCTTCTAAAAAAATTAAGACTAGTGTAGCAGCAATCTGACCTATTATTTTTTTAGTTGGAGACAAAGAAAGTAAATCATCAATAACACCAACAAAAAAAACAATCAATAAACTTACTAATATAAATTGTATGGCTTGTAATTCTGACCATAATACTAATGAAAATATAATTGCAGAAAAAACAGCTATACCTCCAGCTATTGGAATTCTCCTATCATGAACATTTCTATCTCCAGGTATAGCAAATAATCTTAAACTTTTTGAAAATGTAATCACTTTAGGAACTGCAAATAAAGTAATTATAAGGGATGTGAAAAAAGAAAGAATAAGCTTTATTTCTGGTGATAACATAAAACTAAATTTATTGTAAAAATAATGATTATTATTATATTTCTACAATAAAATCATTTACCCAATCAAATAAAGTATAATTTTTGGTTATTTTTTTTGTATTAAGATTTAATTTTTTACCAGCTTCAATATCAGAAATAGAATCTCCTACCATAAATGATTTCTCAAATTTTATTTCAGGATATTCATCTTTAGCCTTTATAAATAAACCCGTTAAAGGTTTTCGGCAAAAACAATTATCTGATACCAAATGAGGGCAATAATAAACAGCATCTATTTTTCCTCCATTATTTTTGATGTTTATAAGCATGAATTCATGAATTTTTTTTACTTCTTCATGAGTAATAATACCCTTGCCTATACATTGTTGGTTTGTAACTACAATAATTCTGCGAAAAATATTGTTTAATTTATTAATTGCAGAAAAAACACCATTAATGAATTTAAATTCTTGAATGGACGTTACATATCCATCAATAATCTGACGATTTATAACACCATCTCTATCAAGAAAAAGAGTATCAAATTGCTTATTAACAATCATGATTCTGCAAACAGATTATCTTCTATAAGCTGACAAATAATATGACCAATTAAAATATGAGTCTCTTGTATTCTCGCTATATTATCTGACGGTATTTTTATCAATATATCACATTTATTATTCATCATACCACCATCTTTTCCTGTTAAACCTATGCAAAACATACCTAGATTATTAGCTTCAATAATAGCATTTATTACATTTTTTGAATTTCCTGATGTTGAAATAGCAAATAAAACATCACCTTTTTTACCAGATGCTTGCAACATACGTTGATAAGTTTTTTCATAACCATAATCATTAGCTACTGCTGTCATATAAGAAGAATTTACATGTAGTGCCTCTGCATTTAAAGGAGGTCTGTTTTTATAAAACCTCCCGCTTAATTCACTAGCAATATGTTGTGCGTCTGCAGCAGAACCTCCATTTCCACATAATAACAGTTTATGGCCATTTTTAAATGATGCAACACAATGATTTACTACTTTACATATACTATCCTGTAAAAGCTCATCCGATAACAATTTTTCTATATTATTATGTGAGGACTTTAAAATATTAAAAACCTTTTTCTTCATAGTTATGCTAAAATACAAAATATATAAAATGGCAACTAATATTACCCCTCAATAAGTTTAAAAAACATTTAAAACTTACAAGATTACAACGTTGAATATGCATTAGCTGTTAAGAGTCCTATGTGATTCCAATCATATTTTTCTTTACAATTTATAAAACCCTTTTTTTTAACTCTATTAATTATGTCTTTATCTGAAAAAATGTAATTTAATTTTTCAGATAAAGAATCAGAGCTTTCTGACTTGAATAAAAACCCTGTTTCATTATCAGTTATAATTTCTTTTAAAGGTGGGAGATCTGAAGATAATACAGCAACTTCGTAACTTAAAGCCATCATCATAACTCCACTTTGGTATATTTCTTTATATGGAAGTACAACTAAATCAGAAGCATTATAGTAATAATCAACCTCACTATGTTTAATAAATTTATTATGAATAATACAATGCTCATGTAAATTCTCTCTGTCAATAATATCCTGGTATATTGAAAAATCATCCTTCCAAACTCTACCAGCAATTACCAATAACAAATCTGGATTTTTAATGACGTTTTTTTTAAAAGCTTTTAATAAAACCTCTAATCCTTTTACTTTTTTTATCATCCCAAAAAATAAAATCACATTTTTATTCTGTGGAATATTTAAATAATTTTTCGATTGCTTTTTGTCTATGTTTCTATTTATGAATGGTAAATAATTACCATGCGGTATTATATGTATTGTAGATTTAATAGTTGGAAATAATTTCATTATTTCCAACTTACTAAACTCATTATGTGTTAATAATAAATCTGTCAAGAAATACACAATTCTAGTTATAATACTTGATTCTTTTTCAACTCCAAAAGATCTTACATCATGAATTGTAATAACCGTCTTTCCAAATAAAATTTTAACTAAAAATAGATTAAATAATATAAGAATATTAACGTAAAAAATATGAAAATGAAAAATAGAAATTGATGATAATCTAGCATGAAATATAGATTTAATTGAACCTATAATCCATCTGATTCCATTAATAATTTTAAATGAACTTAAAAATAGATCTTTATAAAAATTAAAAAAATATAATTCATTAATTTTAGGATCATTTGTTTTATTATTAGTATAAATATTAACAGAATAACCTGACTTTATTAACCCCATGGCTTGACCAAATGTATAATAATGAAAAGAACCTCCATGAGCTCCTAGTGTATCAATTATTGCAACCTTTTTATTCATATTACATTTTTAATCCCTCAAAATAAGATTTATTAATTAGAATGAAAGTGTGAAGATCCTTTCTTATTTTTTTATTTATGATAAATTTTATATTGTTTCGAAAAAATAACCAAATTATATAGAAATATGAAAATAATCCTCCATTTTTCTTTAAAAAATATATATAATTCTTTGTTATTTGTTTAATAAAAAAATCACTTCTATATATCTGTTTATTTTGTTGCTGAAAAGAATTAGTTAAGGTGCCTACTTTGTGATAAAGTACTGCATCAGGACAATAATATAATTTATGTTGGCCCTGCTTAAAAACTCTAAATAAAAAATCTGTGTCATCAAAATATACGAAATAATTCTCATCCATTAAGCCAACATCCTTAAACACCGAAATATTTATCAATATACAGCAAGTAGGGGCATAATCTACTTTTACCATTGTATCATACTGACCTTTATCCATCATATTGATTCCTCTATGTGATGGCAAATAACCATTTTTCTTAGAAAACCAACTACCAGCATACCAAATATAGTTAGGTTTATTATAATACATTATTTTTGGCGCAACCATACTTGCTTTTATTCCACTCTGATTTTCCAACAATTTATCTAATAGATGTGCGTCACATTCTATATCATTATTAATCAATAGAACCTGCTCGCAATTATCTAAAATTGCTTGCTCAATACCTTGATTATTTGCCTTCGCCACACCAAAATTTTTTTTATTTTCAATAACTATAACTCTATCATCTTTATAGTCTTTGATTAAATTAATAGAATCATCATTAGAATTATTATCAACTATGTATAAAATAAAATTGGTATACTTTTGAGAAAGAATACATTTTAAAAATTCAGATATTACTTTTTGTGAATTATATGTAATCGTAACTATACCTATTCTATCCATTTTGAATAATCTTTTTGGAGAAAATTTGATAAATTTTCAACATCTTTTTTAAAGTATTGCCGTAAGTATAATCTTGAAGAAGACAATAAAATAGGAGGTTTATTATTAAAAAACTGATTTTTAATAAAAGACTTTATGAATTTTGGAAAGATTAAATTCATAACTTTTCTTATGATGATTTTAGAAAAAAGAAATTTTAAAAGTCTATTATTCACTATAAATCTAGCATTATGTTTATTATTCAATTCGGGTGAAAAATTAATATCGATCTTTAAAAATTTATATACTTTTTTCACTACATCAGATGTTTTGTTCTTAAAATCATCATAATCTACCACTAAAATTTGTTCGCTTGGAAACTCATTGAAATATCTTTTTATTTGATTTGTATATTCTCCTAATTTAACATATTGTTGAAAATATGTTTTAGAATTAGATAAGTTAGATTTTTGAAATATAATATTTTCAAAAGTATCATTAATTAAACCAAGCCTGAAATCCATTAAATAGTGTGAGAATGCTCTTTCTATTGGATCTCTTAACATAATAATTATTCTTGCTGAAGAATTATACGCTTTTATTGATTTTGCAACATCTTTATAATATAAATAAGAAACACTTGCCTCTCCTTTTATAAAATTATTGTTTTTAAATAATGAATGATATCTACTTAGCTTTTTAATTGGATATGATTTATAATACAAATCATTATCTTTTATGGATTTTTCTGAAAAATAATTAGGTTCTTTTAAAATTGACATATCTGTTTCTGGGTGTTCAGATAAATAATGATAAAGCGATGTTGTGCCTGCTTTAGGAGCTCCTACTATAAAGAAATCAACTTTCATTTAATCGAAATGTTTTAATAAACACTTTTTTAATATTTCCTATTCTACTTAAATTTAAAGATAATGAAAAAAGTAATTTTATTGGAAAAATAAATAAATAGAAAATTGTAAGAGACGGAGGAAAAATAAACACTTCTTTTTTATAAGAAAACGCTTTCATTATTTTATCTGAAAATATTTGAGAGAGATATATCTCAGCATTGTTAAGGCCTCCTTTTTTCCACTTTTTTTTATTAGTTTTTAAAATATATAATTTTTGTTGCTGATCTTGCTTTGTTGATGATCCAACGACAGGTATCTCTAACATCTCTTTTTTAAAATCTATGCCAACAAAACTACAAAGTTCTTTAAGTATAATTGCTGGTTCATCAAGTAAGTCTTCATACCTAATAAATTTTACATTATTATTATCTTTATATTTTAATCCATTGTCTAAACTGGAACTCCACATTGTAGATGTAAGTATTGGGTGATAATTAAAATAGGATCTAATTGCCTCAATAATTGGTATTTTTTTAGCACCTAAAAATCTTCTTTTCCATTTATTTTTTTGTGAAAGTAATACATCTCTTTGATCTCTCACCATTATAATAATTTTAGCTTGTGGAAAAAAATCAAGTATTTCTTTAAGGTAATAAATATTATTAGGAGTTTGTTCGCAAGAAATAACAGCATTATTTTGAATTGTAGTGTAGTTGAGAAAGAAGCTATATATATCTATTGAAGTTAATTTTTTTTGTGGCAAAATTTTAGCTGCTTTTAAAGTATACTTTTTATAGTTATTTCTTAAAAAAATACCTTCGCTTTGGATACATAAAAATTTTGCAAATAAGCTAACCTGTTCATCTCTTGATAATAAACGTTTTTTAGTATCTTTATATAGAATACTGAAAAAATGTAATTCATGAAATGTGAACACTTTATGATGATTTGATAAAATCCTACTCATCATAGTAGTTCCACTCCTACTACTACCAACAATAAAAATTTGTTTTGTTTTTTGCACGAATTACATTAATTTGAAAAATTAATAAATGAATTATCATGTAAATTATCATTTTTAAAATAAAATTCACTGTTTTGTTTAGTGCTTACTGGCTTAAATAAAAAAGAATAATTCTCCCAATCTATTTCATAGGTACATAATAATCTATCTTCATTATCATAAAATTTATAAATAAATAATTGATCTTTTATTTCCTTTAGGGTTTTATAAATATTTGCATTAAATAATTTACCTATCATCATAAGTGGTGTATATGTATTTTGTACAAATAAATTATTTTTTTCCTGTCTAAAAATAGACCCAGAAAAATCCCTGCCTCCTAAATTATGATATGTTGATAATGTAATAGATTGAAACTTTTTTTCAGTTAATAATTCTAGAACAAAATGAGCTACAAACAAAGATTGTAAAAATGTATTGCCAGTTGTTTTCGACATTTGCAAATTCCATTCTGTAACCCAAATTGGCTTATTAAAAATATTTTGATATGATTTTATTTCTAAAGGATATTTAACTGTTAAATAATTTATTGCTCTCTTTTTATATATTTCAAATAACTCTACTTTATTAGTAGCCTCTCTTTGTTCTTCTATCATTTGACCATCCATCGCTTCTCCTTTAATAACTTTAGCATATGAGTGAATAATAATAGCATCATAAAAATCTAATCGTGATAGTTTTTCATTCCAGATATTATGCCTATGCCCTTTTTTCTTTCCTAATGGAGCAGCTATAACAGCAATTTTTAGATTAGGATAATTTTCTTTTATTTTTTTTGAGTAATATTGAGCAGAAGTAATATAATTATCAATAGTATAGCCTTTTTGATAATAACTCCTATTTGATAGTTCACTTCCTAATTCAACTCCGACTACTTCTAAATCATTTGAAATTATTTTTTCAATCATATATAAAATATCATCATTCTTGGAAAATATATTTGCAACTAAAATTACCTTAGCATTACATTTTTTTGCTAAATAGATAAAATCTTCTATATAATCTTGAGTATGATTATTTTGATTTCTAGACCTCTCAAGTCCTCTAGCTCTTTTAGGAAATTTTCCGTTGTGATAAGTATCTATTTCCTCAAAATCAAATCCGTATCCTTCTTTATTAAAATGATAAAAATTACCAACTGCTCCGCCTGGAAATCTTAATAGTTTTGGTTGTAATTTTACAGCCTTATTTATAAAGTTTGTATCATTAATATCACAATATGTAAATGTATTAGCTGTAGAAAAACCAAAAATATTGCTATTCTGAGAAAAGCATTTATAATGAAAAAAACATAAAAAAAATATTAAGTATTTCATATAATAAATTTCTTTTTAAGGTTTTTGAGCTATAAACCAGGTGTAAAATTTATCCAATCCATCTAAAATATTAAATTTAGGTTTCCAACCCATTTTTTTAATCTTAGTGATATCTGCTTTTGCACATAAAACATCTCCAGGTCTATGAAAATCAGAAATAAAAATCTCACTTTTTGGATTAATTTTATCTCTTAGATATTTTGCAATCTCGATAATTAAAATAGACTTTCCAGAACCAACATTTATTATTTCATTCTTTGTTTTTTTGTTATTTATTGCTAAAATAGTCGCATCAACCACATCTTCTATAAAAATAAAATCTCTACTTGGCAAACCATTATCCCAAATTGTAACTGAATCATTATTACTAAATCTTTCGCTAAAAATGCTAATTATACCAGTATATGGATTTTTTATACTTTGTCCAGGTCCATAAACGTTTTGATACCTAAGAATAGTATACGGAACTGGGGAAGAAACTTGAATTAAATATTCTTGTGTAAGCTTTGTTACTGCATAAACTGAAAGTGGTCGTAAATTTTTATTTTTTTCTATATTTTTTTCTTCTCCATACACTGATCTAGATGAAGTTAAAATTATCTTTTTAACTTTATGATTATATTTATTAAGCATATCTAACATTATGCTTGTACCTATAACGTTAGTATTATTATATCTTGTGATCTCATCCATAGATTGCCCTGTTCCAGTTTCAGATGCAAGATGAATAATCAGTTCAGGATCTTCTCTAAATGCTAATTCCCAGGAATTTAATTCTGAAACATCACCTTCGATGACTTTACAATTCTCTAATTTTTTTTTAGGACTATCTCCATGTACTTGTTTTAAAAAATTATCCAGTATAATTATATTATGATTTGAAGATAATTGATTTACTAGAGCCTGACCAATAAATCCAGCACCACCAGTTATTAAAATATTCATGCTAACAGTTTTGTTTTAAAATTTATTTTATAAAATATACTAATAAATCCTGACATTAAAAATACAAAAAAGAAAGGCCTAAGCAGCAAAGGTTCTGACATAATAAAAATGACAAAAAGGAAAAGCCAAAGTTTTCTGTGGCTTACAATAAGTTTTTGCGTGTACAGCATATATAACAACAATAATGTAGTTGGAAATCCTGTAGTTGCTAATAAAAACATTATGGAATTTGTACTCCCCTTATCAGTTGTTTCCATTCTCAAATCTACACCAACTATATTGCTGATTTTATCAGAATCTGCACTAGAAATGTAAAATCCTTGACGAATTTTTTGAAATTGAAATAAATCAAGACCTACACCTGTAATGGGATAATCTAAAGATATCAATAATGGTTGTGTTAAATCAAATAGCCTCTTCTGAAATGATGCTGCTCTTTCACCTTTAATTTTATCATCTATATTATAATTAAATATGATATATAATGGAACTAAAATTAGCGTGCTTAATGGAATTAAAATTAAATTTTTCTTAAAATGATTTTTTATGTAATAAAATATTTGAACAAAAAGTAATGCAATACCTGTTGTTGAATATGTTGTTATAATTAAAAAACAAACCAAGAAAAGTATTAATTTATTTTTTTTAATAATAAATGCTTCAAGAAAAAACAAAATATTTAAAAATATCTGTAAAATTCCTGGCTCCCAAAACAATCCTTGATTTCTACAAAAATTAAAACCAAATAAATCAATCACACCTCTTTCTTGTGAATAAAAAAATATATTTAAAAAAGTTTCACATTCATGATATGTAGATGTTAATAATGTTAAATTATTTTTAACTAAAAAATAAATAAAAAAATTAAAAAGTGCATGAAAAGAAATAAATTTTAACACCACATATAAGCGATTAATAAAAATCGATAAAGATCTATTATTGTAAAAATGAAATATAGTGATTAAGGATATTACTAAAGTGAGACAGTGAAACAAATATTTATTAATTGTCTGTTCAGTTATTGCAAATAAAAAATTTACAATACCTAAAAAAAATACAGTAAAAAAAGTTAGAAAAATAGAATTTACCAATCTTTTTTCATATTTCCTGCTAAATATAAGAGATGTAAAAACAAGGATTATTAGGAAAATTATGGATGATAAATTACGATTAAAAACAAATAATAATCCTCCACTACTCATTATTAATAAAAATAAGATTATATTATCTACTAATCTTTGATTAACTGTATATTTCATTATTCCCAATTCATTTCTTTATTAATTAGTTTTTCTAACAATTTAACATCTTCTTTAAAATATGTTTCAAAAATATCTTTTTTATCAGTAGCTGATAGTGGAATGTTTTGAACTTGTTTCAAATTTAATGTTTGTAATTTATTCTTAATAAATTGCCTATATTTTAATGAAGGAATGATTTTTTTTCCAATATCTCTCCAAACACCTTTTTTCTGAAAGAGTTCCTTTAGCCACATTGATCTTGGAACACTTGATTTATTACTATAAAGATTAGTATTTAATAATTCATTTTTTAAACCTAAAAAATTCTGTATTTTATTTATGGTTTTCTTCCTATCATCTAAAAACTCTTTTTCAAAATTTATTATCATGAAATTCTCTCTTGGGAAAAGCTGAAAATAATTATTTATACTTTCATAATATAATCCCTGGTGTATATAAGAAAATCTCAATTTTGAAAGATAATCCTTATCATTTATTCTTTTTTTTTCTAGCTTTAATGCTGTTTTAAAATCATAAATTTCGTGACTATCTCTATAAGAATGCATAAAATGAGAATATGCTCTATCAACTGGATGTCTCAATATTATAATAAATTTAATAGAATTGCCTAAATCATTATATATTCTCTTTGCTGCCTGCTTCTCAAATAAATAAGTAGGAGTAAAATCTATTATGCATGATTGTTTATTATATTTATTAAAATATGTTTTTAAATACCATTCTAAACCTTTACTGTAGACATCAGGAATGTCAAAAAAATGTGGCTCCTTAAAAGATGATGGAAAAACATCAGAATGATTTTTTAATATATCATATAAGGTTGTTGTGCCTGACTTGGCAGCACCAATACACATAGCATTTGGTTTCATTTTATCCAATTATTTAAATTTCTGTTTAACAATTTAGATAATTGATCAACATCTTTACGATAATAATCTTTTAACCATCTTTCTGTTTTTATTCTCATTTTTGGTGAAGGTTTAGTAAATAATTTTATAAATATAAATTTAAACTTATTAAATAAATATCTTACTAAAAAAATGTTCTTTAAAAAACGTTTTATAAAAAAATCTTCCCGCATGATCTTTTTAATAAAATTGTTCTTCCAATTCCATCCACCTACCATGTACTTATTATGAGTATTTATATCTATTTTTTTAATATTTAAAAAATCAAAAATTTTTTCTAATTCTTTATTTACATTACGCTTATAATCATCATAAATAATTACATGTGTATTGGTAAATTGCTTTAAGAAAGGTTTTACTTGTTTATAATAATTTCCTAAATGAAGATATCTTGATGCAGGTGTAATATTATGTTTATTTTTGTACCTATCTTCAGATATTTTAATTGCCTCCTCAAAAGTTAAATCTTCCATCATATTATATCTCTTAACATGATGATAGCCAGAAAAAGCTCTCTCAACAGGATTTCTTAACATGATTATTATTCTAACATGAGGTGTTAAATATTTCTTAATATTTTTAATGGTAATTTCAGGATATGCAAGATACATTACACTTGATTCTCCTTTATATTTATAAGAATCTATTACATCAAACAAGTTAAAATATTCATCTTTATCTACAATTCCCTTAGGAATTCTATCCTTTCCTATATCATTGTTA
>MDTD01087187.1_pt1 | contig 20194 bp, 20 predicted proteins | sample 811221 | NCBI WGS metagenome assembly MDTD01 (sample SAMN05326646, study PRJNA326480) | marine metagenome | isolation source: seawater | place: Pacific Ocean: South West | collected 2011
CACTCTAGTTCCGATTTGAGGTCCAGATGCAGCAATGGTAAGAAAAAATATTCCTGTAAGTAGAAGTCTATTTTTTATTACAACAGAATTTTTATTTACCTTTTTTGTTAGAAATTTATATGCATCATTATTCGTATTTAAAAGAGCCTCGATTTGTTTATTTTTTCTGTAATACAAGAAAATCCAATAAGTAACTTGGACTGCTATTAAAATCAAAACCCAATCATGCCTAAAAGACATTATATCATGCTCCTAAAAATAAATTTTTTAAATACCTCTATTAATAAGCCTAAAAGTAATGAAGGTAATAAAATCCAGCTATAGATTTCTGAGTAATTAGTGTATTCCTTTACTTCAATTTCAGATCTCTCCAGAATATCTATTTCATCATAAATACTTTCTAATGCTTGAATATCTGTTGCTCTAAAAAACTTTCCCCCTGTGTTTTTCGCAATGAACTTTAAAGTTTCTTCGTCTATTTCATTTTTAATTAGGCCTCTTCCAGGTATTCGTGTGAAATCTTGATTGGTTCCTGCTCCGATGGTGTAAATTTTAATATTATATTGAGATGCAAGTTCTGCAGCTGTTTTAGGATCGATCTGACCAGAATTATTGCTTCCGTCAGATAAAAGAACCATCACTTTGCTCTTAACCTGACTTTTCCTTAATCGATTTGTTGCGCTTGCAATAGCCATGCCTATAGCCGTTCCATCATATTCCTTTGATGCAATGTTAATTTCATTAATCAAAGATTTGAGAACAACTTTATCCACAGTCAAAGGACATTGGATAAAAGATTCTCCCGCAAATACAATAATTCCTATACGATCACTTTGACGAGAATCTATAAAATTAATAGCAGTTTTTTTTACTGCTTCTAAACGATTCGGTTTAAAGTCATCAGCTAGCATACTTGAACTGATATCGAGAACTAATATCATATCAATTACATCAACTTTTGTTTCAGTAATCTTATCAACAATTCTAGGACGCGATAAACCTATTATGATAAGTAGAATCACTATTATCTGTGAAATCTTAAGAAAATTATTTTTATTTCTTCCAGAATTAATAATGCTCCTTGATAAGAATTTTCTAGAAGAAATTAGAAGGGTAGCCTCATGTCTTTTACCTTTCTTTTTGTACCAAAGGATCAAAGCTGGTATAAAAAAAAGTAATATAAGATAAAGAGGGCTCTTTATTTCCATGGAGTTCTAAAAACTAGTAGTAAAAACATTCATCAGAATGATTATACAAAAATAATCTCAATTAGTTTCTAAAAATAATTACAAAATACGTTAACTATTCTTGTTAAGATTAATTTTCGTTTTTGTTACCTTTTTCTGCATCTAAAATCTCTTTTTTGCCTGTCTCAACAGCATCTTTAAATTCATTAATACCTTTGCCAAGTCCCCTTGCAAGCTCGGGAAGTCTTTTAGCTCCAAAAAGAAGCAAAATAACAAGAAAAATTATAAGCAGTTCACCAGTTCCTAAATTAAACATATGATAATTTACAAATTATAAATTTATTTTTATTAAAATTTTATCTAAAAAATCTTAAAATGTAGTATGAAGTAGCTAATCCAATAACACTAGTAAAATTTAAAGATAAAGCTAATCCAAACTTCAAAGTAATTATTTTTAAATCAATTACAAACACACCATTTTCCTTTCCAGTAAAACCACTACCAATGTCAATGTTAAAGCTTGTTAAAAAAAAATCTTTTACAACACCTTCAGGCAACATCCATCCCATCAGGTTACCAATTACACCGCCAATAATTGCACCAATTAACAAACCTAAAGCAATAAGAGAAATGTCCCTATTTTTCATTAAAGCTAACTTTTGACTTCCGCCGGTTTTTTATTAAAATGTAATAACCAAAAAATTATATTCAAGCTTATAAAATTAATAGTAATAGGCAATAATAGTAGGCCTCTAAACCAAATAACACCTATGCTACATATTATAAATATAATTAGCAAAATTGTATTTGTTTTACCCGATTTAAAGGATAAAAGTGGAAACTTAATAAAGTGGATTGGACTCACCATCAAAAAACATACTAAAAATATAAGGATTAAAGCAGTCCTAGGGTCACCATAATTTCCGTAGTTTTGATAATTAAACATCAGGAAAGAAAATATAGTAATGGTCGAGATAGGAGTGGTTAGTCCAATTGTGTATTTTCTTTTAATTCCCTTGTCTTGGCCAATATTAAACTTGGCTAGCCTGATGGTGCCAAACATCAGAGGTAAAAAAGAAACTGCTGATCCCAACAAAGGATGAAGGCCATCAACATAAATGGTTTGAATCAAAATAGCAGGAACAACACAAAAGGATATAGTATCAGCCATAGAGTCAAATTCAACACCAAACCTTGATTCTATGCCTAATAAACGAGCAATTTTGCCATCAAAGGCATCTAAAAGTGCAGCGATTATAATTAAGTTACCAGCTTTTAAAGGATCATTTTGAAGAATCAAACCTATTGCGCTAAAACCCAAAAACATATTTGTCAGAGTAATAATGTTGGGGATAAATCTTCTATGTTTCTTTGCCATGATTTTTTTGTTCTTATTATATAAAGATAAGACTAAATATATAATAATTCCTTATCATTGAAAAACTAGTTTTAAAAGAAAAATAAGTAAAAAGATAAATGATAAACTAATATGCAGTATTTTTCTTTTTGGAATTATTGAACAAACTTACCCAACTTCATTTCCGTGTGTTTTAACCTACCATCTCTATAGATTTTCATATTTATCTTATCCCCAGAACGAAGGTCATTTTCAAGAATTATCCTTCTAATATCGCTAGGCTTATCAATCTTTTCATTATTTACTTTAATTACAAAATCTCCAGGTTTTAACCCAGCTTTATCTGCCGCACTATTTCGGGCAACATTAACAATAATTACCCCACTATCCTCTGGCAAACCTAGATATCGAGATATACTTCTTGTAACTGTTTGCACAACAAGACCAGTAGAATATCCTCGATCTACTTCTCCATTAACCCTTAATTCTTCAGCTATTCTTTTCGCATTATTAATTGGGATAGCAAATCCTATGCCTACAGAACCTCTAAAATGATCTTCGTAATCAGTAAAAATGAAAGTATTTATTCCTATAACTTCTCCGCTAGCATTTATCAATGGACCTCCAGAGTTTCCTGGATTAATAGCAGCGTCTGTTTGTATCATATCTTGTAATACCTTTCCCGATTTTTGCATGCCAAAATCCATATTTAATCCACTAATAATTCCAATGCTTGCTGATGGGTTATTACTTATCGTAAATAATTCAAATGGATTTCCTAAAGCAATTACCCATTCGCCGATAATTAAATCATCAGAATCACCCAAATTTGCGAAGGGAAATTCAGAACCATCTAGCTTAAGTAATGCAAGATCAGAAGTATTATCAAATCCGATTATTTCAGCATTAAATTCATCTCCGCCAGAAAGAGTTGCAGTAATCCTCTCGGCATTTTCAACTACGTGATAGTTGGTCATTAAAAATCCATCAGGGCTAATAACTACACCACTACCAGAGTTTTTCATTGGATATATATCTTTAGGGTATATTATTCCAAAAAACGGATCAAAAGAAACAGAAGAGGTATGTTGTTCTACATTTATACTTGCAACAGCAGGTCCAACTAAATCAATAGCCCGCGTTATTGCTGTTTCCCTTGATGATAAAATATTTTTTGCATTTATATTTCCGAACATTTGAATGACGAATATAAATAGATAAATTTTAATCATAATTTACTTTGAGAAGAATTAATCCTTGGGGAGGAGCTTTCAAGATAGTTACGTTTTTTCTTGGTTTGTTAATCAGTAATATAAATTCTTTTTTTGATAATCTATTTTGATATACGCCAATCATAGAACCAACTATATATCTTATCATGTGATGTAAAAATCTATTTGCCTTGATATGAAAAGTATACGTTTCGCCTTTTTGAGTCCAAAAAGATTCGTAAACATTACATTCTGTATTTTTCAAGTCTTTTCTGAATTTACTGAAGGATAAAAAATCAATTTTTCCTTTTATATTTTCAGATAATTTATTCAAAAACTTCATATCAAGTTTTGGTAAAAGCCAAGATTGGTTGTGATATAAAAATGATTCGCCTGTATAACATTGATATATGTATTCTCTACTTGATGCATCATACCTAGCATTAAAATTAGATTTAACACTTACCACATCTGATACTCTACAATACCAAGGAAGATTTCCATTAAGCGCATCTTTAATCTTAAGATTATTAAGTTTTAAATTCAAGTCTACATGTGCAACCTGACCATAGGCATGAACTCCTGCATCCGTCCGACTTGAACCATAAACAATAATTCTTTTAGATACTTTCGATATTTTTTTTAAAACATTTTCTAATAGCCCTTGAACAGTATTTTGACTATTTTGGACTTGCCAACCAGAAAAATATGAGCCATCATATTTTAAAGTAATTTTATAACGTTGGCTAGGAATCAAAATTTAAATAATAATTGAAGCTCTATATTGTTTTCTTGAATAGAGGAGTGAAGTTTAAGATTATCACTTACTTTTGATAAATATAATGAATTTATTGAAGAAACAATATGATTTAAAGTTATTATTCCTAATGTATATTCCCCGTATTTACTTAGCTTGTCACTTCTAATACGCATCTCTTCAAACTTTGCCATGTGGCCTTTTGATTTCCATTTCCAATAATATTCTGCTTCATAAATATCATTAATTTGTCGCCACCTTAAATGTTCTGCGTTATGTTGTTCTAAACTTAAATAATTACCAATATCTACCCAATACTTATGATTTTTTTCCTCAATGTTGGTTCCTGCATATTTCGCAGCATATGATTGATATTGTAATTTTTCATGTTTTGAAAACTTGTAAAACCCAATACATGTTGACCAAAGTGTCAATTCTAGCAATTTAAAAAATCTAGACTGGGAGGGTCTTGATAATGAAGATTCGCCAAATCCAGGAATTAAAGCTGATTTAATAGCTGGATGGATTTTCTCTTTCCCCGCTTTTAAAGTGACCGCAAAGAAAATAAAAATTATTATTGAAATTATTTTTTTTTGCAATTTATTGGACCTATGTATAAAAAGATTACAAACATTGTAACGGCAAAAATATCTCCATAAGCTGAATAAAATGTGCCAGATTTAAAAATAGGTAATTTTTCTTTTATTATTACTTGATCTCCTAATGATGTTTTTGAAATGACTTCTCCTGTTGGTAGAATATGACCAGATATTCCGGTATTCCCTCCACGCACAATTGGGACTCTATTTTCAATGGCTCTTAACTTTGCTTGGGCAAAATGTTGAAAAGGCCCTGCCGATTTCCCTAGCCAACCGTCATTTGCCTGAATAGTTAAAAAGTCAGCTCCATTTGCGACAAATTTACGTGCATACCTAGGAAAACTTGACTCATAGCATATAATATTAGAAAAGGTGTAATCATTTATGTGAAACTTAACATAATTTTTACCTTTTTTAAAAACCCCTCTATTTACATTCAGATTTAAGTCAGCTAATGGGGATATAAAACTTGGTATTAAATCATACTCAGCGAACGGTACAAGATGGATTTTATCATACATTAAATACTCGGACTTAGGATTTAAAAACATTGAGCTATTAAAGTATGACTTTGATCCATATTGATCGACTTGTCTATCTACAGTTCCAATGAGTATCGGAATTTGCGATTTATTTACTTTACTCTGAAGCCTGTTTCTTACACGATTTTCTATTCTTAAATATGAAGGCAGTGCTGTTTCAGGAAAAACAATTAAATCAGGATTCATATCAATTGCATTTTGATAAAGTGAATCCATTATAGCCATAGTTTCCTTCCTTAATTTATAATTCCATTTTTCATTTGGATCAATATTTGGTTGTATAATTGCAATGTCTAGATTTTTGTCTATAGGCTGAAAGTTTTTAATTCTATACAATCCAAAAGAAGAAATAACAAACATTATTAATGTTGCCTGATACAATTTTACTTTTGTTTGTTTTTTCTTTATTATCATTAAATATATTAGAATATTTAATGTAATTACTAAAAATGTAATTGAGTAAGTACCAGTGAAATCTAATAGTTGGAGGATAAATAAATATTCCGATTGTGTTAATGCAATATTGCCCCATGTGAAACCAAGCGGACCAAAACTACGAATCCACTCTAAAGAAACAATTAAAAAAGGTAAAATAGTATAGGTATTACTAGAAGTTTTAAATAGACCATATAGATAGCCCCCAAAAGCCCAAAATAATCCTAAATAAATAACAGCAAATATCAAAGAAAGGGCTACGACATAAAACTCTGCTCCTGAATTAGTGCCGATCCAATAGTTAGATATCAAGTTATAAGTTATTCCAAAGATTAACCCTGTTTTAAAGTTTGATTTCGCACCATTAAAAATCCATAAATGAAAAAGTGGTATAAATCCAAAATATATTATAAAACCAGTCTTGAAAGGCAGGTATGATACACCAACCAAAATTCCAGAACTGATGGCTAAAAGCCATGAAGGCCACTTCAAAAAAAACATTTTATTTATTAATATCTAAGTAATGTTGAAGAACAATTGACGCAGCTCTTTCATCAATTTTTTCTTTGTTATGACCTGTCTTGAGGTTTTCTTTTATTAAAGATTTTTTTGCACTAACTGATGAAAGTCTCTCATCTTGCAAATATATTGGAAGTCCCAGAATTTTAATTTCTTTAGAAAAGTGTCGAACTTTTTTTGTTTGATTGGTATCCCTGCCATCCAAACCCAATGGTAAACCTATTACCACTGATTCAATTTTTTTTTCAAACCTAACTTTCCCCAGAAATTCTATTATAACTTCAAGGCCATCATTTTTTATTGTCCTAAAAGGAAAAGCGATCCTTTTTGTTTGATCTGATATCGCTAAACCGATTCTACTATCGCCATAATCAACTCCTAAAATTCGCGCCATGTTTATTTCACAGAGGTTTCCTAAGGTATTTTTTTATCAAACTTCCTGGTTTAAAATGGGTTTTTTTATGCGCTGGAACATAAATTTCTTCATTAGTGACTGGATTTCTAGCCCTGGGTTTTGCCTTTGTTGGTTTTGATTCAAGCACACCAAAATTCCTAATCTCAATTCTAGTATATGGATGATCCTCAATTAATATATCTTTTAAAATATTGAAAAATATATCAGTAATCTCTGCAGACTTTTTTACACTCTGGTTATTTCGTCTAGAAAATTCTTTAGCAATGTCCTTTTTTGTGTATGTTTTTATTTTCATTATCTCCCTACTCTTTCAACATAGTCAATATTTTTAAGTTTCGTAATTTTTCGCATTAAACGCATTAATTGCCTATTATTTTTTACTTGAACAATAACGTTAGCCTCTGCTATTGTGTCGATAGCTTTAATATCTACACTGGAAATATTAATATTTTCTTTTGAAATACATTCGGATACATCTTTTAACCAACCCTTGTAATCTATTCCAGTGATTTTTAGACCAACACTAAAACTTTCTGATGATTTAACATTCCAATGTACTGGTAATAACCGGTCAGAATCATTGCTTAGAAGCGGCAAGCTTTTGCATGAGCTTTGATGTACAGTCACACCACGCCCTCTGGTAACAAAGCCAATTAAATCATCCCCAGGTATGGGGCTACAACATTTACCAAAATTAATTAACAAATTTTCAATCCCATCCAAAACAACTTCTCCTCTTCTAAAATTATAGAAGGTTGAAGGCGCTACTTTTTCAGGAATCGCTATTTTATCTTCTTTCGGTCTTAGTTTATTAAATATTTCTCTAACGGTTAAGATTCCAGTACCAATTGCCTTTAACATTGAATTTAAATCTGAGTATCCAAACTTTGAATAATTACCTTTAAACTCAGTTATTAGTGCAGTTGATTTCATTCTTCTCAGCGTCTTTACTAAAACTTCTTCTCCTAACTTGATACTGTTTTCATCAATCTCTTTTCTAATATATCTGTTAATTTCATTACGAGCTTTGGTTGTAACAACAAATTTCTGCCAACCAACGCTTGGATTTTGTTTTTTACTAGTGAGAATTTCAACTATATCTCCGTTTTTAATTTTTGTGTTCAGAGGAACGACTAAATGATTAATTTTTGCTCCTATACATTGCATTCCAACCTGGGTATGGACTTGAAAAGCAAAATCAACAGTAGTAGAACCAGCGGGGAGTCTTATAAGATCACCTAGTGGAGTAAAAGCAAAAATTTCTTCATCATAAAGATCAATTTTTAATAATTCCATAAATTCTTTTGGATTAGATGACTCATCCTTTAAGATTTCCAAAAGTTCTCTTAACCATTTCACATTATTATCTATGTCTGTAGACTTATTGTTTTTATAAACCCAATGTGCTGCGACTCCAATTTCTGCTGTTTCTTCCATTGATTCTGTTCTGATTTGTATTTCTACCATTTTACCTTTCGGACCAATAACTGTTGTATGAATAGATTGGTATCCATTTGTTTTTGGAGTAGCAATAAAATCCTTGAAACGATCTTGAACAGGGAGGTAAAGATTATGCACAAGTCCTAGTGCTAAGTAGCATTGCTCTGGCTTTTGAACTAAAATTCGCAACGCATAAAGATCATAAATCTCATGAAACGATTTATTTCGGGATACCATTTTATTATAAATTGATGCATATGACTTTGCACGTCCAAAAATGTTTGGACGAATATCATAATTTTTTAATTCTTCCGAAATCGGTTTAATTACCTGTTTAATTAATTTTAATCTCTGTTTCTTACTAGATTTTACCTTAGCTTTGATTTGATCAAATTCTTTTTGTTTTAATACTTGAAATACTAAATCCTCTAACTGAGATTTCACTGAAGACATGCCCATTCTATGAGCCAGTGGAATGTAAATATCTCTAGTTTCAATCGCAATTCTATGTCTTTTGATTTTAGGCATATAATTAATAGTCTTCATGTTATGTAATCGATCTGCAAATTTTATTATTATAACCCTTAAATCTTGAGCAACTGACAATAACATTTTCATGAAATTACTTACCTGCTTTTCTTTACGAGTTAGGTATTTAATATCTTTTAATTTTGTTAATCCGTTTACTAAAATACCTAGTTCATTCCCAAATATCGATGTAATCTCTTCCAATGTGGCGTCAGTATCCTCTATTGTGTCATGTAATAAACCTGCTACTATTGTAGTAGTATCCATGTTCCAATTTGCTAATGTATTAGCTACCTCAACACAATGAGAAAAATATGGATCTCCAGATAAGCGTTTTTGTCCTTCATGGTACCTATTCCCGAATTCATATGCTTTCCATAAAATTGATTTAACATCTTCCTTATCTTCATCGGGACTTAGTGAAATACTATCAAATAATTTTTGAAAAGATTTGGGGTATTCACCAAAATATTGGGGCACTAATTTTGCAATTGGGTTTTGCATTAAAACGGCATTTGGTCTTCAGAATAGTTTTCAAATTTTGCGTATTTATTTATAAAGGAAGCTCGTACTGTTCCTGTTGGTCCATTTCTTTGTTTTGAGACAATAATTTCAGCCTTACCTTCATCGGAATCCTCTTGACTATAGATCCAAGGTCTATACAGAAATATTACTACATCAGCGTCCTGTTCTATGGCTCCACTTTCCCTTAGATCTGATAGTTGAGGTTTACGATCTGCTCTTTGTTCAACGGCCCTTGATAATTGAGATAGTGCTATAATTGGTATATCCAACTCCTTAGCAAGGGCCTTTAATGATCTAGAAATAACTGAAATCTCTTGCTGTCTACTTTCAATACTCTTCGGTCCTTGCATGAGCTGTAAATAATCTACAACAACCATTCCAACATTTTTTTCAGCTTTCAGTCTTCTAGCCTTTGCTCTTAACTCTAATACCGTAAGTGCTGGCGTATCATCCAAATAAATGGGAGCTTCTTCAAGGTCTCCAGCTGAAATTCCTAAATTTTTCCATAGTTTCGGTGGTAGTTTTCCTGTTCTTACAAAATGACTATCCACTCTAGCCTCTGAGCATAAAAGTCTCATTCCAAGTTGAGAATTAGACATTTCTAGACTAAACATTCCGACGCCTATTTTATAATCCAATGCAGCATTTCTAAGCATCGATAATGCCAAGGATGTTTTCCCCATTCCAGGACGACCAGCTACTATAATTAAATCGCCATTTTGAAACCCTGATGTAATTTCATCAAGATCTAATAACCCTGATGGAACTCCTATAACTGATCCTCCCTTTGATCTAGTTTGTTCAAGCTTTTCCAAAGCTTCCAATAAAATAGGATTTAATTGGGTGAAGCCTCCTTTTAATCGGTTCTGAGTTATATTAAAAATTGATTGCTCAACATTATCTAATATCTCTGATACTTCTTTATGGGCATCATAAGCCTCTTTTGCAATATGATGAGATAGCGTGATTAAATTTCTTAACAATGCTTTTTCCATGACAATTTTAGAATATTGTTCAACATGTGCAGCGGTAGGAACTAAGTCTACCAAACCCGTTATGAAATATATGCCTCCAACATCATCTAAGTAATTTTTTTGTTTCAATAGATCAATAACCGAAACAGTATCTACAGGGTCTCCCTTTTCAAAAAGGTCAGTCATAGCAGAAAAAATTTTACCATGAGAATCCTTATAGAAGTAATCTGATGTTAGCCATTGTATAGATTTACTCACCGCTTCTTTAGATGAAAGCATTGAGCCAAGAACTGCTAACTCAGCTTCTTCAGAGAATGGTAATTGATTTAAATTTTTAATTTTTTCTTTCACTAAACTTTCATCTGATTCTTAACCCATTTAAAATCATCCCATGCAGGTTTTTTTAAACTTTGATTTCTTAATAAGGCTGCCGGATGATAGGTAACTATTAAAGGAATTCCATGATAATGATGAGTTACACCTCGCATTTCTTTAAGAGGTAGATCTTTACCAATTAAATATTTTCCAGCAACTTTTCCTAAAGCTACTATTAGTTTTGGCTTAATAATTTTAATTTGTTCTTGAAGATAGGGGCTACACTTTTCTATTTCAGATGGTAAAGGATCACGATTTTTTGGTGGTCTACATTTTAATAAATTTAAAATGAAGACTCCTTGATATCTATTAAGCCCAATAGCATTTAAAATTTTATTTAAAAGCCTTCCAGATTTTCCAATGAAAGGTAAGCTTTTTTCATCTTCATCTGATCCGGGAGCTTCTCCAACCAGCACTAAATCTGCTTCTGGATCTCCAGAACCAAAAACAAAATTTTTTCTAAATTCTGATAATTGGCATTTCTGACAGTTGCTAATAAGTGTTTCGTATTGATTTAATAAGTATTTGGCGTGTTTTAAATCTTTTCTACTTTCATTATCAAAACCGTTACAAGAAACAAATATTTCATCTGAAAATAGTCTTTTATATTTCTTTAAATAACCAAGAGCCAATAGAGAGTTATCCATTACTTATTTAAATATGGCTTGCTCCATTTAACTTCGCCAGTGAGAAACTTTTCTACAGCAACAGTGGTCACTTTTTGTTTTTCTTCATAGTCTTCAATAGAAGCCTCATCTAATTCATCAAAAACATCCAATTCAGACTCTTGGTGATCTTTTATAGCTTTGTTTACTATTCTTTCATTCAACTCTTCCTTTGCTTGTCCAGACATAGCAACAACGGCTTCATACATGTTTTCTGCTTGATGTTCAATTTCGCGAAACGGTATTGTTTTTAAGCCCATTTTATTCTCCTTTTTTAATTTTTAAAAAAATATCTAAAAGTTGTTTTTTTGCTAATATTAAATCATCATTTAATAAATTTAAATCAAATCTACTAATATATTTCATTTCTTCTTTAAATCTTTTAAGTCTAATATTAATTCTATCTTTAGAATCAGTGCCACGGTTTTGTAATCTTTTTCTTAAATGATCAATGCTAGGGGGAGTTATAAAAATAGAGAAGGTTTTGTCAGGGTATAATTTTTTAATTGAGAGCGCACCTTTTACATCCATTTCTAGAAGTAAGATATCATTATTTTTTATAATGTAATCTATTGTCTTTTTTGATGTACCATAATAAAAACCATGCACTCTCTCCCATTCTGCAAAAAATGACTGTTTAATTAATCTTTTAAATGATGTATCAGATATAAAATGGTAATCTTCACCATTTTTTTCCATTTTCCTAATTTTTCTAGTTGTATAAGATACAGACCATTTTACGTTAGGAAATTTTTTCTGAAGAGCTTTACATAGTGTTGTCTTTCCTGTTCCCGAGGGAGCGGAGATTATTATTAAATTTTTCATTAAAGAATATTTTGCATTTGCTCACGAATTTTCTCTAATTCATCTTTAATTTCGACGACTTGCATTATGACATCAGTTTGGGAACTCTTAGATCCAATTGTATTTATTTCTCTAACAATTTCTTGGAGTAAAAAATTAATTCTTTTACCAACAGGCTCATCTATTCTTAAGTAGTTATGCAATTGATCAAAATGGCTATTGCAACGTACAATTTCTTCAGTAACATCCATTTTTTCGGAAAAATATGCAACTTCTTGTATTAGTCTTGATTCATCAAGATCTTCACCATTTAGTAATTCTTTGATTTTTATCCTTAGGATATCCTGTTTTTCAGATTTATAATTATTCGTCTTCTCAGTTATAGTTGCAATCATTTCTTTGATTTTTTTTATTCGTGCTAAGGTATCATTAAAAATTCTTTCCCCTTCAATTTTTCTCATATCATTTAATTGCATCAAAGCTATTTCAACTTTTTTTATCAATTCTTTACTGCTGGGGAATTTAGGGTCATTGATTTTTAATAAATCATTAGATGAAATAATATCACTCATATTCATTGATTGACCATACTTAATGTTAATATCTTTTAAAATCTCTTTTAATAATTCATATTTTTCACGGTCAAAAACTTTTTTAACATTATTTTTCAATTCCGAATCAATTTTTATAAAAACTGTACCACGTTGCAGATTTAATTGAATTAATTTTTTGATTTCATCCTCAATTGATAAATCAAATTGGACGCCTTTAAACTTAATTTCCAAGAACCTTCCGTTTACGGATTTTAACTCTATATTGTATCTATCCCTTCCAATCGAAAAAGAACAAACTCCAAAACCTGTCATGCTTTTAATCATCTTTTGTTAGCCTCATATATTAAGTCAATCAATAAGTATAAAAATACCTAGATGGATAGGCCTACTTGTTTTTTTCTTTCATCTTTTCGATAAGCCAATCCGCATAAATTGACAACGAAATTAGGTGATGATTTGCAAAAATACCATTTATAGATGAGGGCAAAAATGCATAATCAATAGTTAATTTACCCCAATCTATTCCGATCCCTCCAGCTAGCTGATCATAAGAATTCTGCCCCAATCTGAGCATCATTTTTTGTTGATAAATTAATTCTAACCCAAATGATATATCTATTGATAGGTTGTATAAGTTATAAAAAGAATCTATATTTCTTTCTGCAGTGCTAAAAATCAGGCTCGACATTGGATTTAGACTTAGTAATCCTTCTTTAAAAAGATTAATTGATTTATGATAGCCAACTTCGATCGAGGGTACTGTTCCTTCAATATACCCATTATCCCAAATCATTCCTGAAGCAGGAATATTCTTAAAAACCAAACCTATGTTTGAACTTTTAAAACTTTTGTAAAAACCAAAGTCTAATCCGACACCAATTGCATTTTGATTTCCTAATGAGCTGTGTAAAATCTTTAAACCGACACCAACAGGAATAATACCTAGGTTGAATTTAGAAGTCCCTTGAAGACCAAAGCGCTTTTGATCAAAGTAGGTTATTTTACTAATATCTAATCGCTCACCTTCGTCTATTAAACCATTAGATTCTCCTTTATCATTAGTTCCGAATTGACCATCATATCCCCAATCTAGAAGTGCAGTTCGCGTATCTGGGATATTTGTAACACCTTCAAAAATTAAATTGATATTAATTAGCCTTTCCTCTTTTTTGATTTGTAAACTAATCAATTCACTATTAACAATACCCGCAAAACGAGACTGATGGGTTAAAGAAATTTTCTTTGTAGAGTTTAATGGGAAAAATGGGTTTCGAAGGGATGAAGACGGATTGTTAAAGTTGTAAGCTGCTGTTGCGTTCCCAAGCGATGAAGTTCTAGCTTCAGAAACATAATTGAATAGTTCCCAACCGTAACTAACCCAACTAATATTTCCATATAAATCACAAAGCACGAAAGAAATTAAAAGATATTTATTCTTCATTTTTTCTCTTTAACCTTGCAAGAATCTCAAGTGCTTGAAAAGGAGTAGTGTTATTTATATCAATTGAATCTAGATCTCTCCTTAAATTTAAAATAGAATCATAATTTTTTACTAAACCTGCATCGATATCGTTTGGAATTGAACGTTCATTTTTAATTGGATTTTCCATATAGTCTTTTAATACCTGGTTTGCTCTGGTAATAACAGTTTTTGGTAGTCCAGCCATTTCCCCAACATGAATACCATAACTTTTATTACCCATGCCTTTAACTATTGAACGAAGAAAAATTATTGTGTCCTTAAATTCTTTTACTTGGACATGGTAATTTTCTAATCTATTCAACTTTTTTTCCAATTTTGTCAATTCATGATAATGCGTCGCGAAAATTGTTCTCGCTTTTAAATTCGGTTCATCATGGATGTATTCAGTAATAGCCCAGGCTAAAGATAATCCATCGTATGTAGATGTTCCCCTTCCTATTTCATCAAGTAAAATTAAACTATTATTAGTCGCGTTATTTAAAATATTTGATGCCTCTATCATTTCTACTAAAAAGGTGCTCTCACCTCCAGCTAAATTATCGCTTGCCCCTACTCTAGTAAATAAACGGTCTACTAAACCCATTTTTAATTTTGAAGCAGGAACATAGCTTCCTATCTGCGCCATTATCACAATTAATCCAATTTGTCTCAAATAAGTAGATTTACCAGCCATATTAGGTCCAGTAAGTAAGTGAATTTGATTGTTGTTTGAATCAATCTGTGTGTCATTAGGAATGAATTTTTCAGTCAAAGGCAATAAACTTTCAACTACAGGATGCCTTCCATCTGTTATTTCCAAAATTGATTTCTTTGAAAACACTGGTTTTGTATAATCATTTTTAACGGCTAAAAAGGCAAGTGAGGTAAAAAAATCTAAAAAATTTATAGCAGATGCATTTTTTTGCAATTCAGTAATTTCTGCCATAATCTCAGCACATAAATCATTAAAAATTTTTGATTCAATTGCTAATATATTTTGCTCAGCGTTTAAAACTTCTTCCTCATAATTTTTCAATTCTTCTGTTATATATCTTTCTGAGTTTGTTAAAGTTTGTTTTCTAATAAATGAATCAGGGATTTTTTGTTGATGAGATTTCGTAACCTCAATATAGTACCCAAATATTTTATTATATCCCACTTTAAGCTTTGAAATTTTTAACTCTTTTCTTAAGGAACTTTGAAAAGATTCAAACCATTTCTTGCCTTTGTTTACAATTTCTCTAAGTTCATCAAGTTCAGAATTAATTCCAACATTAATAATATTATAACTTGATTGAAAAGACGGAGCATTCTTGGAAAGAATAAATTTAATTTTCTTATATATTCTAGAAGTGTCCGTAAAGGATTGAGAAAGATTTATAAAAATATTATTGTTCTTTCTTTGGAAAATAGTAAGCCAGACTGGAATCTTCTCTAAAGTTTCACCTAATTTTAAAATATCCCGCGGCGAAGCTTTAGATTTATTTAATTTTCCTAAAATTCTTTGTATATCTACAGTATGTTGAAGATCATTTCTTATTCGATCCAATATTTTAGGATTTTCAACGAAGGCTTCAACAGTATCTAATCTATTGTTTAGCTTATCTATGTTATAAAGTGGATTGATTAAATTTTTTCTTAATAATCTACCACCTCCTGAAGTTTTTGTCGTATCTATACATTCAATAAGTGTCCCATGGATCCCTTGAGAACTTAAAGAATTGAAAACCTCCAGGTTTTTAATAGTAAAAGAATCTAATACCATGTATTCCTCATCACTTATGGGAGATAATTTTGAAATATGATGAATTGGGGTAGCTAAATTTTTCTTTAAATGTTTGGCTAAAGCCCCTGCAGCTGAAATTCCATAAAGCATTTCCTCACATCCAAAATTCTTTAATGATCGAATTTTAAAGTGATCAATTAACACTCTGTAAGCGTTTTCAAAATCAAAAAGATAGTCATCTACTTGCGTAATGAAAGGCTTATACTCTTTATACCAAGAAGAATTTGAATATACTTCTTTATTGGAGAGTATGACTTCTTGAGGACAAAACTTTAACATGTTGTGGTTAATAGTTTCTATATCGCATTGACCAATATGAAATTCTCCAGTTGAGGTGTCAAGGAATGCAATTCCAATAAACCTTTTGTCAAAAAACATAGACCCGATATATCTATTAGATTTATCATTTAAGGTTTTATCAGCTGAAAGAGTTCCTGGTGTAACAACTTCAATAACATCGCGTTTAACTATTCCTTTTGTTGTTTTAGAGTCTTCAATTTGTTCACAGATAGCTACTCGGTGCCCTGCATTGACTAACTTAGGCAAGTAATTATCCAACGAATGGTACGGGAAACCAGCTAGTTCAACATCTGCTGCTTTGCCATTTGCTCTTCTGGTGAGAACAATCCCTAATAATTTTGAAGTAATCACTGCATCATCTAAAAATGTCTCATAAAAGTCACCCATTCTAAATAATAAAATCGTGTCTTTATACTTTGCCTTTATTTCTAAAAACTGCTTCATAACAGGCGTATTTGCCTTAGATGAATTAATCATTGAGATTTTTTCCAACTAATCGTATGTTATCTTTACGAATCGTATACTCTTTTTTATCCAAAAATTCTAGAAGCGGTATAGCTGTTTTCCTTGTCAGTCCTGACAATGCTTTAAAATCACTGATGGTTAACTCAATTGAATGATCAAAATACTTTTTTAGACTATCTAATAAAATGACAAAATAATTTTTATGAATAAAAAAATTATTGCCTAAATCTTCAATTTTATCTTTAAACTTTAAAAAATTAATTACTTCCAATAATTGAGAAGGCTTATATTTTTTTGTTTTCTGAATTGCATTCATCTCTACAGGCGTTAAACCCGATTTTTTAATGAAATTTTCTGTATATTTAATTTGCTCAGTTTGCAATTTTGTTAATGGCTCTTTATTTGATGAGAAAATAGAATAAAAATCATTTACCATCTCAATTTTTTTTTCTTCTATTAATCCATTTAGAACAATTTTTAAGAAATCTTGGTGCCATCCTATGCTGGAACTTATAGTTTCCAATGAGCATCCAATTCGCAAAGAGTTTTTAGAATGAAATTTTTTTAGAAAAGATATTGTTTTTTGCTTACCCTTTTGAACATTTTTCGATGTAAATAATATATCTGAAGCAGACCTATGAATTTTAAACTCTTTACACCATTCTTCAATTTTATAGTGGTTTGTTAAAAATATTTTCTGCCATCTTTTTGATGAAATAGGTTCCTCCCAATTACTTTCCAATAAAAATATAAATCTATCTTTTGGATTCATGGGAATTTCATCAATCAAATTATCATAATAACTATTAACATCAGTAATAAGTACTGTGCCTCCTGCAATAGTATTCATGGGCGAGTAAGATCTGATTACAAATTTATCTTCCAAACAAACAGGAATTTTTGATTCAAGTGTGAAAATAATATTCCCGTTATCTCCTTTCTTAAACTTTTTTTGATTTTTTATAGTTACCCTTGCAAGAACTTCATCTGTCCCAAAATGCAATCTTAGACGTTGTTGATTTTTTAACACCCAATTTGTTTCATTAATCATAGTTATTTTTGCAATGATTTGTTTTGTATTTTTTATAACCCTCGGCGTTGATATCACAATACCTCGATACAATTCATTCAATTTTACATTTAATAAATTGACTGCAGCTCTATCTCCCTTACTGATTAATTGAGTATCTCTACCATGTGTTTGTATTCCTCTGATTTTAGTGTGGATACTATTAGGCAAAACCTCAATGGAATCTCCAATTTTTGCTTTTCCATGAGCAACAGTCCCAGTTACAATTGTACCAAAACCTTTTTTGATGAAGGAACGATCAACATTCATTCTAAAATACTGTAAAGGTTTATCCATTTCTTTATCGGTTGCAAATGACATGATACTATTTTTTAATTTATTTACTCCCTGTCCGGATAAATTATTTATCCTATTACATGAAAATATTTCAAAATTGTATCTCAATAGATATTCATTAATTTCCAATTCAATTAAATCTATCCATTCATTATCCTTGACAATATCAATTTTAGTAATGGCTACCCATACGCCTTTTATCCCTAGAATATTTAGTATATTTAAATGCTCAACGGTTTGTGGCATTATACCATCATCTGCCGCAACTACAATTAATCCATAGTGAATATTTGCGGCCCCTGCAGTCATGTTTTTGATAAATTTTTCATGACCTGGAACGTCAATAATTGTAATGGTATTATTGAGATATGCAAATCCCAAGTCAATTGTCATACCTCTCTTTTTTTCTTCATTAAGAGAATCTGTTTCTGTGCCAGTTAATGATTTTACTAGAGAGGTTTTACCATGATCTATATGGCCCGCAGTGCCGATAACAATTTGAGCCATATTAAACTGCGTTAATGGCTTGAGAAAGTTTTACCAATTGGTTTGGAAGAACCGCTTTGAGGTCTATATAAAATTTATTCTCTTTGATAAACCCAACAACAGGTATTTGCCCTTTCCTAAATTCTTTAGCTAAGATAGAGCATTTTATAAATTTAGGATTAAAAGCTAAAGCAATACTGCTAATTTTCTTTTCAGGCAAAGATCCACTTCCTGCTTCAACTTTTGAGGAGACAAGCTCTACTCCTAAATTCTCCACTACACCTTTATTGAGTAGTTTAATTACTTTTTTTCCCCTTGTTTTTAAGATTTTCTTTGATGAGTTAAGCATACTTAAACTAAGATTATCATTTTTAAATGATTTAGTCCTATAGGTCCGCAGTGTCTCTTCAAGAAGGCCAATAGTTAATTTATCAGGACGAAGAGTTCGATAAAGAGTATTTCTTTGAAACATATTAATTAACTTTTGTTTGCCAACAATTATACCAGACTGGGGGCCTCCAATTAATTTATCACCTGAAAAAGTGATAATATCTGGATTTGTTTTCATTAGTTGATTGATAGGTACATCCAAAGAAGTTAGGTTTGGAAGACTATGCAATAATGAACCACTTCCCCAATCTGACATTACCGGAATTCTTTTTTCATTACCAAGGCTAACTAGATCACTCAATGAGACTGACTTAGTAAAACCTTTAACAATATAGTTACTAGTGTGGACATTTAATAAAAGCTTTGTATCTTTATTAATAGCTTTTTTGTAATCCTCAATATGGGTTCTATTTGTAGTTCCAACCTCTTTTAATACCGCGCCACTTGCTTCAATGATATCAGGGATCCGAAATGATCCCCCAATCTCAACTAGCTGTCCCCTCGACACTATAACTTCACCGCCATTAGCTAATCCATTAATTGCAAGAAGTACAGCAGCCGCATTGTTATTTACTACAATTGATGATTCACTTCCACAGATAGCTGATAGAAATTCACGAATATGCTCCTGTCTATCTCCCCTTCTACCATTCTCAAGGTCAAATTCAAGGTTTACATATCCTTCCATCTTTTTTGCAATTTTTTTTAAGCTTTCTGATTTAAAAGGTGCTCTTCCAAATCCCGTATGAAGTACTATGCCTGTTCCATTTATAATATTTACTATCTTGGAAGAGGATTTGATTAAAACTTTATCTTTAATTTCAATTAATAATTCATCCTGAGATTTATTAAGGCGACCTCTCTTCACATCCGTGCGAATGAATTCTATTTCTTTATGGATTATTTTTTTGAGGTACTCTTCATGGATTTGGGTCTCATTTTTTAATTCAAGTAGTACTTTATTTACAGACGGAATATCTTGAGGAATTGTTTTCTCCATTATTAGACTTAACTTGATTATGAATGATTTTCTATCTAATTAATTGTGTAAC
>MDTD01035004.1_pt1 | contig 20191 bp, 20 predicted proteins | sample 811221 | NCBI WGS metagenome assembly MDTD01 (sample SAMN05326646, study PRJNA326480) | marine metagenome | isolation source: seawater | place: Pacific Ocean: South West | collected 2011
ATCAACCATGACTGTAACCTATAAGCTGGGGTGGAAGGATTCGAACCTCCGAATGACGGGATCAAAACCCGCTGCCTTACCGCTTGGCTACACCCCAAATTATTAAGAAAAAATATCATACGATTCCAGACTACTCACCATTTTAGATCTGTACCTGTCTCCAATTTCCTTATTGGCTTCAATAGCACTTTCGTAATTGTCAAACTCAATATATAGCGTGCTTCCCGTACCGGACATTCTAACCCTACCCAAGGAGGAAAGCCAATATTTTGTTTGGTTTAGTTCTGGATATTTTTCCATAACAGCATGCTCAAAAATATTTAATTTTGATTCCAACAGGCTCTCAAGATCTTGCTCATCTGAGTAATCTTTATTAGAAATTAGACTATATATTTCTCTAGTAACAATACTTATATCGGGGAAAATCAAAACATAAAATTTCTTTTTTGACGAAATTTTATTTATTATATTGCCCTTTCCTAAAACTTCAGCGGTGCCCCCATTAATAAAGAATGGGACATCTGAACCGATTATCTCGGCATAAGATAGTAAATCACCCTGTGATAATTGAATATCATACAGTTTATTAATTGCATGAATGGTTACTGCGGCGTTAGAACTGCCTCCACCCAAACCTGAGCCAATAGGTATATTTTTTGTAAGGGAGATATTTAGACCGATATCAAGATTACATTTTTGAGATAACATACTACAAGTCTTAATAATGAGATTGTCCTCATTTGTAAGTTTCTTGTTATTTGTCTCTATGTTTATACGATTGTCTTCATTTTTCTGGAAAGTTATATTGTCGTGTAGATCTATAGCTTGAAATATGCTTTGGATATTATGATAACCATCCTCTCGACGATTAAGAACATGTAAACATAAATTAAGTTTTGCGTATGATTTACAATGAAGACGCTTCATTACTTTTTCTTTTATCCAAAAGTTGGAGTAAATCATTATTTCCTGGATTAGTGATTAGTGATTTCTGTAAAATCTCATTCGCTTTTTCCGTCAGACCATTTTTTAATAAAATCTGATAATAATGAGACACTATCTCTGGATCTTGATCTTTACTGTATGCGAGAGATGCATACATATATGCATCTTGATATGATCCGTTCAAGAATAAAATCCAAGCAAGGCTATCTAATATCGCTGGGTTGCCAGGATCGATATTGATTGCTCTTCTTATTAATTCCTCAGCATAATTAAGTTGTGTATCATGCAATGATAAACTATAACCATATGCATTCAGCGCGATTGAGTTGTATGGATCAAAATCAATCATTTTCTCGAAATCCATACTCATTAATTCTATATCACCCTTTTTTTCATATGCAAGTGCACGTGAGTATAAAGCACTCTGATTTTCTGGAAATATCTGTAATATTTCTGATGCTATATCCACTACTTTGTCAGGGTCATAAGGGTCTTGATGCAGTGACATTTTAAGAGAGAGTAGATTCATGAGATCGTTATTTGTTTTGACTGTGACCTCACTCTCAAGATATCTATAAGCTCTAGAAAGATCATGTTCTTTCAATAGTGCCTTTGCAACATTTACTAGCTTCGTATTAACAAATGTTCCTTGAGTTATTCTTTCATAATGAAGCAAAGCTTCATTATACTGCTTTTTGTTGAAATCGATTTGTCCCAAGAAAAAATTTATATTGTCGGATGCATAAGATTTAGAAAGCAGGATATTGAAATATTTTTCTGATAGATCGTATTTTTTTTTGTCAAAACAAAGTAGAGCAACTCTGAAAATAAAATCATCATCACTTGGGTCTATGGCAATTAAATCATTTATTAAAACTTGCGCTTTTTGATTGTCACTTGATAAATACAAGGCCAAAAGGTCATATGATGTCTCTCTGTCGGTAATATTTAAGGAATTAATATAGTTCTCTAAAACAGTTATTGCCTCAGCAGTGTTATTCAACTTAAATAACGAATTAGAATATTTTCTTAATATTGATCTATTTTTTTCTGGATTCATATCTCTTAAATATGACACAGCTAACTGATCTAGATTATTTTTTTGTAAAATATTTACATAGGATGTCAGGATATTTTTGTCATCATATTCACTCATGTTTTTTTCAAAATAATCAATTATATTGTTAATAATAATATTCCGTGAAAGAATTTCCTCTACATCAATATATGATTTATTATTATTTTTTTCATACATGCTATAGAGATAGTCAAAATGATAGTCAGCAGAGGTAAAATCTGCTAGCTCAATATAGTTGGAAAAAGCAATCTTATGAGCTGAGATATTGGATGAATTAATATCCAACCATCTTTTAGAGATCCTAGTAATATCATTAAATTTCCTCAAGTCCCGCGCTTTATTAATCATCCTCAGAAAGTCGTCCTCATTTCTAAAGTATTGAATATTTGCACTAAATGTCGCTATAGCCTCGTTATATTGATTTTTATGGAGTAATAATTCAATGACTAGTTTGTTGTAAATTGAGTTGTACTTGAAATTAGCATCAGTATCTGAGTACGGCGCACTGATGTTATTTTTTGATGTTTCAGTATCATTTTGAATGCCGCAAGATGCTAAAAACAGCAGTGCAAACACACCGATAAATTTTAAATTTTCATACATAGATGTATAATACCACAAGCTAATATGTAATTAGGGAAACATAAATGACCATATCAGTTATAGGGCTAAATCATAAATCAGCTAATATTGATATTAGAGAAAAGTTCTCATTCTCTGCTGATAATGCATCCCTGCTTCTAAGAAGAATAAAAAAAAATAAAGATATATCTGAAGTCATTGTAGTATCAACTTGCAATAGAACAGAAATATATTGTGATAGCAATAATGGTGTTAATGATATTAAGGATTGGCTATTAGCTGAGAAAGAATACGGGTCATTTGGTAAATACCTTTATATGCATCAAGAGGAAGATGCTATTGAACATTTATTCAAAGTAGTTGCTGGACTTGATTCAATGGTTATTGGTGAAACTGAAGTACTAGGACAAGTAAAGACTGCCTATAAGATTGCTCTTGAAAACAAGTCTATTGATGGAAAGTTAAAAAGACTGTTTGAGTACTCATTTTCTGTAGCAAAAAATGTCAGGACCAATACAGATATTGGTGGTAATGCAATATCTTTCATGTACACGTCTATTCTTTTAATAAAAAAAATATTTTCATCAGTTGAAGAAAAAAAATGTTTACTGATTGGCGCAGGAGAGATGACTGAACTAGCTCTCAAATATTTGAAATCTAATAATGTTAATGAAATAACAATTTGTAACAGGAAAGAGGAGAAAGGCAAAAGACTTGCTGTTGAGAATGGCTGTAAGTATTCTAATTTGAATAACCTATCAAACATTATACATGAATTTGATGTAATTATTACGTCAACCTCTAGTTCTCTGCCTTTAATAGGAAAAGGCAACATAGAAAACGCATTGATTAAGAGGAGTAATGACTCAATAGTTATAATTGACCTCGGTGTTCCTAGAGATGTTGAGTCACAGATTAAGAACTTAGACAACGTCTATCTCTATACTATTGATGATTTAGGGCAAATTATTGAAAATAATTACAAGATTAGAGAGAAGTCAATTAAGGATGCTGAAGAGATTATTAAATTTAAAATTGTAGAGTATAAAAATTGGCTCTCAGAGAATAATAGTAGTGAAATCATTAGAAACTATCGAGAATATGTCGATGATATAACTAGTGGGATAGTTATCAAAGCAAAAAGAATGGCAAAAAATTCTGAGGATATAAATGAAATAATTGATTATGTTTCTGAAACTTTAAAGAAGAAACTGGCCCACGAAACCACAATGAAGTTAAAAGAGTTATATCCTAACCTTGATGAGGATAAGATCGAAAAACTTAACAAGCTCTTTAAAGAAAACTAATGAACCCTGATCTAAGAGCAAAGCTTGAGAGTAATCTCTCAAATTATAAAGATATTACAGCAAAGTTAAGTACGCCTGAAATTTATTCTGATAGGGCTCAAATGAAAAGTCTTAATCAAGAACTTACGAAGCTCGAGGCGAGTGTTAAGTTATATCAAAAATATTTACAAATAGAAAAATCCATCATAGATACTAAAGAACTGTTAGTTGATGATGACAAAGAAATGATTTTGATTGCTCAAGAGGAATTAAAAAAATATGAGGACGATCTATTTGATATCGAAACAAAAATTATTGAAGTAACAGTCGAGAAAGACCCTAATGATTCAAGAGATGTCTACATGGAAATACGTGCTGGAACTGGGGGTGAAGAAGCTGCAATATTTGCAGGTGACCTGTTCAAGATGTACTCGAGATTTACAGAAAAAAATAAATGGGACGTTGAAGTAATCAATAGTAATATAAGTGATCATGGTGGCTTCAAAGAGATAATATTCAAAGTTGTTGGTAACAACGTATATAGCAAATTGAAATTCGAATCTGGTACCCACAGGGTGCAAAGAGTTCCTGATACAGAAACGCAAGGTAGGGTTCACACCTCGGCATCTACTGTAGCTGTGTTGCCAATTGTGGAACAAGTAGATGATATAGAAATCAACCCTGCTGATCTTAGGATTGATACTTACAGAGCATCAGGTGCGGGCGGTCAGCATGTCAACAAAACAGATTCAGCTGTCAGAATAACTCATTTACCAACAGGTATCGTATCTGAATGTCAGGATGATCGATCACAACATAAGAATAAAGCTAAGGCACTAGAATATCTACACTCCAGGTTATTGTCTGCAGAACAAGAGAAGCAAAAAAAAGATACTGATGAAAGTAGAAAAAAACAAGTAGGGTCTGGAGACAGGTCCGAGAGAATTAGAACGTATAATTTCCCTCAGGGCAGAATAACAGACCATAGAATTAACCTTACATTGTATAAACTAGAACAAGTAATCGATGGGAATATTGATCCACTGATTGATGCTTTAACAGATGAATCGGCAAAATAATGAAAACCACTGACCTAGTAAAGACTGCCACTAAATTCATTGAGCTTCATACAAATCAGTCATATCAGGAGTCAAAGATTGAGGCTGAGGAAATATTTATGCATGTATTAGGTATTAATAAGCCTAAAATGTATTCAAACTTGTCCATTAGTATGACTGAAGATGAGGAAGAACAAATTAGTTATATTCTTGATAAAAGAAAGAATGATATACCTCTATCTTATATTTTAAAAAAACATTTGTTTTACAAACATGACTTTTATATAGATGAGGGCGTACTTATACCAAGATCAGAGACTGAGAGTATAATTGATCAAATCTTAATTGAAGGTGATCAATTGTATGAGGAAAAAAATAAATGTAATTTTTTAGATGTTGGTTGTGGAAGTGGTTGTGTAGGAATAACTATTGCAATTGAAAGACCGAACTGGAATGTTGTTCTAAGTGACATTAGTGCAAAAGCAATGAGAATTTCAAAAAAAAATTCTAAGCTCTTAAATCAAAATAATATTAAACTTGTTTGTGGAGACTGGCTAAAGCCATTTGCAGTCAACTCATTTGACTTTATATTCAGTAATCCACCATATATTTCAATATCAGATCATAGAGTCGAGAAGAGTGTACTGCATAACGAACCATCTTCAGCTATTTTTTCAGGTAGTGATGGGCTGGATGATATCAAAGAAATCATCAAGTCCTCTAGGATAATATTGAGTGATCGAGGGATGTTGTTCATGGAAAACGGTATTAACCAGACCGATAAGATAAGTCATCTGTTAGAATTAAATGAATTTACAGACATATCTATTCACTTAGATTATAATGACCACAGTAGATTTACATCATCTCGTAAAAAATAATGGATAAAAATACAATTAACAAATTAACTCATTTATCAAAGTTAAGTATACCTGACAACGATATTGATGAGCTGACTAATAATTTGGAGAATATTCTTAAACTCATTAGCGAGATTGACGCTGCACCAACTGATGGCATGGAGCCAATGGCTCATCCTTTAGACTTCAATCAACCTTTGAGAGAGGATAAATCAATCAAAGATATTAATAGATCAGAAAACCAAAATGATACATCTAAAACAAAAGATGGATACTACATAGTTCCTAGAATTATTGACTGATATGGAGTTCAAATCTGTAAAAGAGATCTTAATAGCGATCAAAAATAAGCATGTCAGTGCTATTGAACTTACAACTAGCTACTTAAATAAAATAAGACAGCAAGATGATGAGCTCAATTGTTTTATTACTATGACCGAAGAATTTGCACTCAATAAAGCAAAGGAGATTGACAAGGAGATAGCAAAAAAAAAATTTAGAGAATTAGCTGGCTTGCCTATCGCTCAGAAAGATATTTTTTGCACTAAAGGTGTCAAGACTTCATGTGGCTCGAAGATGCTCGATAATTTCATCAGTCCGTATGATGCAACTGTAATTGAAAAACTTAATGATGCTGGCACTATTATGCTTGGAAAAACAAATATGGATGAATTTGCGATGGGATCATCTAATGAGACAAGTTTTTACGGTCCGGTTAAAAATCCCTGGGATACTGAATATGTTCCAGGTGGATCATCTGGCGGATCGGCATCTGCAGTTGCAGCTAGAATTTCACCATGTTCCACAGGAACAGATACTGGAGGGTCAATCAGACAGCCCGCATCACTATGTGGAATCTGTGGGTTAAAACCTACATATGGAAGGGTATCGAGATTTGGGATGATCGCATTTGCTTCTAGTCTTGATCAAGCTGGCCTTTTTACCACGGATGCTATTGATGCAGCAATTCTATTAAAGGAAATATCTGGTCACGATGAGAAGGATTCTACTAGCTCAAGTGTTGAAGTTCCAGATTATCATGCATATTGCCTAGATGATGTTAAGCCCAATTATACTATCGGCATACCAGAAGAGTTTACTAAAGACTTAAATGATGATGTAAAAAAAGTCTTTTACGATTCAGTAAAGATATTGGAAAAGATAGGTTGTAAAATTAAAACGATTAATCTTAAATATACGAGTTTAGGAGTTTCGGCTTATCAAGTTGTTGCTCCAGCAGAATGTTCTTCAAACTTATCTAGATTTGACGGTGTGAGATTTGGACATAGGTCAGGTCACTCATCCAACCTTGAGGATCTATATAGGAAATCCCGTTCTGAAGGTTTTGGAAAAGAGGTTAAAAGAAGGATACTGGTTGGAACATATGCTTTATCTGCTGGATACTATGATGCTTATTACTTGAAAGCTCAGAAGGTTAGAAACTTAATTGCTAACGATTTCAGAGACGCTTTTAATAAAGTTGATTTAATCATAGGGCCGACAACGCCAGACATAGCTTTTAAAATTGGCGAAAAGATGAATGATCCAATAGCAATGTATCTATCAGATGTCTATACAGTGAGCACAAATCTTGCTGGCTTACCTGCAATGTCTATACCAATGGGTTTTAAAGACAATATGCCGCTAGGTTTACAAATAATTGGTAAACATTTTGATGAAAAAAATATTCTCAAAATATCTCATCTTTATCAAAAAGAAACAGAATGGCATAAAAAACAACCAGGAAAATAAAATATGTGGGAAACTGTAATAGGTCTAGAAATACATGTTCAGCTATCAACTGAAAGTAAACTATTCTCCTCTGCATCTACAGACTTTGGTGCAGAACAAAACACGCAAGCATCAGTTGTAGATTTAGCAATGCCGGGTGTACTTCCTGTGCTTAATAAAAATGCCGTAGATATGGCAATTAAATTTGGATTAGCTGTAGATGCAAAAATAGCAAGAAAATCAATATTTGCTAGAAAAAACTATTTCTATCCTGATTTGCCAAAAGGATATCAAATTTCGCAATATGAACTGCCGATAGTTTTTGATGGTAAGTTAGAGATAAACGTTGATGGAAGCAATAAGTGTATTGGCATCACGCGTGCTCACCTTGAGGAGGATGCCGGTAAATCAATTCATGATCTTTATGATGATGAGAGTGCTATAGATCTCAATCGTGCAGGGACTCCACTTATAGAAATAGTATCTGAACCAGATATGAGATCTGCCGAAGAAGCAGTAACTTATTTAAAAAAGATACACTCTATTGTTAAAAGTTTAGGAATAAGTGATGGGAATATGCAAGAGGGTTCTTTCAGATGTGATGCAAATGTTTCACTGAGGAAACCCGGTGATGAGTTTGGTATTAGGGCAGAAATTAAAAATATAAATTCTTTTAAGTTTGTAGAGTCTGCAATTAATTACGAAGTGATAAGACAGCAAGAGCTTCTTGAGACAGGAGAGCCTGTAGTCCAAGAAACTCGATTATATGATCCTAAAAAAGATGAAACAAGGCCAATGAGATCAAAAGAAGAGGCGAACGACTATAGATACTTTCCAGATCCAGATCTACTTCCAGTTGAAATTTCTGAAGAAAAAATTGATGAAATAAAATTAACTCTTCCTGAATTGCCTGATGCTAAAAAAAGTCGGTATAAAAAAGATTATGGCCTCAAGGATGATGATGCGGAAATAATATCTTTAAATTCAGCTTTATCAATCTTCTTTGAGGATTCGATGAGAGCGACGAAATCAGATGCTCAACTGATATCAAATTTCATATTAAGTGAACTAGTAGGTTTATGTAATAAACATAATGTAGATATTTCTAATGTAACAATAACGCCATCTAATGTATCTCAGCTAATGAATTATGTTAGCGAGGGTAAAATCTCTAGTAAACAAGCAAAAGATATATTAAATGAACTATGGACTGGTAGTTTAGATATCGACGAAATTATAAAATCAAAAAACATTGAGCAGGTATCAGATGCCCACATTCTCACAAAAGAGGCACAAAAAATACTGGAAATGCATCCCAAAGAGGTACAAGATTATAAAAATGGAAAAATCAAACTGATGGGTTTTTTTGTTGGACAAATTATGAAAGAAATGAAAGGAAAAGCAAATCCGAAGATATTAAATGAAATTTTAAATAAACTATTAGAGGAGTAATAGATGATCAATTTTATTAAACAAATTGCTGGGATGTTTTCTACTGATATATCTATTGACTTAGGTACTGCAAACACACTCATTTACATGAAAGGGAAAGGTATCGTGCTTGACGAGCCATCAGTAGTTGTTGTCCGAGATGAACAAGGTGCAAACAAACGAGTGGAAGCAGTTGGGATTGAAGCTAAGAATATGCTCGGAAGGACACCTGTCGGATTAACAGCAATAAGACCACTCAAAGATGGAGTAATATCAGATTTTACTATTTGTGAGAAAATGCTGCAGCATTTTATAAAAAAAGTACATAAAAGTGCTTGGTTTCGTCCAAGTCCTAGAGTTCTAATATGCGTTCCATGTGGAGCAACACAAGTGGAAAGAAGAGCAATCAGAGAATCTGCCTCGGGTGCAGGAGCGAGAGTTGTACACTTAATTGATGAACCTATGGCAGCTGCTGTAGGGGCAGGTATGCCTTTGGATGAACCCAGGGGATATATGGTTTGTGATATCGGAGGAGGTACTTCTGAGGTAGCAACAATATCACTAAATGGCATTGTATACGCATCATCAACTAGAATAGGAGGTGATACATTCTCAGAATCTCTCATTAGTTATGTTCGAAGGAATTATGGTTGTGTTATTGGAGACCCAACGGCAGAAAAAATCAAACACGAAATTGGGTCTGCGTATCCAAGCAGCGACTTGTTAGAGATAGAAGTTAAAGGAACGAACTTGGCTGCAGGTGTTCCCCAATCCTTCACAATAAATAGTAATGAAACACTTGAAGCTCTTCAAGAAGCGCTTCAAGGCATTGTGGCAGCTGTAAAAACAGCTCTAGAAAATACACCTCCTGAGCTTGGAGCAGATATACATGAAAGAGGAATGGTGCTTACAGGCGGTGGTGCTCTTTTGAAAGATCTTGATATGCTTATCAAAGAAGAAACAGGAATGAATGTTATCGTTGCAGAGGATCCACTTAGTTGTGTTGCGAGAGGTGGTGGAAAAGTTCTAGAGATAATTGATGAGAAAGGGGTAGAATTTCTCTCAATGGACTAAACCGTGTCTTCATCAATTTTTAAAAAAAGCGTAAGTAACTTTTACCTTCTTTTGCTGTTGATAGGCCTTTCTATTAGTTCAATCGTGCTCGATCTAAAATATTCAAACTCAAATTATGTTAGAATAATAATTAATGATTTTCTGATTACACCTATTCAATATCTTGCCAGTACACCATCAACTTTTTTTACAGAGTTTGTTGAAGAAAAAAGAACTATAGATGAACTTGAACTTCAAATCAAAGATCTTCAGAGACAAAATACTGCAATGAAAATCAATCTTCAGAGAATTGATGTTCTTGAAAATGAGGTGTCTAGACTCAGATCAATAAAAAAGAAAGTTGATGCAAATTTAAAAAATATTAAAATTGCGCAAATAACACAAATGGATGTTATTCCAAACAAAAAATCAGTACAAATAAATATTGGATCAGATTACAGTACTCAGATTGGGCAAACTGTAATGGGTGTAAAAGGTTTACTAGGTCAAGTTGTTGAGGTAAATGTTTATACGAGTAAGGTATTGCTCATCACAGATACAGATAGCAATGTTCCGGCTAAGATAGCCAGAACAGGACAACAAGTTATCATTAAGGGTCGCTCACAGGATGATATGCTTGAAATTCCATTCTTGCCCAACGATAGCGAAATTGAATCAGGAGATTTATTGGTAACATCTGGTCAAGCTAAGAGGTTTATTCCATCATTGAAAATTGGAAGGGTTGTTGAGGTTATAAGAAACGAAGGGGAGCGTTTCAGCGAAGTTGTAATTCAGCCACTTGAAGATATAAATAATATATCTGAAGTAATTTTATCGTTAGATGAGAAATAAGGGGTAGTTTATGTTGATAATCTTGATTACTATCATTTTCGGACTATTCTTAACGCTAATTACCTTACCGCTTGGTTATTATGCTCCAGAATGGATGCTCTTAGTCGTTGTTTATTGGGCAATGGCCATGCCATCAAATAATAAAATGTTTTTGGCATTTTTAAGTGGAATTATATTAGACATAGTATTTGGACAAGCATTGGGGGTTTCATCTTTATTTTATGTAGTTTTAATATATTTCATTCTAAGATTATATAACTCTCTTAGATATATGACCATCGCGCAGCAAGCAGTGGTATTATTTTTCTTCATTTTTATTAAACAACATTTTTTAGTTTGGTTGTACTACATAATAGATAGAAATATTGATTACCAGGCATTGCTTATTGGATCAATAATCAGTGCATTTGTCTGGCCATTGATTTATTATACTTTGCGTTTTGTTAGAAGAAAGTTTCATATTGGTGGTATGAACTAAGTCATAAAATGATTTTGACTGCACTCTCTGATTATCCTGATATCTCATTAATTGAAACGCCAGATGGATATGAAATAAAAGATGATTCAAATGATATGAAAATGACGCTATCACTCGATGGTTATGAAAGGATAATTTCTGAGAATAAAAAACATCAGTTAAGTAGAATAGTAAAATCTAATAGATTGCAAATCTTAGACTGCACTGGCGGTTTTGCAAGAGATGCAGCGATTCTAGCTTCTTTGGGAAACCATATTACACTCGTTGAACAGAATCCATTGGTTATGGCTTTACTCATAAATGCGAAAAAAAATATTAAAAACGATAATCTTAGACTTATCTTCGATAGAATAACAACTCGACTAGGAAACTGTATTGATTACATAAGAAGAACAAGTAAAAAGTTTGATTACGTATATTTTGATTTTATGTTTAGCAATAACAAATCCTCACTACCATCGAAGAGAGAACAGTTTCTAAGAAAATTAGTAAAGAACGATATAAGTGAAAATTTAAATATTCTTACAGAAACGCTTCAAAGAGTATCAAGTAAAATAATTATTAAAGAACACATTTCCTCAAATGATTATAAAAACTTTGATATCATAAATACTTATAAGGGAAAGACGGTGAAATATCACCTGTTGAAAGGAAAAAATGGACATTAAGAAATATATTGATAATAAAAAGAATATAAGAATACTATCTGTGATAGATAACAAAGATATTATTAAAAGTTTTGATTTAGACTGTTATCCAAGTATCCTCTCGCTAGAGGATTATAAGAAAAACTTATTCACTGATAATGAACTAGTTGTAATAATCATAGATCATAACTGCATATCTAGGAATGAGATTTTTAAAAATAACTTCGGGTTGCAAAATATAATGCTTCTTGTCATAAATGATAATCACTTGAATGATAATATGACAAAATATACAAACATACTTTTTAGTTATGGATATAAATACTTCGGATTATCTGACAACGAGAAGGCTCAAGTTTTTATTTATGATATTTCTGAATATAAGGATAATCCTGATTGGTTAAATAACAAAAACTGGGCAAATCCAGAGCTATGGGAGAAGTAAAATGAAAGATACAATTGCTGATGCAATCTCGGAGGTAATCAAATTTGACAAATTGGATGTTGAGGGTTCGGAATCAAAATATACTGTCAATATAATAAGTGATGAGTTTATTGGCAAAACGGTCATTCAACGGCACAAGATGATATACGCTGTACTTGATCAATATATAAAAACAGGCGAGATTCATGCTTTAACAATTAAAGCGATGACACTCGATGAGTCGAAAATCTAAGAATTGGAAAAATAGAAAGATAATCCATATTGATATGGATAGCTTTTTTGCATCAATAGAAATTAGAGACAACCCTAAACTAAAAGATAAACCAGTTGCTGTCGGTGGTAAGGCTACAGAGAGAGGAGTTTTGACTACATGCAACTACTTGGCACGTGAGTATGGCCTTCATTCTGCAATGTCATCTAAAAAAGCAATTCAATTATGCAAAGATGTAATAATATTACCAGTTAATATAGCAAAATACAGAAGGGAATCTGTGGAAATATTTAAAATTTTTAAATGCTATTCAAAAAAAATTGAACCAGTCTCAATAGACGAAGCATTCATAGATGTATCCGAGTCTAAATATTGTGATTGTGATCCTGAGGAAATGGCAAGACAAATAAGATTATGTATAAAAAAAGATTTTGGCCTCACGGCCTCTGCGGGTATTTCTTCAAACAAATTAATAGCTAAGATCTGCTCTGATTGGAGAAAACCTGATAACCAATTCAGTGTTTACGACCATGATATTCCTAATTTCATTAGAGACGTCAGTCTTAAATCTATACCAGGAATAGGTAAGGTTAACTTCGAGAAATGCAAAAACTTAAACATGTTTACGTGTAGAGATATGTATGAAAAATCTAGAAGTGACCTTGTAAAATTATTTGGATCATATGGCAATATATTATTTGATCTCATCAGAGGAGTTGATAACAGAAAGGTTGAAACAGATAAAGTGCGAAAAAGTGTAAGCGTTGAGGATACATTTATTAACGATCTAAAAGATATTAATTCGTGTTTGAAAAAAATTTCCTTATTATATGCAAAACTGATCAGTAGGTGTAAATCATCAAATATCAATACTGGTAATGTCAGAGAAATATTTATCAAAATTAAATTCAATGATTTTGAGGTTATCTCGAGACAAAAAAAATCTAAAAATCTAAATATTACGGAATTTGAAAACTTATTTAATATGAACGTAATAACAATCACCAAACCTATAAGGCTTCTTGGGCTGGGGTTCAAGATCCGTAATGAAGAGGAAATGTCGCAGATTGATATTTTCAATAGATAATTATAGCGATATCTTATAAACTGTACTTTGTGATTAAATCAAAGGGGTAGAAACAATGAAATTTGAGACTATAGCAATACATGGTGGATATTCACCAGAACCAACAACAAAATCAGTAGCAGTACCAATCTACCAAACCACATCGTACTCTTTTGATGATACTCAGCATGGCGCAGATTTGTTTGATCTAAAAGTGGCAGGTAATATCTACACCAGAATTATGAATCCAACCTCAGATGTTCTAGAAAAAAGAGTTGCAGCAATGGAAGGAGGGATTGGTGCACTTGCGCTTGCCTCTGGCTCAGCAGCAACGACTTATGCAATTATGACAATCTGTGAAGCAGGAGATAATATCGTAAGTACAAGCACATTGTATGGAGGAACATATACACTATTCGCCCATCAACTGCCACGATTTGGTGTTGATGTTAAATTTGGTGCTCATGATGACATTCCAAGTCTTGAAAAACTTATTGATAAGAAAACAAAGGCAATTTTTTGTGAATCTATAGGCAATCCGGCTGCAAATGTCGTCGACGTTCCTGAGATAGCTAAAATTGCTCATAAACATAACATACCTCTGATTGTAGATAATACAGTTCCTTCACCGTACTTATTTAGACCTATTGAACACGGCGCGGATATCGTGGTCCACTCTCTAACAAAATATATGGGAGGACACGGAACGACAATAGGAGGAATCATAGTCGACTCTGGAAAATTTCCATGGGCAAAGCACAAAACTAAATTTAAACGCCTGAATACACCTGATATGTCATATCACGGTGTAGTATTCACAGAGGCTATGGGTGAAGCTGCATTTATAGGCGCAGCAAGAGTGGTGCCGCTCCGAAATATGGGGGCAGCGATATCTCCATTTAATAGTTTTATGATACTACAAGGCATTGAATCACTACCTGTTAGAATGGATAGGCATTGTGAAAATGCGACTAAAGTTTCTGAGTTTTTAGATAATCATAAATGTGTAACTTGGGTAAACTATCCTGGACTAGAGTCTCACAAAGAATATAATTTGACAAAAAAATTGATGAATGGAAAAGCATCAAGTGTTCTTAGTTTTGGCATCAAAGGGGGTATAAAAAAAGGCGGGGTCTTTATAGATAAACTCAACCTTATTACAAGACTAGTAAACATAGGTGATGCTAAATCTTTGGCTTGTCATCCAGCTAGTACTACGCATAGGCAACTATCTAAAAAAGAACTTGAGGCAGCTGGAGTGCCAGAGGACTTAGTAAGATTATCAATTGGTCTTGAAAATATTGACGATATAATTGAAGATTTAGATCAAGCGCTTAAAGCATCTCAAAAGTAATTATTTTTTTATATAAATTTTATTACCGGATGCTGCAAACTCTTCTGATTTTTCTCTCATACCCTTCTCTACAGCAACTTTAATATCACTTATATTGTACTTAGATGCATAATCACGTATATCTTGCGTAATTTTCATAGAACAAAAGTTAGGGCCGCACATTGAACAAAAATGTGCTGATTTAGCACTTTCCTGAGGGAGCGTCTCATCGTGAAATTCTTTAGATTTATATGGGTCCAATGATAAGTTAAACTGATCTAACCATCTAAACTCAAATCTTGCTTTTGAAAGTTCATTGTCTCTTTCCACAGCAAAGTTATGTCCTTTAGAAATATCTGATGCGTGTGCGGCTATTTTGTATGCTACCAGGCCATCTTTTACATCTTCTTTATTAGGTAAGCCAAGGTGCTCTTTTGGGGTAACGTAACATAGTAGGGAGGTGCCATAAGAACCAATATTTGCGGCACCAATCGCGGAAGTTATATGATCATAGCCTGGAGCTATGTCAGTAACTAGAGGACCTAAAGTATAAAACGGTGCTCCATAGCAATATTCTTCCTCTAGAGTTACATTTTCTCGGATTTTATTGAGAGGAACATGACCTGGTCCTTCAATCATAACTTGAACACCTTTTGACCTAGCCTTTAGAGTTAACTCACCAAGTGTTTTTAATTCTAAAAATTGCGCTTCATCATTTGCATCCGCTATCGATCCTGGTCGCAGACCATCTCCAAGCGAAAAGGAAACATCATACTTTTTCATTATGTCACATAAATCATCAAAATTATCATATAAGAAATTCTCTTTATGGTGAGCTAGACACCATTTAGCAATTATAGATCCTCCTCTTGATACTATCCCTGTCAACCTTTTTGTAGTGGTAGGAATAAAACTTAATTTTAATCCAGCATGAATTGTAAAGTAATCTACACCCTGTTCAGCTTGAGATATAATCACATCACGAAAAATTTCATAACTTAAATCCTCTGCTTTACCATTTACTTTTTCTAAAGCTTCGTATATTGGTACAGTTCCAATAGGAACAGGAGAATTTCTAATAATGGCCTCTCTAGTTTGAAAAATATTTTTACCTGTAGATAGGTCCATAACAGTGTCCGCACCCCATCTCACAGCCCATAGTAATTTGTCCAATTCCTCTTCAATATTTGATTTAACAGGTGAATTACCAATGTTTGCATTTACTTTAGTAAGAAAATTTTTACCAACAATCATAGGTTCGAGTTCTGGATGTTTCACATTACAAGGAATGATTGCTCTGCCAGACTCTATCTCACTCCTGACAAACTCTGGAGTGATTAATGTTTTTTTATTTGAATTAAAACTGTTCTCTCTAGCTGCAACGTATTCCATCTCTTTTGTAATAATTCCATTTTTGGCATATGTAAGTTGCGTGATATTGTCTTCAAACCTAGCATCAGATTGAAATTTAATATTTCTTTCTTGAAGCCAATCATTTCTTCCTTTTGGCAAACCTGAGTCTAAATTTATGACATATGCGGGATCAGTGTATGGCCCAGTGGTATCATAAACATGGAATTGTCTATCAGGTCCAGAACTATCTGATATAGTAATTGCGCGGTAAGGGATAGCTAAATCATCAACATTTTTATAAACCTTCTTTGAATTCGGATAATTTACCTTATATTCATTAAGATCAATTTTATTATCTTTCATATGATTCTCTTTCTTTAGTTCAATACTAGCATAAAGATAGATATAATTGGTTGATGAATAATAATGATCATCTTAATCAAATCTATAGAAGCAATAATATTCTAGATGAAAAGATACTGTGTGTCATCAGAAAGATAAAAAGGGATAACTTCGTTCCAGAGCCATATAAAAGTTTTTCTTATTCAGATATATCTATACCACTTCAAGAGAAAGTTCATATGCTTACACCATCTTGTGAAGCGAGAATTCTTCAAGAAATGGAATTCCACAAAAATGATAATGTTTTAATCATTGGAAATGGGAGCGGCCACTTGACTGAATGTTTATCTTGTTTAACTAATTCAGTGAGTGCATATGAGTGCCATGATTCAATGTATCAATTTGGTAAAGAAAATTTAGATACTTACAGTAAAAACAGACATAAGATTTACCTTTACAATGAGAATATTTTTAATTCCCTTGAAAAGATTGCGAAGTATACAAAGATTGTTTTTACATGCTCTATTAAATCTTATGACTCAATCATTAATTATTTGGGAAATAATTCAAAAACTTTCATATTTTTGTGGCAAGATAGGTCTCCTTATAGTAATGGTATAGTTATTGATAAGACAAGAAATGGTTACACAGTTACCAAAAATATAGTAACATCACAGACTGATTTAATTGTTGAGATATAATGCAAGAAAAAACACCTTTAGAAGTTAAAGAAATGATAGATTCTAATCCTATGATCAAGATTATTGATGTACGTGAACAGTGGGAGTTTGATAAATGCCACATAGAAAACAGTACTCATATACCCATGGGTAAAATACCTGATTCTATAAATCATTTTGAAAATTCAAATGAATACGTAATAGTGTGTCATCATGGCATCAGAAGTAGAACCGTGGCTTTATATTTAGAACAAAATGGTGTTGATAACTTGTATAATCTTACAGGCGGGCTAGATAAATGGTCGGATGATGTAGACCCCAACTTAGAGAAATATAAATGAGAAATATCTTACTATCATTTCTGCTCTTTTCGATCAATGGTCATGCAACGGACTTGATCAGTCTTTATGATAGAGCAAAACAACATAATGTAGATATTCTCAACAATCAAATTGATGTAGATATTGCTAACGAATCTTTAAATCAAACTAAATCTTCTGTATTCCCAGAAATTAATTTGAACGCTCGTGCAAGTGAGACCACCATAGAAAGGTATAAATCATCTGGCGCATATAATCCTGCAAACTATGACAGGGATACATACAATCTATCAATCAGGCAGCCATTACTCCATCTATATGTTTTTGATGAAATTAAAAAAGCAAAAAGTACCTTAGAGCAAAATGAAATTACAAAAAGTAATTCAGATTCTTTGCTAATACTCGAGTCCGTTAGAAACTATTTTAATCTCATAAGGTTTAATAATAAGCTTGATCTCAGCAAAGCTAAAAGTGATTATCTTGAATCAAAGTATTTAGCATCAATAAAATTATACGAGGGTGGTAGTATATCTCAAGAAAAATATGAGACCTTTATGAATGATTATGAATCTGCTAAAAATCAATATACTCTCAGCAAAAATGATTTAACACAAATAAAAAATGATGTTTATATCTTCTCAGGAAAAGAACTTCATGACATCAATGATATTGAACTAACAGTGATTGATCATAAATTTTTTGATTTAGATAACCTTATCAATTCGGCTTATCTAAACAATAATACTGTTCGTATGTCAAAAAATAGTATGACCATTAATAGAAACGAGATAGCAGCTCAAAAATCGAGACATTACCCAACAATAGATCTAGTTGCTGAATATAATTATCTTGATATCACACAGGGTGGGTCACAATTTGGTGCCACTACAAGAGAAGATTCTACTATATCATTAGTTCTCAACTTCCCTATATTCAGTGGAGGGTATCAATCTTCGAAAATTAAAGAAGCGAGACTAAAATATCAAAAAGCTAGGCTCGATCATAAAAATTCGAGAAGAATATTGAAAAAAGACATAATCGATAATTTTAATAACTATAATGCGCATAAGCAGTTGTATGAAACATCTTTGATGAAGTTGGAAACAAGTAAAAAGAAATATAAGAATTCCCAAATAGGATATGAAAAAGGGATTTATTCTAACAGTCAAATGCTTGGTGCTAAAGTTGACTATCTCAGTACCCTGTTTGACGCAAAGAATATTATGATGGACTACCTATATAGTGAATTGACTATTGAGTATTTGCAAAATAATCTAGATACCTCTTCTTTGAGACGGATTAATTCTTATCTTGTGTGGTAATGCTTAAATATAATTTTATATTATATTTAGTGTCGCCCTTTATATTATTAAAACTGATTTACTATAGCCTTAGAAATTCAGTGAAATTTTCCTACCTGAAGCATAAGTTATTTGGAGTAAGACCTTCTTCGTCATACTCGGTTTGGTTGCATGCTGCATCAGTGGGTGAAATGAAAATAGCCTTAAGAATTACAAAAAGTCTAGTAAATAGAGGTTTTAAGAACATACTTATAACATCAAATACGCCCTCTTCTAAACTTATTTTTGAGGAAGCTAAACTTGATACCGTAGATCATCATTATCTTCCTTTTGACTTCTTTTTCGCGACAAAAAAATTTGTTAAGTCTATATCTGCAGAGTTATTAATTATCATAGAAACGGAAATTTGGCCTAATCTTTACCATCATTGCCAAGTAAATCAGACTGCAATAATAACTATAAATGCAAGATTCAATCCCCCCAAAGGTATTCTAGGCGTAATGTCCAAAAAATTATATAAAGATACCCTTGATAAAATTAATCATATTTACTGTAAATCAAAAAATGATGCGGAAGCTTTCAAAGGCTACACCGACGAAAAAAAAATAAGTTTAGTAGGTAATATTAAGCATGCTTTGATGAATGATAATGTAGTATCTCAAAAAATAATTGATAAAAAGTATGTTCTTCTTGCATCCTCTCACCATAGAGAAGAAATACTGATTATCAAAGAATGGCTAAAACTTAAATCAAACAAATATCTTCTCGTCATAGCTCCTAGACATCCTGAAAGACTTGGAGATATATTATCAGACATACCTTTGTCGGGTGTGAATATAGCTATTAGAACCAAAGGTGAAAAAATAAGAAATTCAACTCAAATATATATAGCTGATACGTTAGGAGAGATGGATAATTTAATCAAATATTCAGAATTTACAATATTCGGTGGATCATTTGTTGATGTTGGAGGACATTCATTTATGGAAGCTGCTGCACATTCAAAAGCAATAATAGTTGGTCCTTATATGTATAATTTTATCGAGGAAACCGAAGAGTTCTTGAAAAAAAATGCACTTATCATGTGTCAAAAACCAGAAATGCTAAAGAATATTTTCGAGAAGCTCTTCAGATCAAAG
>MDTD01021769.1_pt1 | contig 20186 bp, 20 predicted proteins | sample 811221 | NCBI WGS metagenome assembly MDTD01 (sample SAMN05326646, study PRJNA326480) | marine metagenome | isolation source: seawater | place: Pacific Ocean: South West | collected 2011
ACATTCATATAAGTTTTATAAATCTATTCAATTTGTAAGAGAACTTAATCAATTACTTTCTTAAAATTAAAAAATTATGCAAGCTTTAGAAATAAGCTCTAAAATTTTTAATGAGTAAAGTAGAACTTAATAAAGAGAGTGGCCCAAGAGAGGTATTCTGCGGCCTTACTTCAATAGTTTGGTTACATCGGAGAATGCCAGATGCCTTTTTTCTAGTCGTAGGTTCTAGGACGTGTGCACATTTAATTCAAAGTGCTGCTGGAGTTATGATATTTGCGGAGCCAAGATTTGGTACCGCAATTCTTGAGGAAAAGGATTTAGCCGGTCTTGCAGATGCACATGAAGAACTCGATAGAGTTGTTAATGATCTTATAGCCAGAAGGCCAGAAATAAAGACATTATTTTTAGTAGGATCTTGTCCAAGTGAAGTAATCAAACTTGATCTTGCAACGGTAGCAGAAAAATTGAACAAACGATTTTTAGGTCAAGTTAGATTTCTCAATTATTCAGGGAGTGGAATAGAAACGACATTTACTCAAGGAGAGGATGGTGCTCTAAAATCTCTTATCCCTGTTATGGAGGAAACCGATGATGAAAAGTTATTACTCGTAGGTACTCTCGCTAATAACGTAGAAGATAGATTTAAAAAGATTTTCAAAAATATAGGAATAAAAAATATTGAAAGTTTTCCGCCAAGAGAATCTACTAAATTACCAAAAATCGGTCCCAATACAAAAGTTTTACTTACACAACCATATTTAAGTGAAACCGTAAGAGAATTGAATCATAAAGGGTGCGAAATAATATATGCCCCATTTCCTTTAGGAATTGAGGGCAGTACAAAATGGATTTTAGCTGCTGCAGATGCATTTAATATTCCAAATCTTAGAGTTCATGAAGTATTAGCCCCTCTTACGAGTAGAGCAAGAAAGGCCTTAGAAAATCATATAAAAATATTAAAAGGGAAAAAATTATTTCTTTTGCCTGAATCTCAGCTAGAAATTTCATTAGCGCGATTTTTACATAACGAGTGCGAAATGGATCTCGTTGAAGTTGGTACTCCTTACATAAATAAAGATTTAATGGAAGAGGAATTGAATTTGTTACCTAATAATACAAAAATAGTGGAAGGCCAACATGTTGAGAAGCAACTTGATCGAGTAAGAGCCTCGCATCCTGACTTAGTAGTTTGTGGGATGGGTTTAGCAAATCCTTTAGAAGCTGAAGGCATTCATACAAAGTGGTCAATTGAAATGGTTTTTAGTCCCATTCATGGTATTGATCAAGCTGCAGACTTGGCAGGACTTTTCTCACGTCCTCTAAAAAGGAATCAAATTCTTACAACAAAAACACTCGCCACCTATTAATTTTTTTACTATGGAATTAACACTTTGGACATATGAAGGCCCTCCACATGTTGGTGCAATGAGAGTAGCCTCATCGATGAAAGATCTTCATTATGTGCTTCATGCTCCACAAGGTGATACTTATGCCGACTTGCTTTTCACAATGATCGAAAGAAGAGGTAAGAGACCACCTGTCACATACACCACATTTCAAGCAAGAGATTTAGGCGGTGATACGGCGGAATTAGTTAAGAAAAATATTCTAGAAGCTGTAGAAAGATTTAAACCGAAGGCTCTCTTAGTAGGAGAAAGTTGTACAGCCGAATTAATACAGGATCAGCCTGGAGCCTTGGCGAAAGGGATGGGATTTAATATTCCTATAGTTAATCTTGAATTACCTGCATACAGTAAAAAAGAGAATTGGGGCGCTTCTGAAACTTTTTATCAAATAATAAGAACAATGTTAAAGGAAAAAGTGGATCCTGATAATAAGATTTGTCCTCATAGATGGAAAGAATTGGGGCGAAGACCTAAAGTGAATATCCTTGGACCAACATTGCTTGGATTTAGATGTAGAGATGATGTCATTGAAATTCAAAGAATTTTATCAGAACAAGGCATTGACACGAATGTAGTTGCTCCCTTGAATTCTAGTCCTGAAGATATTCATAGATTAATTGATGCTGATATAAATGTATGTCTCTACTATGAAATCGCTGAAAATGCTTGCGAGTGGCTTCGAAGAAATTTTGGAATGGAATATACAAAATCAATTCCTATAGGAATCGAAAATACAATAAAATTCATAAATGAAGTTCATGAAAAGTTGGATTTTCCACTTCTAAATAAAGATGATTTAGAAAACAAGTCAAAACTTCCATGGTATTCAAAATCTGTTGACTCTAATTATTTAACAGGAAAAAGAGTTTTTATCTTTGGAGATGGAACTCATGCTATAGCAGCTGCAAAAATAGCAAAGGAAGAATTAGGTTTTGAAGTCGTTGGTTTAGGGACTTATAGTCGAGAAATGGCTAGGCAAGTAAGGAGCGTTGCAAAGAATCTTAATTTGGAAGCTTTAATAACCAATAATTATCTAGATGTTGAAGATGCAATGAGACAATCTTCCCCAGAGTTGGTTTTAGGAACTCAAATGGAAAGACATAGTGCTAAAAGATTAGGTATCCCATGCGCAGTTATTAGTACTCCAATGCATGTTCAAGATGTGCCTGCAAGATATAGTCCTCAAATGGGCTGGGAAGGCGCAAATGTAATCTTTGATGATTGGGTTCATCCTCTAATGATGGGACTTGAAGAACATCTAATAGACATGTTTAAACATGATTTTGAATTTGTTGATGGCCATCAAAGTCATTTAGGACATACAGCCACAAATACAATAAATGATACAGATTCAGAAAATCGTACACATGAATTAATAACTCATAGCGATCAAAAAATTGTATGGACTGACTCAGGAAAAGCGGAGCTTACAAAAGTTCCTTTTTTCGTTAGAGGGAAAGTTAAATCAAATACAGAAAAATATGCTCTTTCGAAGGGAATTGCTGAAATCAACGATGAAATACTCTACGACGCTAAAGCCTTTTACAGTTAATTTTTCTTATTATTAATAATTTATAGATAAGTCATGAGTATTTACACTTAAAGTATAAATAATTACCTTAAATCATCATGTTAGGGACTGACGTCTTGTATTTTATTATTAATAAATAAATATTTGTTGATATATATTTCCAAGTTGGCATTATCCCTGCAAGAATATAAATATTATTGTGATTTTAAAGCTATTAATGACTAGTACATTAAATAAGCCTCTCGATGGAGAAGGTAGCGTTCAGGTTAAACAAGATCCTAAAGTCAATATTGAAGAGGGAGCATTAGTTATTGCAGTTTATGGGAAGGGAGGGATAGGAAAATCTACTACATCCTCGAATTTATCAGCAGCCTTCTCAAAATTGGGTAAGAAGGTTTTGCAAATCGGGTGTGACCCCAAGCATGACAGCACCTTTACTCTGACTCATAAAATGGTACCTACTGTTATTGATATTCTTGAGGAAGTAGATTTTCATAGCGAAGAGTTAAGACCCAATGATTTTATGTTTGAGGGCTTCAATGGAGTTATGTGCGTAGAAAGCGGAGGACCACCTGCAGGGACTGGATGTGGAGGATATGTAACAGGTCAAACAGTCAAGCTTCTTAAAGAGCATCATTTATTAGAAGACACAGATGTAGTAATTTTCGATGTTTTAGGGGATGTAGTTTGTGGAGGATTCGCAGCACCCTTACAGCATGCAAACTATTGTCTTATAGTCACTGCAAATGATTTTGACTCAATATTTGCAATGAATAGAATTGTTTCTGCAATAAAAGCAAAAGCAAAGAACTATAAAGTTAGACTAGGAGGGGTAGTAGCGAATAGATCCAAAGATACTGATCAAATAGATAAGTTTAATAAAAGGACTGGTTTAAGAACGATGGCTCATTTTAAAGATGTTGATGCCATAAGGAGGTCAAGACTCAAAAAATGCACTATTTTCGAAATGGAACCAACGGAAGATGTTTTAGAAGTACAAAAAGAATATTTATCACTTGCAGAAAACATGCTTAGCAAGGTTGAACCTCTCGATGGGAATCCTTTAAAAGATAGAGATTTATTTGATTTATTAGGTTTTGATTGATTAATTATACTATTTTAGACCAACTAATTGCATCGACAAATTCCACATTTTATTGGAAGTGTTGGGGTCGATAATTCTATCTGATAATTTTTGGGCAAATACTTTTCTACCTAATTTCTGCCTATTACCCCAACTCCAATGAACTCCTGATTCAGAGAATTCATCTCCAGTGGCAACTATAGAAACCCTCTCCCCAGCCAATCTTTCAGATACATATCCTTTAGTGATAAATTTCTGAAATAAAGGAAATAATATTCTAAAAATCCAAGGAGTATTTCTAAATAATTTTGTATTTGCGACACAACCTGGATAAAGAGAATTTATAGTTATATCTTTTGATGAGTATCTTTTTGCCAATTCTTGAGCTGTGATCATATTACAAAGTTTACTATCTTTATATGCTTTCCCAGGCTTAAATCTTTTGCCATTTGCCATACTTACAGGAGATAAAAAGCCCTTTTCAAATCCTGATAAATCGCCAAGATCAGCAGGAGCAGGAATTGGAATTTTGCCTCCCAATTCAAGGTAATTAGCAGTAACTGTTCCTAATATAGTTATCCTTGGAATAAAATTAACATTTTTTCCACCTAAATAAATTTTCTTTTGAGAAGAAATTAATTCTTTAATAAGTAAATTAATCATTAAAAAGTGACCAAAATGATTAACTGCCATAGACTTTTCATATCCTTGGGCAGATCTCTCAGGCCTTTTTAATCTTGGCTTATATACAGCTGCATTACAAATTAATATTTTCAAATTATTAGCAAATCTTTCTAAGACTTCATCTGTTCCTTTTCTTACAGAATCTAAATTTGACAGATCGATTTCAATAAAGCTCATATTGCTTAAGTCAACTTTGGCTAGAATAGTATTAGCTGCCTCAAATGCTTTTTTATTAGAACGATTAATGGCAACAACATCCCAACCTGATCTTACTAATGGTTTAAGTGTATTTAATCCAATACCTGATGTAGTTCCAGTAATTAGAGCAACTCCTTTTGAAAACTTTTCTTCCACAAAAAAAACCTCATTAAAACTTAAAGCGAAAAATTAATTTTTCTTAGTTCGCCTTATCGCCATATTACTCTTAATATGCCCTTTGAAATTATTTGATATTGATCCTTCATAAATCTTTGCTCACCTTGATGCGAAATTAAATCATCAAATCGATTTGATAACTCTTTAAATTTAACTCTTTCATATAAATAGGATTCTTTAATCTCTTTTAATCTTGTAGTGCGAATTTTAGATACATAGCCTATTCTGAATAAACTTACTATTGATAATAAAAAAAGACTTACTTTTAATATTAAATAAGCACACGATAAAAAATCCTCTTCTTTCCTGGAGGGGAAATTAATTTGTTTATGATTATTACTATTATCAAAGTTCAAAATTCAAAAATCTATATTTAATTCTTTTTAACACATATATTTCTTTATCCAAGTTCTTCAAAATTAGTTATTAACTATTTATAAATTTTTTTAAGATTAAAATATTATTAATCTTTACTAATATCTTAAGTTTGACTATTAAAAATAAAGCATTAATTTTATCTACCATTGAGTCATCTGGGAGTAAGCAGATGACAATCGATCTATTTTTATTACATAAAACAATTTTAGAGAATGAAATTCTATTTACTTTAAGATTTTATTTATGGGAAGGGAATTGGATCTCAATAGGATATCATCAAAAAAAAATACCAGATCATTGGATTGAATTATCAAAAAAGGGAATAATAAAAATAGTAAAAAGGCCTTCAGGGGGAGGGGCTGTTTTACATTCTGGAGGTATTACTTATGCGATAACATTCCAAAAACCAAGTTATAAAAAATTCAGCTACCAGATAGTTAATAAGTGGCTAAAAAATAGTTTCGCAGATTTAGGAGTGAATTTAGAAAATGGTCGAAAAATCAAATCTGAAATCAAACAAAATTGCTTTGGGACTTCACATATTACAGATTTAATAGATCAAAATGGTTTTAAAAGAATTGGAAGTGCACAATATTGGAAAGGAGGTTCATTCCTTCAACATGGTGAAATTCAAGTAAACCCTCCATATAATCTATGGTGTGAAATCTTTAGGGAAGAACCTCCTCCTCCTTTAGAAATTAATTTAAATAGGGAACAAATAATCTCCCACTTAAAAAATTCCTTCTTGAAAAATTATTCAGATAAATATATAGAAAATATTTTTATCAACTATAAAGATTTAGATTCTTTTTAAATTTAATCAATTTCACCTTTAGTTTTCATTAAACCAATAATTTTAGGCAACTCAATGCCCAAGGGATAAGTATTTTTTTTTGTTTTCAACTTACCCAACAATTCGATGGATATATCAAATCCTAATTTCTTTAATACAAAAAAACCTATGCTATTACGATCGACAATACCTTGAGGTATGCCTAAGGAATTAACAATTAATAATAGCCCCTCATGCGTATTTTCGATCTTCTCAATAATCTCCCATAAAGGTTCCTTCTCATTGCATGATGGAAAATCTTTAATGGATTTTTTACAATCTTCTACAGATTTAATATCCCATTTCTTAGTCGAAAAAACTTTCAAACTTTCTCGAGACAAGAAACCTTCCCAACGTCCATTTTTAGTAATAAAAAAATAATTATTTAAGTTTTGTTGTTCATTTTGAAGTAATTTATTAAATTCCTTGATAGTTACATCATATTCAATCTTCCGAAGAGGTTTTAACTTTAATTCAAATGCTTTACTATATTTTAAAATTTCTTCGATCTTTAAAAATTGACTATCTGACTTTGAAGTATTAATTCCCAGGATCCCAAGAAATATAATTATTGAACCATAATAAAAACTTAAATTAAACAAACAAAAGAGTCCAAAAAGACAAACAGCTATAGATGTAAAAAAAGTGAAATTATTTAAAACACTTCTTCCTTTTTTTTTGCTTCCTGAAAAATACCAAATTAAACTTTTAAATAAATGTCCACCATCTAAAGATCCAAATGGAATCAAATTTAATATCCCAAGAAATAAATTTAAGATTCCCACCCTCGAAATTATATTAATAATTATTTCTTCCTTGCTATTGGTTGAATTAACCACTAATAACAAGAAAAAAGATGTTAAAAAGCAACATATTGGTCTTACAAGAGAAATCTTGATATTACCTAAAGCATTTTGACAATCTTTTTCAATTTGAAGTATCGCTCCCAAAAAAAAGAATGTAATATTTTTAATCTCAACTCCCTCATTTAAACAAATATAAGTATGAAAGATTTGATGAATAAATATTGATACCAATAAAAAGAATGATGTAAAGAAACCTATAAGCCATGATTGGCGAATATCGTAAATATCGCTGAGGGTTAAGTTAATTTGATTACTAATACTCCAAGCAAAAATGAAAAGAAGTACCAACCAATAAGAATGAATTTTAAAAGGGATACCCCATATTTTAAGAATTTGCCAACTCCTCAAAAATAATCTCCGTTATAGTATTTAATAAGTTTATTCTACATATTTAAAATCCACATAATTAAAATGGTTGAAGAAAAAACTCGCATAAAAATTTGCGGAATTACATCAATTAACCAAGCTATTGAGATCGCAAAATTAGGTGTTGATGCTATTGGAATAATTTCAGTTAAAGAATCACCAAGATATGTTTCTAATAGTAAAAGGAGATCTATTTTTAAAAGACTAAAATATACATATCCAAATATAAAAAGAGTTTCTGTAATCAAAAACTTACCGATAAATTTTATTTCTAAAGATTTTACTGAATATGAAAATGTCATCCAACTTCACGGAGACGAAGATATTTCATATTGCAAAGAACTAAAAATGACAATACCAGATGTTGAAATATGGAAAGCTTTTAGAATAAGAAAGAAGGAGGATATTGAACAAATTAAATTTTTTTATAATTATATTGATGCAGCACTTTTAGATTCCTGGAATAAAGATACTTATGGAGGTTCTGGAGTAAGAATAGATCAAAAAAATCTTAAAAATATTAAACTTAATAAGCAATGGTGGTTAGCAGGGGGAATATCTATTGAGTGGATAGATCAAATTCTTAGTAATATCAAACCCAATGGCATTGATATTTCAAGTAGCATTGAAATTTCTCCAGGAATAAAAAATATAAAAAAAACAAGGGAAATTATAAAAAAGATTAAAAAATAATAATATGAAATGAATTTTCTTGAATAACTTTAATTAATAGCAAGCCAAACCATTCGGTTGTTGTTTAACAAGCTCAAAAAATTCTTGCTTAAGGCTTGAATCATGTCTAAAATCTCCTCTTACAATTGAATTAATCATACTCGTATTAGGTTCTTTTACTCCGCGCCAACACATGCAATAATGCTTAGCCTTAACAAGAATTGCTAAACCCTTAGGTTCGCATAATCTCTCGATCTCATCGGCAAGTATCATAACTGCTTCTTCTTGTATGTGAGGCCTAGAAAATACCCAATCAGCAACTCTAGCAAACTTTGAAATGCCGATTACTTTATCTCCGGGCTTAATTCCTATCCAACAGTCTCCAATAATAGGAACCATATGATGTGAACATGCAGAACGAACACTTATAGGTCCTAACGTATAAATCTCATCTAAATTCTTTGCATTAGGAAAATCAGTTACATTTGGTTGCTTCAGATATCTTCCTTTAAAAACCTCTTTCAAATACATTTTAGCAACTCTCTCTGCTGTTTCTTGGGAGTTATGATCATTTTCAATATCAATAATAAGTGATTTTAATAAATCCCTTACTTTAGAAGCAACCTCCTTTTGTAAAATCTCTAATTCACCTGGATTTATAAAATCGGCAATATTATCATTTGCATGAAATCTCCTATTTTGTGATTTAACCCTATCTCTAATCATTTCTGATATTAATTTATTTGGAAAATCTTTATTTACTTCTTTATTAATTTTGTCACTAGGAATAATAGACATGAATAAGTTATGTAAATTTTGAAAAGACTAATACTAATTTAAATATAAAAGTGCTGTTTCATTAAGAAATTATACTACATTACAATGTTCGTGTAAGTCAATAACATAACATCATTGACTAATTTAGTTTTCTACAAAGAGAATTTAAAAAGCTCCTGTTGCAGGCATGAGCGTTATGTCCTCCACTAAAATATTTGCAGGCTGTTCTGCAATATAAAGAATTGTATTTGAAACTGTTTCTGATGAAAGCATTGCCTCTTTATTAAAATCTGAATTCACAAATTCTGAATCCCAAAGAGGGGTATTAACTGATCCTAATGTAATAGTGCAAGCTCTAATAGATTTTGATCTCTCTTCCTCTCTTAAACACTTTGTAAAACTTGCTAAAGCAGCTTTTGAAATACAATATGCTCCCCATTGAGGAAATGCATTATAGGCAGCATGACTGCTCACATTTATTATCAAACCTCCTTTACTTCTCATGAAAGGAACAATATATGAACAAATTTGGAAAACACTTGTAAGGTTAACTTGTAATATCTTTTGCCATTTATCCAAAGGCATATCAACTAAATTTCCATTGTAGGCAAAACCAGCATTATTAATTAAAACAGACGGACAACCAAAATCACTTATCATTTTGGAAAAAGAATATTGAATAGTTCCAGGCTCAGATAAGTCACAGCTTAAAATATTTACTTTATTACCAAAGGAAGATAATTCCTTTTTCAAATCATTTAATAAATGCATATCTCTAGCAGTGAGAATCAAGTCCCAACCTCCTTTTGCAAAAGTCTTTGCGGTTGATCTACCAATACCTTTAGTAGCTCCAGTAATAAGTGCTAGTTTCAATGTTTTAAATTAATTAGTAATTTCATTAATTTCTTCAAAATTAACTGACTCAATAAATTTACCTAAAACTCTGAATTTTGAATATCTTTTTTCAAGTAATTCTTCATTAGTCATTTTGAGTAATTCATCAAGATGCTTCTTTATTGAGCTTTTAAGTGTCTCTCCAGCTTGTAGTGGTGCCCAATTATTACCACCAGCAGGTTCCGATAGGACTTCATCAATTACTCCTAATTTTAATAAATCTTGACCAGTTATTTTCAAAGCAGAAGCAGCTTCAGGTGCCTTTGTCGCATCCCTCCATAGTATAGAGGCACATGCTTCCGGGCTGGCTACTGTATAAACACTATGTTCAAACATTAATAGTCTGTCTGCTACACCGATACCCAAAGCACCTCCTGAACCTCCCTCCCCTATAACAGTCGCAATGATTGGGACTTTAAGACCAAACATCTCTCTTAAGTTTCTAGCTATTGCTTCTCCTTGCCCTTGTTCCTCCGCTGATAGTCCTGCGTATGCTCCAGGTGTATCAATAAAAGTTAGAATTGGTAAATTAAATCTATTGGCATGTTTCATAAGTCTTAATGCTTTACGATAGCCTCCTGGTTTAGCCATACCAAAATTTCTTATAACATTCTCTTTAGTATCTCTTCCTTTTTGATGTCCTAATAAAAGGACAGGTCTATTACTAATTGATCCTATCCCTCCGATAAGAGCCATATCATCACCTCCATTTCTATCTCCGTGAAGTTCTATCCAATCATCACAAAACATTTGGATAAAATCGAAAGTACTTGGTCTTTGAGGATGTCTAGCTACCTGAATTTTCTGCGATGGGGTTAGTGATTTAAAAATTTCTTCTCTTCTCCTAGTAGCTAAAGTTTCTAATTGAAGAAGTTGTTGGCTTACATCAACTTCAGAATCTCGAGCTAATTCTCGAATTTGTTCAATTTGTTTCTCTAGCTCTACTAAAGGTTTTTCAAAATCTAGAAGGTATCGTCTCGGCATAACAAATTAAACAGGAATAGGACTGGTATGTGTATCGAGACCTATTGCAGAAAAGCCATGCTTCTCAGAGGCTGCTCCAATAAATTCCATTTTTTCAAGAGTAATATTATTTCTTCCCCAGCTAAAATTGGTATGACATTTTTCAAATTCCAAAATCATCGCTTCTGCAAAACATGCAAACATTTCCCTTTGTGGATTTTCCATCTCGGCTAATTCCATCATATTCCATCCGATATCATTAAAAAACTTAACAATTCCTCCTTTTAAAATATATACACCTTTACCTTTGAATTTCTCATCTAAATTTTTTGGATAGCCTCCATCAATCATTAAACAGGGTTTTTTCAGTTTGTTTGTATCAATTTCCATCATTTTAGGCATACTTGCAACCCAAACCACAATATCCGCTAGTGGTAAAGCATCATCTAAAGTCTTAATAATTCCTGCATCAAGTTCTTTTTGAAGAGCGAGTAAAGGCTCTTGTTGTCTTGCAACCATAATAAGTTCATGAATACCAGTTTTCTTTGTTAACCATCTACAAACAGCACTCCCAATATCTCCAGTTGCACCAACAACAGCAACTGTAGCTTTTTTAGTATCAATTCCAACTCGCGAAGCATTTAATTCAAGTTGTCTACAAATTACCCATGCAGTGTGAGTATTACCAGTAGTAAATCTTTCCCATTCCAAAGAGGTAGTTCTTATTTGCTTATGCTGAAGAAGATTAAAGTTTTCAAATATAATTGAAGTAAATCCTCCTAATGCAGTTATATTGATTCCTTTTTTTTGTGCCAATTCCATTGCATTTAGCACTTTTCTTCTTGCGGTTTTAAATCTTGAAAGCATTTCAGGTACAAAACAAGAGTCAATATAAGAACCTTCAATAGAAATTCCTACTGCACTTTTTACTTCAACATTTTCTACGAGTTGAGGTGGTGCCATACACCAAACATCTAAATCCCCATCTGCAATGTGATCAAAGCCTAAAATTGAAGCTTTTCTTTTTGCATCTTTAAAACTTGTGGAGTGACCAATTAGCCCAAACATTCGAGACTTTTTAAGAAATATTGCTTACAGGTAAAAACAATAGCACAGAAGGCAAAAGGTTTTATTAGAAAACAAAATATTAAAAATCAGGAAAGCACTAAACTATCGCGGCCATAGCCATTCTTGCAATTTCTCTATTATCTAAACCCATCTCCAATAGAGCATCTTGGTAAGCGATCATAAACTCTTCCATTAACTCTTCCTTATCCATAGATAAAATTGCTGCATCTTCTGCAACTTGATCTAACATTTTTTTAATTAAAGGTAAATTTGCCTTATTCGCTGCAATCAACTCATTTTTGCATGTATGTAAATTTTCTTTTAGCCATTTCTCACCATAGTTTAAATGTAAATATTCATCATTTACGACACCTTGAGTTATTTTTTTTGCAAATGGATCAGCAACTCTTATATATACATGATAAGCAGAAATTGCAAAAGCTTCTATTAAAATTGCTTGAATTAATAAACATGTTGTCAAGTTTTCATTTTCTAAAGCAGTTTGAAAATTTCCATGTAGCTTTGAGAAAAATTCTTTCGCAAAAACCATATCAGCTTCTACTCCAAGATTTTTGCCACATGCTGTGAATCCTCTTTTATGCTTCAATTCCATTTTTGCCAATTTTGTTAATTCTTCAGAATCTTTTGGAAGTAAAGTGGCAATGGAAATGTAATTATCATAAGCTTCTTGCTCTCCTTCAATTACAATTGCATTGATTCTACTGTAGGCATCCTTGTAAGCTTCGGTAGTAAAGTCAGGTAATTCTACAGAATTTTCTTCTGAAGAAACGTTTAATTGAGCGTTTTTATTTGATTCAAGAGTTTGCATGACAGTTAAAGCTTTAATTCATTATGCAATGAGTTTACACAATTATAATAAAAATATATATATATCATGAAAATAGTTTCAAATGTTAAACCACTTCGTTAAACGCACAATAAAAATTCTATAAAATTAGTTATTTGGCCAATCAGAAGACATCAAACTTAGAAACATATTATACCAATGATCAATTAGCAATTTTTTTAAATCTTCACCTAACTTTTCATTTGAGCCTCTACTATCACCAATTACGCCTGAATTACTCAAATCTTTAGTAATCCAGGTTGTTGGAGAATCTCCCTCAAGGCTCCAACCAGCAGGAATATTTTGTGAAATATCCTCACAAGGTCTTTCATCCCCAACTAAATCAGGTCTAATAGCCATCATCAAACTAGTTTCAGCTAGAGAAGCATGTAAACCATTTTCAATTTCACTTTGCGGTAATAATTCTAATAAACCATCGACACCACTCCAAATAAAACAAGGGAAAACATTCAATTCTGGAGAAATTTTCCTGAGTTCTCTTGCAGATGTTTGAAGAAGAGAGATTTGTCCTCCATGCCCATTTAATAAAATTAATCTCTTAAAACCCATCATAGATAGTTGTTTACCTACTTCCACAATCATTGATGTTATTAAATCTGAAGAAAGCGATAAAGTACCTTCAAAACTTAAATGTTCTGGAGAAAAACCAATACATTGAGTAGGAATTCTTTTAAGTGGTATCTCCTTTGGAATTAACTTTAAGACCTCATTTAAAATTTCATCTACAAAAATACTATCAGTAGCCAAAGGGAGATGAGGACCATGTTGTTCAACTGCTCCAAAAGGCCAAATAATTGTTGATCTCTTCTTTTCAGCAATATTTTTTATTTCTGGCCAAGATAAATATTCGTATTCATTTGGTATTGATTTAAAGTTCATTATTTAGATTTCCTAGGATTTACCTTTAGAATAATAAATATTTAGTTAGTTTCATTTTACCTATGAAGGGATTAAGTGATAACAAATCCTCAAAAAATTTTGAGGATAAGAGTAACAAAAAAGAACTGAAGAAGCCTTTACAGTTGCTTCAACTTAATAAGAAGGATTCACTGATAGACAAAAATAAGGAAAAAGAAACTTTTCCTCCAATTGTTGAAAAAGAAACTGAGAATGAATTAAAGACCGCAAAATCAATAGAGAGTATCAATTCAAATAAATCAAGTACGAATATAGGAGAATTTATTGATGATAAACATTTGTCTTACTTAGAGAAACCTTTAGCTAAAGAAAAAACGAATGCAAATATTTTTGAAAGGACAGTAGATGATTTTGACTTTGATGAAGATGCATTTTTAGCAGCCTTAAATGAAAATGAACCGATAGGTTTAGCTGGTGAGACAATTAAAGGGAAAATTATAGCTTTAGAAAGTGATGGCTTATATGTAGATATTGGAGGCAAAGCTCCTGGATACATGCCAAAAAAAGAATCCTGCTTAGGAGTAATAACAAACTTTAAAGAAAGATTTCCTATTGGGATGGAAATAGAGGTATTGGTTATTAAAGAACAAAATGCCGATGGAATGGTCACGGTAAGTGCAAGGGCATTAATATTAAGAAAAAGTTGGGAAAATGTTAGTAATATTGCAAAAACTGGTGCTTTAGTAAATGTGCTAATAAATGGATTTAATAGGGGCGGATTAACTTGTGATATTGAAGGCTTGAGAGGTTTCATTCCAAGATCGCAACTTGAGGAAGGTTTAAACTATCAATCCCTTGTTAATAAAACTATAAAAGTAGCTTTTATTGAAGTGAATCCTGATACAAGAAAATTAGTTCTTTCTGAGAAAAAGGCCACAATAATTTCCAAAGTCGAAAAATTGAAACAGGGTCAACTTATTAAAGGTAAAGTTTTAGCAATAAAACCCTATGGTTTTTTTATTGATTTGGGAGGGATAAGTGGCCTCCTTCACCAATCATCAATAACAAATGGAAGTATTAGAGATCTTAGAGAAATCTTCATGGAAGGAGAAATAGTGCATGCCATAGTTACTGAAATTAATCTTGAGAAAGGCCGAATAGGACTTAATACAGCTCTTTTAGAAAGTTCCCCTGGAGAAATTCTTGTTGATAAGGGGAAAATTATTGAAGAATCCGATGAAAGAGCTCGAAAAGTGCAAACACTTTTTAATAAAGACATCACTTGAAATATGGTTCCTAACAACAAAAAGTCACTATCAAATTTAAAAATATCTGATTGGGAATTAGATTTTTATTCAAGACCAATTATTGAAGAAAGTGGAAAAAAAAGATGGGAATTAATAATTTCATCAACCAAAAATTTTAATTCGCCTGACATTTTTCATTGGAATAAAATTTGTCCCGCTAGCAATGTTAATTCTATTTGGCTGACAAGTGCTCTTGAAGAGGCTCTTATTGATGCAGAGAATAATGGTTGGGGAAAACCGGAGAAAGTTAGATTTTGGAGATCTTCTATGAAATCAATAATAAAGAAATCCCTTGAAAACCTAAATCTTGAACCTTTAGTAAGCAGAAGGACATATTCATTATTTGAAAGGATTGACTTTCTTGAGAGTGATATTTATCCAAAAGAAAATGGTTATGTAAAAGGAGTTTTAGCTCCTAGCTTTACTTCACAAATTGCCAATGATCCAAAGCCATTACCCGAAGCAGTAAGAGGTGAAGCTTTAACCTTTTCTGAAATAACTGTTGGAGAATTAAAAACTTCTAGAAGTTGGCCCATCGAATTTGGTGATATCTTTCCAATTGAAAACTCTTTAGAAAATAATAGTCTTATTCCAGGGTTGAGATTATTTAGTGAAAATAGATCTACTGCTTTAGCTGCTTGGTTTAGTAGTCTTGAGCCAGTTAAACTTTTAATTGATAAAAACAGGTTAATACTTGAGGCTCTTGAAGACGATAGATGGTTAGTAACTGATTTGCAGCAAAATGAAGCTGAAGAATTACAAAGAAAGTTTATCAGATCAAAAAAATTTTCCCTTGGCTATCAATTTATTTCAATACAGTCAACTCCTTTTGTTGAAAAGTTTGATGGTTTTTGGATTTTAAAGGATATTGACTTATTTAACTAGTAAAGATTTTGATAATTCCAAAATTGATTTTCAAGAAAATTTTATCTATTTAAAAGATAAAAAATTAAAATATCTTACATCGCCAGTTTTAAATAAATTTAACTTTATTCATGCTTTTTTTACTAAAGGAAGTTCAAGAATTGATCATAAATTTTTAATCAAAAATCTTAAAAGTATTAACAATCATAATTGCTTTATTAATCAAATTCATAGCAATAGAATTTCTCTTGGATCAGAATCTATAAAAAAAATATAAACGCGGATGGTCTAATTTGCGATAGATCTGGGCAAAATTTATGGATTTATACTGCTGATTGCATGCCAATTTTGATGGCAGACAAGTTGAGTAAAAGAGTTGCATCTTTACATTGCGGGAGATTAGGTTTAGAGATTAAAATAATAAAAAAATCAATTAATAGACTTAGTAAATTAGGATTAAATAGAAAAAACTTACTTGTAGCAATAGGCCCTTCAATATCAAAATATAATTACATATTTGATTTAAAAAGTTTTCGTGAATTTCACTACAAAGCAAAAGTAAGCAATTTCCCTGACCCAATAATTACAAGTGAGAAGAATCAATTAAAAATAAAAAATAATCAAGAATTTATTCCTCTAGATTTAAGGAAATATGCTTATTTTCAATTAGTTAATGAGGATATTCCTCCTCACAATATCGATATATCAAGTAAATGCACTTATGAATTCCATGAAGAATTTCACTCTTGGAAAAGATCAAAGACAAAAAATAGACAATGGAGTGTTATTTGTTCTTAATTTTTAACTTTTACAAATATTCTCTGATAGTTGATTAGAAATTAATAAATCTGTCATTTCAAGACCATCTTTAATTTTATATATTTGTGCCAAAAATTTATTATCTTTTGACCCTAAAGGCTTGATCTTAACCTTGGTTCCTCTCGGGAAATTTTTCCGAAGTAGATCTATTGCTAAAAATTCATTTTTTTCATCTACCCGACTACAAGATAAATTAATTGTTAGATTTCTATTCTGATCGCCCAGTAAAACAGTATTTGAGTCTTTGACTAGAAGTATTTCTGCAGAATTCACATTAACTGGATTAAAGATAATTGGAATAATTACTAGCACAAAAATAATTACTCCCGAAAGAATTGAATACATAATTTAAAACCTTTTGAATATTATGAAATTTTTTCCAATTTTACTTAAGATTTATTTTCAAAATTAACATATCCAACCATCTGAGCATTACTCTTCCCAGGGGGAACCATCGGATAGCAATTTTCACCCCTTTTTACTCGAACGTTTATGAGTACAGGCCCATTAGAATCTAAAGCATATTTAAAGTCACTATCTAATTGTTCTCTTTCAGTAATTAAAAAGCCCTTAACTCCAAATGATTCTGCAAGTTTGATAAAATCTGGTTCCCCATTACTCATATCTGAAGCAGAATATCTTTCATCATAAAAGCTCTCTTGCCATTGCCTAACCATTCCTTGCCATCGATTATTTACAATTACAATTTTTACATTTAATCCATACTGAGCTAGTGTTCCTAATTCCTGTATATTCATTAAGATACTTGCATCTCCCGCAATGCAAATAACTTCTGAATTAGGGAAAGCTGCCTTTACACCCATGGCAGCTGGTAAACCAAATCCCATAGTACCCAATCCAGCACTACTTATCCATTTTCTAGGACTATTTCTAAGATATTGTGCAGCCCACATTTGATGTTGACCTACATCTGTTGTTATGTATGCATCTGGAGAATATTCCCTTACTTTTATCAATACTTCTTGTGGATAAATTTCTCCTTGTTTTGGTGGTATTAACAAGGGATGTTTGATTTTCCAATTTTTAATTTTTTCTAACCAATTTTTAGTATTGGGGAAAGTTGATTTCTGAAATTTTTTATTTATTTGAGATAAAGCCTTAGAAACATCTGAAACTATAGCAACATCAACACGACGATTTTTATTGACTTCGGCAGGATCAATATCAATATGAATTACTTTTGCATTAGGAGCAAAAGTATCTAATTTTCCTGTTACCCTATCATCAAATCTAGCTCCAACAGCGATAAGTAAATCACATTCCGTGACAGCAAAGTTAGCATAAGCTGTGCCGTGCATCCCCAGCATCCCAACAGATAATTTATTCTTCTCATCAAATGCACCCTTCCCCATTAAAGTTGTTGTGACTGGAATTTGGTAATTACTTGATAAGACTTCTAATTCTGCATGAGCTCCTGAAGCAATAGCTCCTCCTCCAACATAAAGAAGTGGTTTATTGGATTTTTCAATTAAGCTTATTGCATTGAGGACATCATCTTCATTAATTTCTCCAATTCGTTTGAAACCCTTTGGAATTATCTCACCAGGTGAAACACTTTTATAATTAAAAAATTCTTGCCCAACATCTTTTGGAATATCAATTAAAACTGGGCCTGGACGACCAGAAGAAGCAATAAAAAATGCCTCTGAGACAACCTTAGCTATATCTGAAGGATCTCTAATAACCCAAGAATGTTTAACAATCGGTAGTGTAATTCCAAAGATATCTGTTTCTTGAAAAGCATCGGTTCCAATAGCAGGTCTTGGAACTTGTCCCGTGACAACAACTAAAGGAACGGAATCCATTTGTGCTGTTGCTATGCCCGTAACTAAATTTGTTGCTCCAGGGCCCGAGGTCCCAAAACAAACACCTACTTGACCTGTAGCTCTAGCATAACCGTCAGCAGCATGAGATCCTCCTTGTTCATGTCTAACCATAAAATGTTTTAACCAACCTTCTTTTTCTGCTTTATGTACAGCGTCATAAATAGGTAATATTGCACCACCTGGATAACCAAAAATAACTTTGACTCCGTGTAATCTTAATGAGTCCATAAGTGCTTCAGCACCAGTTATCCAATTTGGGTTTTCATTCTCTGAATTACCTTTTTGCAAAGAAGCGGAAACAAGCGTCACTGTTGTTTAACAATTTATATATAAATAGTAAGCTTATTTATAAATTTTTGCCGAATTTATAAACCTAAATGTCAAGAAATCTTTTAATTGGAGCATAACCATTCTAGATCTACAAAATACCTAATTTGTGTAAAGGTCCAACACCTACAATTATTTCTACTAGAAGTATTAAAAAAACAATCATCGCAACTCTTCCATTCCATACTTCTGAGCTATTATTCCAACCCCACTGCCACTTCTCTTGAGGATAAAGCTTTATTTTTGATGGGAGTTCTGAAGCTTGATCCAAGCTTACTATTGGTTCATCTAAGCATGAAATAACAAGATCACTTAAACCATTTATAAAAGTCGGATATGTATTTAAAGCCTTAACTCTTCTAAAATTCTTTATTCCTGCATTTTCTGCTATCTCTTTATATTCTATATCAATTTCTTGAAGGGTCTCTATATGCTCTCCAACAAAACTTATTGGAACAACTACTAATTCTTCTATTTTTGATTGCCCAAGATTTTCAAGAACTTCTTCTGTATAAGGCTTTAACCATTCCTCAGGTCCAACCCTACTTTGATATGAAAGAGTATAAGGATTCGTGAAATTAAGATATTTTTGCAGCTCTTGAACAATTAATAAGGCACAATCTTCAATTTGTTTCTTATATGGATCTCCAGCCTCTTCAACATAACTTTTAGGAACTCCATGAGCAGTAAAAAAAACATGTGCATTGGTAGGAGAGTTACATAGCAAGATCTGTTCAGAAATCAATTCAACCATTGATTGGATATAACCAGCTTGAGTGAACCAACTTCTAATACATCTAATTGGTATTTTTTTAAATTCTGAGTCACAATCACGCAATTTTTTTAGTTCCCTAAAACTTGAACCACTCGTACTTATAGAAAAATGAGGATACAGAGGGAGAACAACCACTTGCTGTATTCCATCTGCTTTCATATCAGCAATAGCTGATTCTGTAAAAGGATGCCAATATCTCATAGCTATGTAAGTTGTTGCATTTAGCCCTTTCTCTCTGAGCTTGCTTTGCAATTCCCTTGCCTGTTGTTCAGTAATGCGCCTTAAAGGGGATCCACCTCCAATTGATAAATATGCTTCTTGAGATTTTGTACTCCTTAACGTACTGATAAGCCAAGCCAATGGCTTTTGAAAGAAGGGTATTGGTAATCTGATTATTTCAGGATCTGAAAATAAATTATATAAAAATGGTCCTACATCCTTGATACGTTCAGGTCCTCCTAGATTCATTAATAGAATCCCAATTCTTTCCATTTAATTGATATGGAGATTGAAAAAAGACATTAAGAACGTCATTATTAAAATAATTATATAAGTAAATGAATATAATTCACGAAATTAGTAATATCAATGATAATTTTGCAACTAAAGGTAGCAAATTAAAAAT
>MDTD01084227.1_pt1 | contig 20179 bp, 18 predicted proteins | sample 811221 | NCBI WGS metagenome assembly MDTD01 (sample SAMN05326646, study PRJNA326480) | marine metagenome | isolation source: seawater | place: Pacific Ocean: South West | collected 2011
ATCTCCACAAATACTATTACAGCTTCAGTCGAGAAAGGACGTTTGGAAGTTTTGGATCTAGCCAGTACGTCGCTCGATCGACATTGGTATTTGATGCGTCTTCAAAAAAAACTAATTCTAGCGAGCCTTTTTTTGGAAATTTCTTGAAACAACCTGTTGGAACTCCATCCTGGAGCCCTAAAGAAACCTCCTTAACTTCAACTCTCTGAACTCAGATAGACCTTGTCAGCCCAGTGGAGGTCTGATAAATTAATGTCTTTTCACTCTTGAATAGAGAGTTTTTTTATGGCAAGCGAAAAAGTTGTTCACCTTACAGATGAATCCTTTGATGAGCAAACAGGATCAGGCTACGTAATGATTGATTTCTGGGCTGAGTGGTGTGGACCATGTCGAGCATTGGCACCAGTGATAGATTCCATCGCAGAATCTCATGGTGAGCAAATTAAAGTTTGCAAACTCGACGTCGATTCCAATCAACGAGCTGCTGTTCGCTTCGGAGTCAGAGGAATTCCTACCGTCATTATGATGAAAGACGGCAAGCTTGTGGATCAAGTAGTGGGCAACGACCCCAGTAAAATTCGTTCAATGGCTGAGAAAGCTGTTGAAGCTGCTTAATCTTCTGCTTTCCTTGAAACTTGCGAACCTGGCTTCTCCTGCTGACATATTGTGGTACTCGCTACGCAGGTTGGCAGGTTCAGCCCGCTCTTCCCACAGTCGAAGGTGAAATTGAAAAAGCCCTCCAGCAGCTGACTGGGACTTTCCATAAAGTGCTTGGCAGCGGTAGAACTGACGCTGGTGTACATGCTCTCAATTATCCTGCCCATTTTCAAAGTTCCCAAAATTTAACACCTAAAGAGTGGCATAGGGCACTCAATGGACTATTGCCTCCTGACATCGTAGTGCGCAATGTAGTTGAGAAATCTACTGACTTTCATGCCCGCCATGATTCAATCGGCAAACGCTACGCATATCTCATTCATAATGCAAAGGAAAGGAATCCATTTGCTGAAAATCGTTCGTGGTGGATTCGTCAATCTTTAGATGTGAAGGCAATGAGAATGGCCGCCAAATGTTTGGTAGGGAGACATGACTTTTCTTCTTTCAGAGCTCGCCATTGTAACGGGCCCGATCCTGTAAAAGATTTGCGAGAAATTACGATAGGTAAGACCGTTTCCCCTTGGGGCAATCTCATTATGGAGTTTGAAGCAAACTCATTTCTGCAGCATATGGTGCGAATTCTTGCTGGTACGCTTGTGGATGTAGGCTTAAGAAAGAGAAAGTCAATTTCGATAGAAGAGATTTTGAAGCAGCGGGACCGTACACAAGCGGGGCAAACTGCGCCATCCGAAGGCCTTTATCAACTTGCTGTACACTATCCAGATGGTCTAGTAAGCTGGCCTAAAGAATTATTGATTAACCCTTTTAGAGTAATTCAAAACCTTGAGGAGCGCGGTAAGTATATCATTGATCCTCATTGTTAGGTGAAAACACATCCAACAAGTGTTGACGCAACAAGACAGGCAAATTGAGTCCAAACGATTGATGAAGCATCATTATAGACAGGTGGAACAGAATCATTGAAGATTTGACCTGTTCAGGCAAAGCCAAGAAATATGATTCCTGGTTCAACTGAACTAGGGCTCCTCGCTTTTGCAATTGTTGTCCCTTGAAGAAAATTCTGAGATAGGGGGTTGCACAGCTTCGAGATCTTTTGCGTTCAGGTAGATCTCTGTCCATGAAGGCCACACCTAATTGAAGAACGAATCTCCGGCTTTTTTCTAAATTTAAGGTTGTACCATCAGGAGTTGGAATTTTTAAAGGGAAAGGTATTAAACTACTGATCTTTACGCTATGATCCTTGTCACGTGAACGTTCTTCTTTTAAAACCTCCTCATCCAGTTCAGGATCACTCTCCCACACTTCAACTACTTCCTCACGTTTCCAGCGGGTACCCTCAAGATGTTCGGCTTCTAATATTCCTAATATCCACTCTCGCAGGTCAACTAATTCATGATTTCCCAAGTTGAAAAACGCTTCTTGTTCTAGTTGCTGGGACGTTGTGTAGTCTTCGTTCCGAGGAGTAAGAAATGGAGATGAAGTGCTGTAAACACTCTTGAGATTCTTGTTGATTTTTTTAAGTAGAGGGTGCAATCGCTTTAACAGTAATTCAAAGGCATCTTCACTATCTTCTGTTAGTGAAACTAGTTTCCCTCCAGTCTGTTTCTCTAATTCTCTGCTGATTGGTTCGGCAACAGGCTCGGCTTCACTTCCATGATCAAAAGCTATCTTCTCTGTGCTGGAAACAATCAAAGGCTCCACTACCTTGGATCCGAATTTAGGATCTTCACCCACCATTAAGGCAGATTTGTCTCTTTTATTTCTGGGAGTTTTCAGAGAACTTTGAACACTCTGGTGATCCATAACAAATCTATCTTCCTCCTTTGAAATTTCTGGATGCCATGGCTTAGGGCTACCTTTCAATTTTGGGTTGCTTGGATGGTGATGTACTAATTCCCGCACTAATTGTTCTACCGTCCGAAAATCTACTTTACGAACCTCCTCAAAGATTTCTGAGGGACCCAAACGAAGTGAAACTTTCAAACGGCGTCGCATCCATCCAACAATTAGGTCATCGCCTAAACCTTGAAAAATACGTGATAAAAAAAAGCGATTCTTCAAAATCAGGTAAGTCTGATAATCTCTTGAGAACAGTGAATGCAGACGCTCTATAAAGAAATGTTGTTGTACTTCTTCTGATAATTTTTTAGCAGATACAACTACTTTTTGAAGTCTAGCAGGATCATAAAGTAGTTTTACCTCACAATTTAAAACTGTTTGCAGACTCTCTTCCACCCCAATACGATATCTTTCAAGAGCGCGAAGTTCGACAGAACTGGAAGCAAATTCATCTAGTTGACGAATGACTGCCAAAGAATTACAGCTTTTTTGAATTCTTGGGATTATACCCTGTGTGGCTTGTTGGGGAAGATCGTAGGTCGCAATGAGTCGAAGAGCACTCTGCAGATCATAGAGTTGCAAAGCATGTGTGAAGGCATGGTGATGAAGGGTGAGGGCAGTTGAATCTTTCCGATGAGTTGGAAAATCGCGTTCAAGAGTATGCTTGAGCCTTTGGACAAAGTTTTGTGAAGCTGGATCATACCTTGATTCTAAATCACTGGATATTTTGTTTATTCGATTCTGCCATTGTTGATGATCCATTTTCGCCTCAATGCTTGGACAGAAGGAACATCAAAGTGATCTGAATTTCTCCATCAATTGATCCACTCCTGCACTTTGTTTTTGTTTGTATTTCGATTGGGCAGACTTATTCTTCTTCTGTGGTAGAGACCTCGATTGATTCAAATCCAAATTTTTGGAATCTGGATTGCGCATACTTAGGGCAATTCTTTTCCGTTGGGTATCAACCTCTAAAACCCAAACTTCCAGATGTTGCCCCACAGCACAAGCTTCAAGAGGATCGTGTATAAATTGTGTAGACATCTGTGAGATATGAACCAATCCATCCTGGTGCACACCAATATCTACAAATGCCCCGAAGTGAGTGATATTTGTGACTACTCCTTGAAGATGCATCCCAACCTTGAGATCTTTCATGTCTTGTACGGCTTCATTGAATCTCGCTTCTTGATGTTCATCTCGAGGGTCTCGTCCAGGTTTTTTCAATTCATCAAAAATATCACTAAGTGTATAACTGCCTATTTCTTCAGATACGAAATCTTTTAACTGGATTTTTTGAAGGGCGTCCTGGTTACCAATCAGATCCGCAACCAAGAGATCCTGACTGGCTGCCATCTGCTCAACAATGCTATAGCGCTCAGGATGAACTGCTGACTGGTCCAGAGGGTGTTCGGCATTTCGAATTCTTAAAAAACCAGCTGCTTGCTCAAAAGCTTTTTTTCCAAAGCCAGTCACCTTCATCAATTCCTGACGTGACCTGAACGGGCCGTTTTCATCTCGGTGCGAAACAATTCGTGAAGCTAGAGACTTCGTGACCCCTGAGACATAGCTGAGAAGAGCTGCTGATGCCTGATTCAATTCCACCCCTACTTGGTTCACACAAGACTCTACAGTACGATCCAGAGACTGCTTTAACTCCTTTTGATTGACATCATGTTGGTACTGTCCAACACCAATAGATTTTGGATCTATCTTGACCAACTCCGCTAACGGATCTTGATAGCGCCTAGCTATCGAAACCGCACCTCTGACGGTTAAATCCAGATTGGGAAATTCCTGACGAGCGATTTCTGATGCCGAGTAAACAGAAGCTCCTGATTCATTCACAACCAAATATCTGACTTTCAACTGTAAGTCTTTGATAAGTCCTCTTAGAAACTGGGACACCTCTCTCGAACCTGTTCCATTCCCAACCGCAACAATTTCAACTTGGTATCGTTTAATCAAGCCCAGCAGTGTTCGTCTTGATGTCTCTACTTGCCGTTGTGGTTCTACTGGGTAGATGACTCCGTGTTCGTGCAAGCGTCCTGTGTGGTCTATAACCACCCACTTTGTTCCAGTTCGAAAGCCTGGATCCAGACCAATTACAACTCTTGAACCCCCAGGGGATTGCATGAGTAACTGACGAAGGTTTTTGGAAAACAATCCAATAGAACTTTTATCTGCTTGCTGTTTCAATTCTTGCCGGATTTCTGTCTCAATTGACGGTGCTAGCAAGCGATCATATGCATCTGAAAGCGCTACGTGAAGCTCTTGTTGAAAATCTACATTTGCTTTGGCCATCCAGATTTCTCGGAGCATAGATTCTGCTAGTCCTTCACGAATCTGAATCCTCGCCTGTAGGATTTCTTCCTTTTCTCCACGTCTGATCGCCAAGTATCGATGGGGTTGGATCTTGCTAATATTTTCACTGAACTCATAGTACATTTCAAATTTCGAAGTAGTCTCCTTAAACTCTGGTTTGACCTCTGAAACAAATTTACCTTGCTGAAAAGTCAATTGACGAATTGATGCTCGTGTCTGAGCATCTTCAGCCACTTTTTCAGCACAAATATCCTGAACTCCCCCCCAAATTTCATCAGTTTGCAGGGGTGAGGACAATCCTGCTTGGAACTCATCCAGCCAAGCATTTATCTGATTCTTATCTCCTTGTTCTTCCAAAACCAATTGAGCAAGAGGTTCCAAGCCCTTTTCACGGGCAATCATTGCGCGAGTCCGACGCTTAGGTTTATAGGGTATGTAAAGATCCTCCAATTCCTGCTTTGTCTTGACTTCATTAATTTTTTTTTCCAGCCCCTCAGTAAGCTTTTCCTGCTCCCTAATACTATTGAGGATCGTTTCTTTTCGATCTTCGAGTTCTTTGAGATAATCGTATCGATCGATTAAGTTAGCAATTTGAACTTCATCCAAATTCCCTGTCTGCTCTTTTCTGTAGCGAGCAACAAACGGAATAGTGTTATCGGCCAGTAGGAGATTCAGTGTGTTTCGAATTTGATGGGATTGGTGATCAAATTCAGTCTGAAGAATGTGTAGCAGTTTGAGATTCGGATTGGAAGATTTGCCGTCCATGAAGTTTCACTAAGTTTGATTTTCGAGTAACAGTTGAATTAGACGAATGGGAGTCCATTGGTCGGACTCCCCAATAAAATTAACTATGATACGATGACGAAGCACCGAAGGAGCAACATAACAGACATTCTTTTTGCCAACCACGGGATCTCCCTGTAATAAGGCATGGGCCCTAGCAGCTCGAACCAGATTTTGTGAAGCTCGGACTCCCGCACCCCATTCAACATATTTTCTGATGGGTTCAACCGAACTGTCTTTGGGCCTTGTGGCCCGCACAAGCTGTACGATCCAATCGATGACATGAGGAGCTATCGGGACTTCATCTACAAGCTGCTGAATTTTCATCAAATCGCTTCCATCAAAGAAAGCGTCTACTTCTTGGGACTTAGATTGTGATTGGACTGCGATCTCTGCTTCTTCCTTTGCGCTTGGATACTCCATTTCGACATTGAACAAAAAGCGGTCAAGTTGGGCCTCTGGAAGCGGATATGTTCCCTCGGAGTCAATTGGATTTTGGGTCGCAAAAACAATGAACGGTTGAGTGAGTTGGTACGTCTTACCTGCAACAGTTACTTGCTTTTCCTGCATGGCTTGGAGGAGAGCAGCCTGCGTTCGTGGAGAAGTTCGATTGATTTCATCCGCCAACAAGAGATTGGTGAAGACAGGTCCCTCAATGAAGCGAAACCTTCGTTCTACTTCATTATCATCAAGGATTTCGACACCACTAATATCTGAAGGCATCAGATCAGGAGTGCATTGAATTCGATTGAAATCTAGTCGAAATAGGTTCGCTAGAGTCTTTATCAACAAAGTTTTAGCCAACCCAGGCACTCCTGTCAGCAGCACATGTCCATTGCATAAGAGCGCAATTAGCAGTTGGTCTAAAACTTCTTCTTGACCTACGATTACTCGATGAATTTCTGTGCGGAACTGAACTAGAAATTCTCGCAATCGAGCGTTTATCTCTCCAAAGTCAGTAGAGTTGTTTTTTGGGCCTTCAGGCATGAATGCCATTGAGAGGGGCAGGAATTAAGTGAGGGCAGAAGGAAACCGGAGTTTGATTGATCAAACTTCTGGTCTAAGCGCTAAATGTGTAACTTCTAATTTGATTGTAGATCTCTGGGAATTGCTTAGCTAATTCAACGAAATTGGTATTTTGAGCCAAGATTCACCTCATTTCACTTTCAACATTATAAGCTATTTGTCCAAGATTGATATCACACTTTATTAAATCTTTGCTATTCATAGACAGGAGGAAGATTACTTTAAGTGCTTCGGCAACGTTTTTCACCATACTGTAGAACTTGTTGTGGTTATCACAGCCTCCAGCAATGGCTATTCCCCCTAACATCAAAAAAATTGACAAGGCTGCGACAAATTTTTTCACGCTTAGTATTTAAATGAGTAACTTATATTTTTCATCTGCCAACTGTTCCGTCAGATGCTCAGGGGAATCAAAATCAATTTTTTTTAGTGGTAGCACTCTTTCTTTTAAACTTAAATTTTTAGCATTCGCATAATCGGAATGCTACTTTTTCTTAATCAGCGCACCTCGATTTCTGCTGGCTGAATAATAAATCTGGCTTTTGGATCCAGCTGTTCTGGGGGATGTTGATCAGAGATTTTCCAGCCATGATGCAACAATTCTCCACGATATGGAGCAGACCCACGCAAATTTCCAGTAAGCGTAATTTCAGATAGATTGTAGTTAGCCTCTACGTCGACCAATACCCCTTCCTCCTCGGTACGGATCGCTTCCATTGTGAAGTAGTCGACCAATATTTTGGCGCATCCATCATGGACCACTCTCGCTGCCTCACCTATCTCAGCATTTGAGAAAGTGGTGATGTCTTGCTGTAAAAAGTCTACCAAACGACCTTGCTTCTGAAAGAGCGACAAAAGAAAAACTCCATCAATATTTTTTTCGTTCCTTATTGAGATTTCCTCCGGCCCTTTTGATTGGACAGACTCTGTCAGTTTTGATTCTTCAATGACTTTTTCTTCCACTTGCTCTTGTGCTTCCTCTGGCTCAGTTAATTCTGCTCCTTCTGAATCCTTTGGAACAGCTAACGGAGGTAAACCTTGTTTGAGTCGTTTTTTATTTTCCTTCTCCAATCTTCGTTGGCTTTTTTCAAGTGCGTTGACTCTGCTAACCTCTGCAAGAGCTGCATGTATGTAGTTACCCGCACGGCGGCTAAAAATCACTTTTAAAAAGCAATAAAATGAATACAGAAAAATTCTGAAAAGAAAGTTGAGATTTTTTTCAGGCTGCATAGTTCTCTGAATACAAATTGGTTTAATTTAACGTTAAAACTCTAAAGTAGAATCGATTGAAAAGGCAATTCAAAGGTACTGAGAATCGGCTGGTAGTATCTTTAGAGATTTGTTAAAAATACTTGTTCTTTTAAACTCCAAAACCGACTTACTAATCTGTTTAAACGTTCTTGTACGTTCCTAAGCCTAAATGAAAAACGAATCGACTGATCCAAGTTTTATCCGAAATTTCTCAATTATAGCACATATTGACCATGGCAAGTCTACCCTTGCAGACTGCTTGATGAGGACTACGCACGCGGTTACCGCCCGTGAGGCACAAGAACAACTCCTCGATAACATGGACATTGAGCGTGAGCGTGGGATCACTGTAAAGTCGCAAACCGTTCGTCTAAATTACAAATCAGCTAGCGGCCAGGAATACACACTGAATTTGATTGATACGCCAGGCCATGTGGACTTCACGTATGAGGTTTCAAGATCTCTAGCTGCTTGTGAAGGAGCTTTGCTTGTAGTAGATGCAGCTCAAGGAGTGGAGGCGCAGACGCTGGCAAATGTATACATGGCACTCGATAACGATTTGGAAATTATTCCAGTCCTCAACAAAATTGATCTTCCCACAGCTGAACCACACCGTGTCATTACTGAAATTGAAGAAATTATTGGGCTCGACGCCCAAGACTCAGCGAGAGTAAGCGCCAAAAACAACATCGGGATCCAAGAACTTTTAGAGCAGATAGTTCAGAAAGTTCCACCACCAACTGGAAATCCAGATATCCCACTGCGAGGACTAATCTTTGACTCTTGGTTTGACCCCTATCTGGGAATTGTGATCCTGATCCGAGTTGTTGATGGAACAATTAAAGTTGGCGAAGTCATCCAGTTCATGGCGACTGGTTTTGAGTACGAAGTAACACAACTTGGTGTCTTCACACCTTTCAGAAAAGAACGATCCGAACTCAGTACAGGAGAAGTTGGATTTGCCTGTGCTTCAATTAAAACCATTGGTCACACCAAAATTGGCGACACAGTTACTCATGCGAACAACCCCGCTACAACCTCCCTTTCAGGATATGCTGAGGCTAAGCCAATGGTCTTCAGTGGTATTTACCCAGTAAGTAGTGAAGACTACGAAAACCTGCGTGAAGCGCTACGGAAATTGGCCTTAAATGATTCTTCATTGACCTATGAACCAGAAACCTCTGCAGCATTGGGGTTTGGTTTCCGATGCGGATTCTTGGGCCTTCTTCATATGGAAATCGCCCAAGAACGACTAGAGAGAGAATTCAAAATTGACCTCATCACGACCGCGCCAAGTGTTGTCTATGATGTTTACTTGAAAGATGGGGGACTACTAAAAGTTGATAATCCCTCTCAACTTCCATCAGCTTCTGACCTCAACCACATCGAAGAGCCCTACATCCTCAGCAGAATTTTCACCCCGCAGGAATATGTTGGTAACATTATTAAGTTAGCTCAGGAACGACGTGGGATTCAGACTAATATGGAGTACCCTTCAGCAAACCGGGTCATGCTCGAATATGAGTTCCCGTTGAACGAAATTGTTCTTGATTTCTATGACCGCTTAAAATCTGTTTCGCGTGGCTACGCTTCCTTCGACTACGAGTTGATCGACTATAGATTGGGTGATCTTTCAAAGCTGGATATTCTTTTAAATGGTGATGTTGTTGATGCTTTGTCATTGATAGTCCCCAAAGAACAAGCCTATTATCGGGGAAGAGAGCTTTGTAAGCAGTTCAAGAAGTTACTGCCAAGGCAGATGTACGAAATTGCGATTCAAGCGGCAATCGGCTCAAAGGTCATTGCTCGGGAAACCCTTGGTGCTCTACGCAAAGATGTGACTGCAAAGTGCTACGGAGGTGATATTACACGAAAAAGGAAGCTTTTGGAAAAGCAGAAGGAAGGAAAAAAGCGAATGAAGCGGCTAGGCGCTGTTGAAGTCCCTCAAGAAGCTTTCATGGCGGTACTGAAGATAGATAATGGAGGTTCAAGTAGCTAGTTCATCCCGCAGGAGACTCATAATGACAACATATGGGATACCTAAATGGAGACATCCGCGAAGTTCGGGATGAATGATCTGGAATTCCTGAACTACATAAAGATCTTCTGGCTCCACTTCGTCTAAATGTCCTGGCTTAAGCATGTGTTTGAATCGGTCGATTTCTAAATTCCCTTTTTGGCTCCATGATCTTGGGATTCCATGGAAGCAACGTCGCAAGATCTCACCGATCTCAAGGTAAATTCCAGAATCTGCATCGGTTACCTCATGCCAGCGTTTGCCAGATGAGCCAAATTCGAGGTTGTACTTTCTACCCGCCAAGCCTTCAGCCAGTGATCGGTTAAGGTGCATAAACCAAACTGTGTTGTGAGGCTGTACCCAGATCATTGAAAAGTATGATCGTTGAGGAAAAAGCTGTGTCAAATCTTGATAAGTTATTTGAAATTGGTGCTTGAATTCTATCCGTAATTTTCTGGGTAAGACCTGCATTAAAATTAAGCGAAGATAAGCAGAAAGTCGGTCTGCAATGGGTAATAAAGATCTTTCAAGCACGGCATCAAGTTTTTGGCAAATATTAGTCTCCCCTGACAAGGGGGAATCAACCGTTTCAGATTCAAGGCCGAAAGTTTCCCGAAGCATTCCCTCCATGATTTCTGGATCAAAAAAGGTATCTCCAGAAGGTATCATATTTTCGTGCCCCATAAAGTTCTCACAATAAATGATGGAAAAGATAGCTTAATATTGCAATTTACAAGCCGAAAAAATGACTCAAATTTTGAGAAAAATCACAGAATATCATGGTTTTGATCACTCATATTTCATAAATGAATTGTATCGACCACTTTCCAACCAGCACACAAGCCCAGCTAAAAAGCTCCCATGTCCAAAAGTAAAAAAGACCCAGAGAATTTGACGATTGATGAAGAGATCCTTTCTTCTGAGGATCTGAATGATAGCCGATTATACTTCAACAGAGAGTTGAGTTGGCTCGAGTTCAACCAGAGAGTATTGGAACAAGCAAAAGATGAAAATCATCCACTCCTGGAGCGCATTAAATTTCTAGCGATCGTGCAAACAAACATGGATGAGTTTTTCATGGTTCGTGTGGCTGCACTTCTAAAACAGATGCGCTCAGGAAGTGACAACATTGCACCTGATGGAATGAGTGTAGAAGAGCAGCTCGGTGCGATTCGATCTAGGGTTCAGCAGATGAAACAAGACCAACAACAATGTTGGACCGAACAACTCCGACCTCAATTGGAGCAACATTCGGTACGATTTATCGAACCAGAACAATATACTCGAGAACTGAGAGAATATCTTTCAAACTACTATCAGCAAGGAGTCCACCCTGTTCTGACACCCCTCGCTTTCGATCCTGGACATCCGTTCCCGTTCATCTCCAGCATGAGTTTAAATCTAGCGGTAGTGGTGCAATACGGTCCACATGAAAAGAACTTCGCTCGGATTAAAATTCCAGATATTTTGCCACGATTCATACCAGTTCCGGAAGAACTGGCGGGTAGCCGATACGGCTTTGTCTACCTAGAGGATGTTATTAAAGACAATCTAAAGGAGCTATTTCCTGACAATAATGTGCTAGATGTTTATGTTTTTCGCGTCATCCGGGATACTGACCTTGTCATTCAAGAAGACGAGGCTGGGGATCTACTAGAGAACGTTGATCGTAGTCTGAAACAACTGCGTTATGGCAATGTTTCTTTGCTCCAGGTAGAAGAACAAATGCCTGAAGAACTTCTCCAGGTGCTAATGGAAAATTTTGAAATTGAATGGGGACGAGGCATTGTCACAAGAACTCATACCAGGATGAACTTTGGAGCATGGTTCTCTTTGCTAAAGTTACCATTACCTCAGTTGAAGGATACTCCTTTCAAGCCCTCTATTTTGTTCACAAGAGAACAACGAGATACTATTTTTGATAGGATTCGACTCCAGGATTACCTGATTCATCATCCTTTTGAGTCATTCGATTCCGTTGAAGAATTTATTTCTGCAGCAGTCAGGGATCCTCATGTTATTGGGATCAAGATGACCCTCTATCGCGTGGGATCTGATTCCCAGATTGTTGAAAAGCTTATTGAGGCTGCAGAGGATGGGAAACAAGTAGCTGTACTAGTGGAACTTAAAGCACGCTTTGATGAGAAAAACAACATCGTCTGGGCAAGACGCCTTGAGTCGGTGGGAGCCCACGTAGTTTACGGCATGTTGAAGCTCAAGACCCACTGCAAGCTATGTATGGTGATTCGAAAAGAAGGAGATGGCATTCGCAGATACATGCACATTGGGACTGGAAACTACAATCCGGGCTCTTCAAAAATATACACTGATGTTGGCATCTTTACGGCTAGTGAACAGATTGGCCGAGATGTAACCGATGTTTTTAATTACTTAACAGGCTACTCCGGCAAACATGATTACGACCACCTTCTCGTAGCGCCACGCTCCTTGAGACGGAAGCTAGAAGAAATGATTGACCGGGAGGCAGAGATTGCTAGATCTGGTAAAGCAGGCCGGATAATTATCAAAGCAAACGCAGTTACCCATCCTTCGGTAATCCAAGCACTTTATCGAGCGTCTCAAGCAGGTGTAAAAATTGATCTGATTATTCGTGGCATCTGTTGTCTAAGACCAGGACTCCCCAATATTAGTGAGAACATTAGAGTTCGTTCAATTATCGGGCGCTTTCTGGAACACTCGAGACTGTTTTATTTCCAAAATGGTGGCTCAGAGGAAATGTACATTGGAAGTGCTGACATCATGGAAAGGAATCTTGACCGCCGTGTTGAAGTACTCATCCCTATTTTGGAAGCTCAGCTTCTAAAAGTGCTGATGGAAAAAGTCCTCCAATCACAACTAAAAGATAACCAATTGTCCTTTGAATTACTCTCAGACGGAACCTATGAAAGAATTCGACCTGAGGAAAGAGCCGAAGAATCCTATAACTCGCAAATTGAAATGTTACAGGCCTACTCGGAAGCTTCTAATTGATTTACAAGGTGTAACTTCGTGCTAGCAAAGCGCATCATTGCTTGTCTTGACATCAAAGCTGGCCGTGTTGTCAAGGGGACTGGTTTTTTAGGCTTACGCGATGCTGGAAACCCAATTGAATTGGCCCAAAGTTACAATAAACAATCCGCAGATGAGCTAGTTTTCTTAGACATCGCGGCCTCATTGGAAAATCGTGGGACAACCATTGAGCTTGCAACAAAACTAGCCAGAGAATTGTTTATCCCATTCACAATCGGAGGCGGAATATCTTCGTTAGATCATATTGCTGATCTAGTTACTGCTGGTGCAGATAAAATCTCTGTCAATTCTTCTGCATTGAAAAATCCTGATTTGATCACAGAAGGAGCGAAACACTTTGGATCTCAGTGCATGGTCATTGCGATTGATGCCAAAAAAACAGGAAATCACTGGGAGGTGTTCAGTCACGGTGGAACTCGCTCCACAGGGCGAAACGCCTTGGAATGGGCTCGGGAAGCCGCCGATCGCGGTGCAGGAGAAATTCTATTGACGAGCATGGATGCTGATGGCCATAAAAATGGCTTTGACAACCTCCTCAACTCTAAGGTTAGCAGCATACTGTCTATACCCGTGATTGCTTCGGGAGGAGGGGGGACACTAGAGCACTTTCGAGATGCGATCAAAGTCGGGAAAGTGGACGCAGTCTTGGCAGCTTCGGTCTTTCATTATGGCACTTACACTGTATCTGAGGTTAAACAATTCTTGCAGACCTCTGGAATTCCTGTCAGGTTGTGATCAAATCCTGAAACAATTCATCACAACTATTTGGTCCACTTCTTCTAATATTCCTCTATGGGAATCACCTCTTTCTGGTTTCTCTGGATTCTTGTCTTTATTTTGGTATCAATCGTTGGATTGATCCTGCAAAAACGTAAGCAAGCTTTTAGACAATACGGAATTGCAAGTCGTCTCGCAATATTAGCTTTGTTAATTTGGAATCTCAAGCTGATGATCAACTCTGAAGAAGAATATCGTCTCCCTCTTTGGGTACTTGTTGATACCAGCGAAAGTTTCCGTCAGTTGCTCCAATATTCGGCTGAGCCAATTAAAAATCCCGCATTACTCATCCCTGTTGCAATTCAAGAAAAAATCGAAGCAGAATTTCCAAAAAGGGAATTGAAGTATCTAAATTGGTTTGATCCTCAAAATAAAGATTCTTCAGTCAATTGGTCGGCAACTTCAAGTTTGACAGACAATCTAAATTTATTTTTGAGGCAAACAAATCTTCCCAAGGGAAGTGACTTAATCTTATTAACAGATGGACAGGAGAATGAGTCTGATCTTTCTTTGAGGGAACTAGGCGAGAGTCTAGCAAAGTATGAAATTAAATTGAATACTCTCATTTGGCAGACACCCCAACCAGTTGATTTAGAATTAAAGACAGACGCTAACATTCAAGTAGCTTTTGTCAACGAAAGTCTTGATTTACCCATAACTATTCGCGCTTCAGAGAGTTTGCAAGCAGGGTCATCCGAGGTTGTGCTAACAGATGGGAAAGCGCTATTGGATAAGAAAACCATCAAGTGGGACGGGACGCTTCAAGAAATAAAACTTAACCTCAAATGGACTCCTAATAAGATGGGAGACCAGCTCTTACAACTTCGGCTAGCACCTCTAGATGGTGAAACGAATTTACAAAACAATCTGGCCTATCTTTCTGTTCCAGTTCGTGCAAACCGATTGAAGGTCCTACACATTGCTGGCAGAACAAGTTGGGATGTTCGTTATTTACGATCTCTTTTAGAAGATAGCCCTGAGATTGATTTGATTTCGTTCTTCATTTTGCGGGATCCCTTTGAGGATGCCAACAATATCCCTGAGAACGAATTGGCCTTAATTCAGTTTCCTGTTGAAGAATTGTTCATGGTGGAGTTATTTAAATTTGATGTAGTCGTATTTCATAATTTCACCATTAAAAAATATTTGAGGAATATAGGATTCCAGCGAAGTTTCCAAAAATTCCTCTCCCAGGGGAAACGTATCATTGTGGTTGGCGGTGATCAGACAGAGGGCGAGCAAGGATATGCAGAACTTTTCATGAATTCAAGAAAGGCTCTAAGTTGGGACTGGCTTCTGCAACACGAGCAAAGTTGGAATTATGAAGAGATTGATTTATTGCCTCCCGAACATGCTCAACGTCAAGCCACTTTCAATTGGGGCGGTTCAAGAGACAGTTCAGGGATCCGAGTGCTCATGAGGACTTCATTCGGACTAGGAAGGATCGACTGGGTAACAGATCCTCACTCTTGGCGTTGGAATCTCAGAGAAAAGAAGGACCAGGCAACTCGTTTCCAACACTTGATGTTTTGGCAGACACTTCTTTATCAGCCGTTTTTCGAACAACAACGAGTTTTTTCAGATTTTCGCAGAACCCGACCGTACCATGTGAGTGAACTAATTGCCGGCAATTTGCATTTATCTACGTCATCGCCAAATGTTGTACTGAGGTTAGTTGACCTGGAAACAGGTCAAGCCATGGAGGAGCAAATTCTAAGAGTTCGCAAAAAATTTGCTGTATTGGAGTTAATAACGCGGTTACCAGGCACTTACGAAATGCAAATTAGCTGTCGTTGTGAGGATATGCCCGATTTGAAGCATCCTGTGGTAATTGTTGACGAATGGTTGGAACTTCATAGAACTGGCTGGCAGATGGATTGGTTAGCTAAAGTTGCTTCATCAACAGGGGGCAAAATGATTGAATTGTTGCAATAATGGGAAATTACGTGCGAGAACTATTATTAATTCTCTTGATTGGGATAATGTTTGGCTGTACCCAGTCTCCTGTGGTTTTGACAGAGCCAGGTAGAGATATTGGCTTCATGAACGATCCTAAGAAATATCCTCTATGTGTTCCTCGCGGCGCATTGAACTCAACTGTCCTCACCAGCTCAAGAAACGGGTATCGGGAAGCTATGAATCAACTTCTGAACACAGCAGCTGGAATGGGGGCAACTCACATTTCTATAAACTCTTCCGAGTCCAATGCAATCGTGACAAAAATAAAGGGAACGAGTTATTTTTGTCCAGAGGATTTTGTCCAGCAGCCTAGCGACCAGATAATGAACCGGGATAATCTGATTATTTTGGACGATCCTTCTTGAAGTATTAGAGATCACACCAAAACCTCATTTAAATATAATATCAAGATTACCCTACAATAAACCCCAAATTACCAGGTCAGATACTGAATTAAACCCCATGAAAGCCGAGGTTACTTGGGGTTATAATTCTTCCTAATGGCGGTCAATTTAAAAAAGAGATTGCTGAGAGCTGATTTAAAATACGGATGATCTGGGAATTAGATTGTTGGTAGTGAGTTGTAACAGCCCAGAATTTTGGCTCGAAATCCAGCTTGCTCCAAGTCATTCAAACATTGTTGTGATTCCTGATTATTGTATAAGTCAACAAAAAACACATAAGACCAAGGAACTCTTTTGGAAGGACGCGATTCTAGGCGACAAAGATTTATTCGATAAGCGTTAAAAATGCTCAACATCTCATAAAGCAACCCCGCTCGGTCAGTTTCAAATTCTATGAAAAGAGAAGTTTTCCGCTTCCTAAAATCCAATTGTTCTTTATCTTCTCGCTTGCGAACAACGACAAAGCGTGTGGTATTGTTAGAATAGTCTTGGATGTTTTTGGCAACTACAAAATCTTGATGCTCTTCAACCAGATTAATAGGTACAATCGCTGCCTGAGAAATCTGTTGTTCTCTAGTTGAAAAAAACTGTGCCGCCGAGTGAGTATTGCTTCGTGTGTAAATGTGGTCTGCACTAGAAAGATGCCTTGTGATATACTGCAGCGTTTGGCTATAGGCCTGCTCATGGGCAAAGAACTGAGTCACTTGATGAAGGGGAGCGTTAGCTAATAGCGCATAGCGGATTCGCATGGGGAATTCATCTAAGATAATAAGTTCCTCAGTCACCAATGCGTCTTGAATCTGTGTGACTGTGCCAGCAACAGAGTTTTCTATTGGAACAACAGCTATAGAATAAGGAGTTTCTGCTAGACGAACAATCGCCTCATTAAAGTTCTTGGTGAAGTGAATGGCCTCGAAATTTGAGCAAACATGTCTAGCTGCTTGGTCACTAAAAGTTCCAGGTGGGCCAAGTGTAAAGACGTTAGGGATGTGGCTGTATGGCATGCAATGTTTCAGCAGATCAAGGCCCTATCTTTAAATTTGATAAGGCCTTCTAAAATCAGGTGGGCAGTTTGACTTCGTAGCCTGGCTGATTCTTGGGATGGCTATCGTTTGTGAAGACTGTCCTGTCATTTTTCAGTACGATCACTTCGAAGTAAGGTTGAAAGCGCTCTTCAGCGACTCCAAATCCCTGCATAAATTTATAGAACAATTGCTGTTCTGTTGGGTCTGCATTTCCATCTGACAGTAGAGAATCACAGAGATTTGTCAAAATGCACATCTTTTGCGCATCTGTCAGTACTGGAGCGGCCTCCTCCAAAAATTGATCAGGCGATTTCGATTGAACGTATTTCTGAGCATTGCGAAGAAGCTTCTCATTTTGGGCTCCAACACCAATCACTCCATCGGAACTTTTCTCACCGCCTAATACTGACAACAATTGACCGATTTCTTCATTTTGAATCTCTCCATCGGCCGCAATCATATAAATCAGCGCAGTAACAAACGCAAAATGAGGTGTCATCTCCGTTCCTGCATCTGATTTAAACATATCAAAGAGTCCCATTTATCTCCTTTAACAAAGGGTGCTTAGAAAAATTCATTTGAACAGAAAATCCTGAGAATTCAAGCAGAAACAGTTAATCGATATAGTATTGAAAGTCTGTTGCTTGTCCACCACGCTCAATTTTCAAAGTAATCTCTCTCTCCGATTGAAGAGTTTCAAAGAGCTTTAAAGCCTTCGGTACGCTGTCCACAGTAAAGCCATTGATAGCCAAGATGATATCCTCATTCTTTAATCCAAGTTTTTCGTAGATACTACCTTTTCGGATGAACTTAAACATGAAAAGAGGTGTACCATCTTTTTCAGTGGGGATGACCCGAGCATCATTAAGTAGCTGACTGAAATTTGCCAACTGCTCGTCAACATAGGATCTTTCAAATCTGAAAATCCTCTGGTCGTCTGCCGGCGTTTCGTTGTTTTCTTCAGAAGCCGGCTTAATAATCAAGGGGCCCGGATCTTTAGAAGCTATCGGCTTTAGCACGGCTTTTTGTTGATTTTGTGAGGGTTTAACTCTTTGTTTAGGCTGGGGTTTGGGTGGTGACAGTTTTGGCTTTGGAGCTGCTGCAACGGCTGCCTGCACTGCTTCTGTCTGCTGGTCCATGCTTAAAATTTCTTCTCGCCCTTGATAAATAATGATGATTTCTCTGTCCCTAATCTCAAAGACTTTCACCTTGTTCGGAGGACAAGGAATATCGTTGGATTCCTTTACGCTATCATGTTCAAAGCAATCACCAATTTGATATATCTTGTAGGAGTCGGGCTGATTTGCTGCAGCAATAAATGCAAATGCGTTGTGATCATAGATCATTGTACCCGTTAACACTAATTTTAATTGAGTGAACACAGGCCCTTCCGGCACAACTTGTTCAGGTAAGTTTTCCTTCGCCACAACTTTTTTCGTTTTTGGTGGAGGCGGGGGGGGTAATGGTCGGCGTTCCGCCTTGAAAATATTTCTCTCAAGAATTGCTGAAAATTCTGCGTAATCTTCACTTTTCTGTGGTTTTGTATTTGTTTCAGAAGCAACTGGTAGCGATATCATGGGGGAGGCCTTCTCTTTAATTATTCTTTGCTCCAAGACACTAGCTGCTAACCCCCCCGCTTGGTAAGCACCGGTCAGTACCAGTAGACCGTTAAGGCACATTAACAGAATTTTGCCATCTGGCATCATGCAAAACCTTTCAAATCCTTTCTAACAAACATCAGACATATTTTAATTTAATTGTTCATTGCAAAATAGGGGGAAGCTATCTTTTTTTTCAAAAATTCATGGAAACTTAAAAAAATTCAATGCCCATTTCCAGGAGACCCGCTGATTGGAGTCTTCAACAAATTTATAAAATATATGTTCACTTTGTTTCCCTAAAGATCATATGTTTTAGCTGCAGATAAAGAATTAACTTTTTCAAACAGACTACTCAGCACCAAAAGATTATTTTTTGCTAAAAGAGTTCTTTAAATAACCGACAAAAATTCTATTCCACAACAAAAATATTTTCATTACGAATCATGGACTCAGGGAACTCAGTGTAAAGCCCAACTTCTTGGCAAATGAAATCAGTGATCTGGTTAAGTGTTATTGTCAACGTCTTACTAACTATTTTAAAAGCTGTGGGAGGTTGGGCTAGCAGTTCGCCAGCTTTGATTACTGATGAAGGAAATTCTTTCTCTGATCTAATTTCTGATGTAGCAACTTTGGGCGTTGATGCTCGGTCGCAAGCTCAAAAATGATAACCATCCCTATGGACATGGCAGGAAACTATTGGGACGCTTTTTGTTGCTGTTCTCCTTGGGTTTACAGAATTGGAATTGGGCATTTATGCACTCGGATCCTTGGGCCAAGAACAATCTTCAGGATGGAACGCAATCTATTTTGCCGTAATTTCAATCTTTCTTAAGGAGATGCTATTCTGGTTAACCATGTGGACTGGTAAAAAAGAGCAGAACCGTCTCCTGCAGACCAATGCGTGGCATTGTAGGAGTAATGCACTTTTTTCCGTGGCCGCTTTAATTGGACTATTCCTTTTTAGCTCCTTTGGCGGGATTGGTTATATTTGCGCTGATTATAAAAAACTGCTTGGGACACGGATAAGCAGAGCGTAGATGAACTAACCGATGCAGTTACAGATCCTGAAATAGGGGCTTATGCCGATCAGCTGATGAACAATGTGGAAGGAGTCAAAGATTTTCACGAAGTCATGGTCAGACGGATGGGATCATATCTACTGGTGAATCCTCATAGAGAAGTGGATGGGTATCTCAGTGTTTCTTCTGCGCATCAAATTGCCGAAAGAGCACGACTTCGCATTATGTAACCTTTACTAACTGTCACTGAAGTTCTTATACACGTGGATCCCGAACCCCCCATCAACCATACCTGAAGAAGAAACTCAATTAATGAGGCCTCAGGTTGAAATTGAACAACATATTATGTCCATCCTGTAGCAAATTCATCAAGTTCAGAAAATAACCCATGTTTATTGCCATTATCTTTGTCGAAAACTCCTGGTGCACATTCATGTCGAATTGGATGACAATCTAATCATTTTTGAGGCAAGATGGATTGCAATCCAAGCGGAGGAATTGGTTG
>MDTD01013082.1_pt1 | contig 20177 bp, 19 predicted proteins | sample 811221 | NCBI WGS metagenome assembly MDTD01 (sample SAMN05326646, study PRJNA326480) | marine metagenome | isolation source: seawater | place: Pacific Ocean: South West | collected 2011
AGACGGAATTCAACGACATCCGTGTAGACGGTCAACGGGTAACCGCCAACTGGGCGAACCGGGTCATTCAGGATCTCCAGGGAGAAGGCGTCTCCCCCAAAGAGCTGCAGGAAATCGCACTGCTTTCGCATGTGATCTCGTCGAATACGGGATCGCTTGTTTCGGCACCGCTTCCGGAAGACGTCGTGAACGCTTCGGTGGACACGATCATCGACATCTATCCAAGGCTGGACGAGAATTCGAGAGCATGGTTCCTTTCCGTCATGGCCAGATCTCCAAGACTGGAGACCATCTGGAGCATGGTCCAGAGAAGCGACAGCGCCACCGTGAGGACTGTTCAGCTCATGCGTGTGCTGGATGCTGCCATAGAAGTGGATGATCTGGAGCCTTTACTCGAGAATCCAGCCATCATCTCGGCATTGAATTCCAACAAGCCGCGGATCCGTCAGATGGCCGAGTGGATTGAAGGTCTTGCCGAATCCGTACGTGACAAGAGATTGGAAAAACTCACCAGCGACGAGGGAGACGGATGATTCCGTCCGCCACTTCGGCCGACTCGGGTACAACTGGAAAGAGCAGGCCCAAGTGGCACGTGCTTCGATTGATCTCGATGTTGATCGGACTTCTGTTGCTGGCCGGTGCCATTGTCCTGGTCATCAATCAACACGAGCGGCTGGAACCAGCGCTTCAGGCAATGAGCCATCCCGATCCCGTGATCATTCTCATCCTGATTGCGTCGATGCTGGTCGGATTGTTCCTGACCGGTCTCCAGTTCCAATTGCTGATGTCGCGTCATCACATACCCGCGATCGAGATGCAGGGACTCATTGCCGCATCCGCTCTGCTGAATTTCCTTCCATTGAAGGCGGGCCTGCTCGGCCGAATCGCGTATCACCAGGTCTCCCACGATGTTCATCCGATGGAAACCGCGAAGGTCATGATTCTTGCTCGGATTGCAGGGCTCGTGATCATCGGATTGACAGGGGTGTCCCTGTTTCTGCAGGACTGGTCGGAAGGCCCGCTCTGGGCATGGGCACTGCTTCCGGCGTTGATCCCGGGATGGCTCATCATGCCAGCGGCCACACGGACAGCCGGTCTGGTGATGGTTCTCAAGTACATGGACCTCGTGCTGATGGCCATCAGGTACAGATGTGCTTTCCAGATGATGGATCAGCCTGTCGGTTTCGATATCTGCCTGGCGCTGGCGGCGATCGGAATGCTTGCCGGAGCCATTCCATTCCTGAGTGGAGGGCTCGGCCTGCGCGAATGGCTGGTTGGTTGGTTGGCGACGATTCTCGTGACGCTTCCCGCCGCACTTGAAATCGGGATCATGGCGGATCTGATCAACCGGGCGACGGAACTCGTCGTGTTGCTTCCAGTGGGGGGGATCGCCCTGCTCTGGTTGAGGCCACGGTTCACATCGGCGATGAAGCGGCGTCGTGCCGAGTTGGAGCAGATCAGGTCGGCGGCTGATCCGCCTCGATCCCAAGATCCCTGACAGTGAACAGGGATTCGAACTTGAATCCGGCGGATTCGATGTTCTCACGGGCACCTTCCAGACGATCGACGGTCGCAATGATGGTGCTGATTCGACCGCCGGCTTCCTGCAGATCACGAGCGGCCTCGAGCACCTGACCTCCAGTGGTCGCGACATCCTCGAGAAGCACGATGTGATCGCCTTCGTTCATCACGCCTTCGAACCTCTGAGCGGTTCCATAGTCCTTCTTCTGGTTGCGCACGAACAGGCAGGGAAGACCCGAAGCCATGGCGGCCGTCGTGACCAGAGGAATGCCGCCCAGCTCGGCGCCAGCGAGTCGATCAACACCCTCTGGAAGAAGCTCGGTGAACAAGCCACCAAGATTCCTTAGGAGTTCCGGATCGGTGCTGAACCGGTACTTGTCTATGTACCAGGTGCTCGTGCGTCCGCTTCTGAGCGTGAAGTTTCCACGTAGGACCGATAGTTCGGCGATTCGTTGCGCCATCTCATCTTTTGTCATGCGGTTCATCCTATCGAGCTGAGTGGGACATGCATCGGATTGGTACCATTCACCATCAATGGCCTCAGTCTGCTTCTATTTCCAGGTTCATCAGCCGTACCGTCTCCGAAGATACTCGGTCTTCAGTACGGACCCGTTCTATTTCGACAACGACGCGAACCGCCAGATTCTGGAAAAGGTCGCCGACAAGTGCTATCGCCCGACCACCGCGTTGATCCTGGACCTCATCAGACGGCATGAGGGCCGCTTCCGGGTCTCCTTCTCGTTGAGCCAGACCGTCATCGATCAACTGGAGGAATGGGCACCTGACGTCATCGAGACCTTTCAGGCCTGTGCGGAGACCGGTGCCTGCGAGTTCATCGCCGAGACATCGCACCACTCCCTGTCGGCCTTGTTCTCCCCGGCGGAGTTCAGATCGCAGGTCGATTCCCACAGGGAACGGATCCAGAAGCTGTTCAATCAGGACCCCCAGATCTTCCGCAACACCGAACTGATCTATTCGAACGACGTCGCCGGTCTGGTCACCGACATGGGGCGGTTCGGAGGCATGATCTGCGAGGGTGTCGACCGCCTGCTCGGCTCGCGATCCCCAAGCTACGTCTATGCCCCCGCGGGCACGGGCGACTTCCTTCCCGACGCTCCACTTCGACTGCTGCTGAAGAACTACAAGCTCAGTGACGACATCGCGTTCAGATTCGGCAATCGCGACTGGTCAGAGTGGCCGCTTCGTGCCGAGACGTTCGCGGAATGGGTGAACCAGATCAATGGAGACGGCCATCTCTGCAATCTGTTCATGGACTACGAGACGTTCGGCGAGCACCAATGGGCCGATACGGGGATCTTCGAGTTCCTGGAATCCCTTCCCGAGAAGATCTTCGATGTGCAGCCTGGCGAGAACGACTTCGTCACCGTGAGCGAGGCTATCGAGCGATATGCGCCCTCGGGCGTCTATGACGCGCCCGATCCGATCTCATGGGCGGACATGGAGCGGGATCTCAGCGCGTGGCTCGGGAACGCCATGCAGGAAAACGCGGCTCTGGAGCTCTTCCGGCTCGAGGGGGCCGTGAAGCACCGTCACGAGGAGGGTGACGAGCACATCCTCGAGGACTGGCGAAAACTCACCACCTCCGACCATCTCTACTACATGTGCACCAAATTCTGGGCTGATGGGGACGTCCACAAGTATTTTTCTCCCTATGACAGTCCATATGACGCCTATATCAACTTCATGAATGTGCTGGACAACATACGATCTCGGGTCGGCGAAGCCTGATTCACAAGAGTGACCCCCTGAAGTTGACGAGACCATGGCAGAGATCGTTTCCAAGCAATTGAAGATCGGGATGGAAGTCCACGTCGAACTGGCGACGCGGAGCAAGATGTTCACACGTTCCGCGGGTGCGGCCTTTCCCGAGAACTATGCCGCCGAGCCGAACACGCTCTGTGATCCGCTTGTCCTGGCGCTTCCCGGGGCGCTGCCGGTTCTCAACATGGGTGCCATCGAGATGTCCATGAAGGTGGGCATGGCACTCGGTTGTCGGATCGCCGATTTCACCAAGTGGGATCGAAAGAACTACTTCTATCCGGATCTGCCCAAGGGATACCAGATCAGCCAGTACGACGAACCGCTCTGCCTCGAAGGCGAGATCGAGATTCCATCGTCCGAGGGCGGCACGACCAGGATCGGGATCACGCGCGCCCATCTGGAGGAGGACACCGGCAAGACCGGTCATGAACTTCCGGGCGGTCATCCATACGAAGGCTCGCTGGTCGACTACAACCGAGCCGGCACACCATTGCTGGAAATCGTCACCGAACCCGATTTCACGACGGCGGAGGACTGCGTCACATTCGGTCGCGAACTCCGGAACATCTGTCGTTTCCTCGGTGTGACCGAGGGAATCATGCAGAAGGGCCACATGAGGTTCGAGCCCAACATCAATCTCGAGTTGACGCTCGACGATGGTCGAACAGTCGCCACTCCAGTCGTCGAGGTGAAGAATCTGAACTCGTTCCGGGCTGTTCTGGGCGCGATCCAGCACGAATCGGAACGTCAGGTCGATGCCTGGAAGACGGATGGTCTGGAAATGGGACCGGGCATGAAGTCGACCAGGGGTTGGGATGACCAGAAACTGGTCACGGTTCTCCAGCGGCACAAGGAAGATGCTCACGACTATCGATATTTCCCCGATCCGGATCTGCTTCCAGTCGTCATCGACGAAGCCTGGAAGCAGCGTGTGAGTGGTGAACTCCCCGAGCTTCCGATGATCAGACGTCAGCGATATCGAGACACCTTCGGTCTGTCCGAGAAGGATGCGGCGGCATTGACGGAGGAGCGTGATCTCTGCTTCTTCTTCGAGCGGTGTGCCGAGTGTGCGACGACTGCCGATGTCGGTCCGGAGGAGGCCGCTCAACAATCCGCGAAATGGCTTTTGAACGCCGGCGTCCGGATCGCTCGTGAACGGGAGGTCGAGGTGGAGGCGCTTGGAATCACGCCCGAGCAGATCGCCGGCATCATCGGCCTTCGCGCTTCCAATGCGATCGGTTCCACCGCGGGCGTCGAACTGTTCACGCTTCTGTGCGACAGCGATGAAACCGCGGAGGCGATGGCGGAGACGAAGGGCCTGCTGCAGGTGAGCGATACCGGTCAGCTTGATTCATGGATCGACGAGGCCGTCGAGCTCCATCCGCAGGCAGCCGAGGACTTCGCCGCCGGCAAGGATGCGGCAATGGGCCGGATCATGGGGCATATCATGAAGGTCAGTGGCGGCCAGGCCGACGCGAAGATGATCCGCGAACGATTGATCGAGAGACTTCGTTCCTGAACAATCAATGGAAAGCAAGGAGAAGACAGTGACTACTTATCAGCAGGTGGATATCAACACGACTCATGGTCCGATCGTCGTCGAGCTCTGGGATGACGTGGCCCCGGGTCATGTGGAGAACTTCATCAAGCTCACCAAGGCGGGTTTCTACGATGGACTGAGCTTCCATCGAATCATTCCCAACTTCGTGATCCAGGGTGGTTGCCCCGAAGGAACCGGCACTGGCGGTCCCGGCTGGAATGTCGACGCCGAGTTCAATGATCGTCCTCATGACGAGGGTGTGCTTTCCATGGCACGCAGCGCCGATCCGAATTCGGCGGGCAGCCAGTTCTTCATCTGCCTTGGTCGAGAGCACTGTCAGCATCTCGATGGTCAATACACGGGATTCGGACGCGTCGTCGATGGAATCGAAGTGGTGCGTACCATTGGCGGTGCCGACACCGATGGCCGTGATTGCCCGATGGAACCGATCGTCATGACCGAAGTCAAGATGAAGGACTGATTCAGCGAATCAGGTTGGGGCGTTCCCTGACCATCTTCCAGGCGGTCGGTCGGAGAAAGTGCCTTCCTCGATAGACGAAGACTTCTCCACTGATCAGCATTGGTTGACCAAGCCATCCGTAGCCGCCGTAGTGTTCAAGCTCGGCGGTTTTTCTTGATGGAAGGAGAACGAGGGATGGATCGGCGAGACCGGTGGTATCGGAGTCGAGCACGAACATCCATGCGCCCGTTCGGCCTCGTCCCAGACGACCACGGCGGGAGACCAGCAGTCGACCTTCGGAAGGACCACTGACCGGTTCGACCGAATCACCGGCATCGACGCTCTTGCGAAGCGGACCGACGCTCGCCTGAAGATCCGCGACGATGTCCGCGATGCTGTCACCTTGATCGCGAGCCATTGGATCATCCATCTCGTCATCGACCTCGACGACCTCCATGTCATCGGGACTGTTCGTCGGATCAGCCGGGACGTTCTCGGGTTCCGCCCGTTCGGCGTGATCCGTGATCCACTCGACATGCTGGGGCAGCAACCAGTTGTCGCTTCCATAGTTCAGGACCTCTCCGCTGAGGCTGAATCTGGCGGGAACCGGGGCAATCGAATCGGCCTTGCGCTCCATCTCCTCGAGCAGACGGCAGGGCAGCAGGACGAACTCCTGCTGCTCGTCGGCCGGCGTATCCGGCCGGGATTCCATCTGGAAGAGCCAGAGCGGCCTCCGTCCATGCTTGACCATCGTGCCCTCGACATCGAGAATCACGGTGCCTTCGGCGATCAACGGTGGTCGACTTCGAGGTTCTTCCTTCGAGGAGGAATCCTTCTTCGGAGCCGGCTTGGAATCCTGGCCGAGGAGCGGTGCAGTCAGCGTGGTTACAAGCATCAGGACAGGGATCAGGGTCTTCATGCGAGCAGGGTAATCGCCAGACGGGAGGATTGCCTTTGCTAGGGACTCAAAGCGGGTGTATGCTCCTTCGCTGTGGCCTCAGTACCCTCTGGGACCATCTCTGGCCGAGTGCCCAAGTGGACTAAGGGAACGGATTGCAAATCCGTCATTCGTGGGTTCGAATCCCACCTCGGCCTCTTTATTTGACGCATTGGAGACCTCGGTTTGGAGCAGTCGCTCCTCCGGCTCCAGGAATGGGTTGGTGGACCAGATCAATGGTGGCTAAGACGCCGATTCTGATAGTCGAAGACGAGCGTCAGATCGGCGACCTCGTCAGTCTCAACCTGCAGCGCGAAGGGTATGAAACCCGTCTGGTTGAATCCGGAGAAGCTGCGCTCAAGTATCTTGCTGCCCACGATGTATCCCTTGTCGTTCTGGATCTCATGCTTCCGGGCATTGATGGCAAGGAAGTCTGCCGTCAGTTGAAATGGAATCAGCAGACTCGCCACATCCCAATCATCATGCTGACGGCGAAGGGCGAGGAATCCGACATCGTCTCCGGGCTTGAGATGGGCGCCGATGATTACATGGTCAAGCCATTCAGTGCGAAGGTTCTCATCGCAAGGATCAGGAATGCGCTTCGTCGAGACGAAGCGAGACCGGTTCTTTCCGAACAGAATTCGAATACCCGCATTGGATCGATAGACATCGACAACGATCGCCATGAAGTACGCGTCGACGACAAGCCGATCAATGTCACGGCCAGTGAATTCAAGATCCTCACATTTCTGGCCAGTCGTCCGGGTTTCGTTCGAACAAGAGAGCAGATAATCGAGGCGACCCACGGTTCCCGCGTCGTCATGTCGAATCGAACTGTGGATGTGCACATAACCTCGCTGAGGCGGAAGCTCGGTGAGGCGGGCGATCTGATCGAGACCATTCGCGGCGTCGGGTATCGAATGGAAGAGTGTTCGCGGATGGCGGCGACATGAGGCCCCCCGGTTCCGGCAGATCACTGCTGTGGCGATTTGGCCTGCCGATCGCACTGATTCAAATTCTCGCTTCGATCCCCGTGGCATGGATCACGATTTCCATCGTCGAGGACTTCAACCAATCCCGTGTGGAAAGCCTGCTTTCCAGAGACACGAAGCACCTCGAGTCATTGATCAAGGCGGATCCCGGCCAGGAACGAACCATCCTGGATCAATGGCACGAGTCCTCGCCGGACATCAGATTGACACTGATCGGATCCGCGGGGGATGTTCGCTGGGACAGTGATGGAAATACGCAGACCATGGGAAATCATGGCGATCGACCGGAAGTGCTGGCAGCGGTCCGGTCGGGCAATGCGGTCGAGACCAGGTTCAGCGAGACCATTGGCGAAGGCATGACATATGCGGCCAGAAGGTTCTCCGTGGATGGACAGACGGTCGTCATTCGCGCATCGATGCGCAGTGATCTCACTCGATCCCAGATCATGCCCATCATCTGGTCCATACTTCTCGTGCTTGTGGGCTTGCTTCTGGTGACGCTTTGTGCGGTGGCATACGTTTCAAGGGATGTAAGCCGTCTTGTCGGACGTCTCAGTGATGGTGCCAAGAAACTGGCGGCGGGCGACTTCGACCATCGCGCCGACACGAATCTTCCCGGTGCATTGAGATCACTGGGGCTTTCACTGGATCAGATCGCGGAGGATCAGGGGGAACGCATCCGGCAGTTCTCTGTTCAACAGAGTGAGATGCAGGGCATTCTGTTCGCCTTGAGAACGGGTGTGATCGCGATGGGGCTGGATGGTCACGTGATCAGCATGAATCCTGCGGCCTCGAGCATTCTCTCCGTGGATCAGACGGACATTCGCGGACAGCAACTGGATGAACTCGGAATCGACGCCGAATTGATCGCCTTCGCTCGAGCAGCAGCCGATACGGGCGATCATCTCGTATCCGAGATGTCGCTGGATTCGCTGGATGGTCGTCAGATCGTCGTTCAGAGCGAACCGATATACGCGGATGATGATCAGCAGGTGGGCACGTTGCTTGTTCTGGACGACGTCACCAGAATGCGACAGCTCGAGGCGATGCGGACCGATTTCGCGTCCAACGTGTCACACGAACTGCGAACTCCGATCACGGCGATCCAGGGATACGCCGAACTGCTCATTGATGAGGATGATGACGCCAAGCGAAGACGCTACATCGATGTCGTGGTAAGCAATGCCGGCAGGCTATCCGCCATCATCGAGGATCTGCTCTCGCTGTCACGTCTGGAGGATTCCGATGAATCGCGTCTGCCGGAACGAGAGACGCTTGCGGTTCACGAGTTGCTTGATGAAGTGGTGATTGGTTGCGGGGACGAAGCCGAGGGCCGGAGCATCATTCTCGAGGTCAAGTGCGATGAACCGCTGACCTGCTTTGGAAGCAAGCACCTTCTCGAGCAGGCCGTCAGCAATCTCGTCGTGAATGCCATTCGATACGGCCCACCAAGTTCGACCGTTCAACTCGCCGCGAGCGTCACGGAATCCAAGCTGCACATCACTGTGGCGGATGAGGGCCCCGGTATCGACGAGGGCTCCTGCCGCCGGCTCTTCGAGCGTTTCTTCAGGGTTGATCGAGGACGGAGTCGTGAGGTGGGGGGCACGGGTCTGGGCCTGGCCATCGTCAAGCACATTGCCCAGGCCCATGGGGGTTCTGTTGAGGTGGAAAGCACCCCTGGAGAAGGCTCGGTATTCACTGTCTCCCTCCCGATTCCTTCTGAACACAATCTTAACAACGCACCCATCGAATCCTGAATATCGTCGCGATAACTTGCTGACGTTGCCTGCCCGTCAATGCAGCTAAAGTAGACGAGAAGATCCGATGACACTGCCCAATCAGATCAAAAGCCGACCGCTGTGGATTCATGCCTTCATGGCATTGATGTCACTCTATTTCTTCCTGTGTGCCATCAACGTGATGGGATCCGGGCTGAAGCAGATTGGGAAGTCGACGGACTGGATCAACGCAGCCATGGCTCAGGGGGACAACCCTCTGGTCGCGTTGTTCGCCTCCGTCCTGGTCACATCGATCGTCCAGAGTTCGTCATTCACGACATCACTCATCATCACGCTTGTAGCGGCCGGTGAACTGAGCGTCGGCACGGCCATCTTCGCGGTCATGGGCGCCAATATCGGGACCAGCATCACAGGCCTGATCGTCTCACTTGGAACAATGAGGATCAGGCGGCAGTTCCGCCGAGCCTATTCAACGGCACTCATGCACGCCATCCCCAATCTTCTCACCGTGCTGATGTTGTTCCCGTTGGAATGGGCCTCCCGCTCCCTTCCGGGAAGCAATGGTCATGGAATTTTGATGCGGGTCTCGATGTGGATCACGGAACTCATGGGTCTGGACCCCGGCACCAAGCCGACGAGTCCGATCAAGACGATCACGAAACCGGTTGTCTCATTCATTGACGGTTCCGTCAGTTATGTGACCTCGAATGTGACGGCGATAGGCGTCACGGTGGCCATCATCGGTCTGCTGATCCTGTTCGTCTCCCTGCTTGGTCTTGTCAGCAACCTGAAGGGTGCGTTGCTGCAGCGACTCGAGGGCCTCTTCAGCAAGGTTATTTTCAGAAACGACCTACTGGCATGGCTTTCAGGCATCGGATCGACGATCGCCGTGCAGTCCAGTTCAGTGACCACAAGCCTGATGGTTCCCATTGCCGGAGCCGGTGCGGTCAAGCTGCGTCGGGTCTTTCCATTCATGCTGGGCTGCAATATCGGGACCACGGTCACCGGGGTCATCGCCGCCACCGCAAATCCGACTGCCGGTGCCGTGACCGTGGCGGTATCGCATGTGCTGTTCAACATGTTCGACAACGGGATCTGGTATCCATTCAAGATGATCCCGATCCGATTGGCGAAGTGGTACAGCGGCGTCGCGTCGCGTTCGCCACGATATGCACTGTTCTTCCTTCTGACTATTTTCGTGATCATTCCAATTACGGGCCTGATCATCACAGAAGTTTTCTTCTACAGTGACTAGACACACCAGGACTTCTTTTCAAGAATTGGAAGTCAAGGAGATTCAAAGATGCTCGGCCAATTGATCGCAGCGCTAAAGTCCGACAACAAACTCGATCAGGCATTCTCCCAGTTTGGCGAAATGCTGGCTGCAGCTCAATGGATGTTCGGGGAAGCCAATGATGTCATCTGCGGGAAGAAGAGTGGGGATGATGTCCAAGATCCCATCTACAACAAGGATCAGGAGATCAACACTCTCCTTCGATCTCTTCGAGGAAACATCCTCACGCATCTCACGGTGAATCCCGTGGCAGATATTCCAGGATGTCTGGCCCTGATGAGCATCGCGAAGGATGCCGAACGGATTGGCGACTACTGCAAGAACGTATTTGAAGTCGGCCGTTACTACGAAGGCGATTATGAAATCGACAGATACCATCAGCCACTCGAGGATATTCGAGAGCAGGCCTCGGTTCTTTTCGAGGATGTGATCAAGGCCTTCACCGAATCAAGCACCAAGCAGGCCAAGAGCGCCATCAAGGCTGCAGACAGGATTCGCGGCGAGTGCGACGCTGTCGAGGAGACGTTGCTTCTGGATAGACGAACCGTGGAGACCCATGCCGCAGTGGCCTACTCACTGCTGGCTCGGCACTACAAGAGGGTCGCATCACATCTAGCGAATATCGCCACGGCGGTGTTCGGGCGAATCGAGGATCTCGACTTCCGGAAACCCAAGAAGAACTCATCGGAAGAGCAGGGCAAGGATTCCGACGCAGGATGACTGCCCGACCCAGGATCCTCTTTCTCTGCACCGCCAACAGTGCACGCAGTCAGCTTGCGGAAGCGATTCTGAGAGATCGCGCTGGGGATGACATCACGGCATGCAGCGCAGGAACCGATCCCGCGTCCGTTCACCCGCTTGCCATCGAGGTTCTTGAGGAAGTCGGAATCTGCACAAGCGGACTTCGATCCACTGATGTTGATGAAGTACTTGCCGATGGTCCGGTAGCGCTGACCATTGCGGTCTGTGCAGCAGCTTCCGAGAAGTGCCCGGTCGTGGCAGGTGGACAGGTCCGGGCATGGCCATTCGATGATCCGGCAGCTTGCCAGGGTGACGAGGAAACTCGACGCGAGGCGTTCCGGACCATCCGTGATCAGATCTCGACGAAGATCGAATCGTGGTTGGCGGCGGGAATGCCCTAAGAACTATTCGCAGTACGCCCCGGCCACGGCGGCAATCGCAGCATCGAGCTCATCGACGTTGGCGATGTCGACCGTCTGCTTGCACTTCATGGCGGCGACGAGGATCCGATGGAAGCCCATCAGTTGCTGGACATAGTGCTCATGGCCCGGCATGGAGACATCCGCGGGAACGGCCTTCACCCGTTGTGTCAGGAAGTAGTAGGAGACGACATCCTGGATGTTCTGGGCATGCTGATCCTTGGCGATCACCCAGCGGGTGCTCTGGTTGAATCCGAGCAGGGGATCGGCCTCGTTCTCCTGCATCATCGCCTGCATGGAGGTGATGGCCTTCCGAATGGTCTGGGCGTCCTCCTTCAGCTCCGCTATCCGTGCAGGATCGTCGTAGATCCCACAGGGGATCTGACAATGGGCCTCGGCGGTGGGGATGAGCGAGACGACAAGCACGCCTGCCATGAAGAAGCAGGCCGACACGAGAGCGATTACTCGGAGCATGAATCAGTCCTTTCGGAGCCTTGGGGGTTCACCATTCACCCGTGTGTGAAACTGTCTGCACGGGCGCGATCCCAGTATTTCTTCAAGAGGGCATTTCCACCGCCATCGATGAGTTCACCCGGTTCGAGGAAATCATAGATGTCGGAGTAGCTTCTGACGACCGATGGGCTGATTCTTCTGTACATGAAATCCGGATTGAATTCCTGGGGATGTTCCAGTCCGGCTGCAGCCACGACCTCCGCAAGGGCATCCATGGTGTTGTGGTGGTAGTGGTAGACCCGTTCAGCCTTGTCCTCCACCACGAGGCCCCTGTACAGCTTGGCATCCTGGGTCGCGACGCCGACGGGACAGGTGTTGGTATGGCATCGCTGAGCCTGGATGCAGCCGACGGAGAACATGAACGCCCGAGCGGCATTGCACCAGTCGGCTCCGATGGCCATTCTGCTGGCCATGCCGAATGCGTTCGTGATCTTGGCACTGCATCCGATGCGGAGCTTGTCACGCAGATTGCATCCAACGAGTGCATTCTGGACGAAGAGGAGCCCTTCGGTGAGCGGGCAGCCCATGTGGTTCAGGAATTCGATCGGTCCGGCACCGGTACCGCCTTCACCACCATCGACCACGATGAAGTCCGGGTAGATCTCTGTTTCCATCATGGCCTTGCATATGGCCAGGAACTCGGAAGGCTTGCCGATGCAGAGCTTGAATCCGGACGGCTTGCCGCCACTTCGATCCCTCAGGACCTTCACGAACTCGAGCAGTTCGATCGGAGTCGAGAAGGCGCTGTGGAAGGCTGGAGAAATGCAGTCCTTTCCGATTGGAATGCCGCGGGTCTCCGCGATCTCGGCATCCACCTTGGAGCCGGGAAGCACGCCACCATGCCCGGCCTTGGCGCCCTGGGACACCTTGATCTCGACCATCTTGATCTGATCCATGACCGCCTGATCGGCGAACTTCTCGACATCGAAGTGCCCGTCCTCGGTACGGCATCCGAAGTATCCAGTGCCGATCTCCCAGACCAGGTCTCCGCCATGCTTCTTGTGATACGGGCTGACGCCACCTTCACCGGTGTCATGGAAGAAACCACCCTTGGCGGCACCCTTGTTGAGTGCGAGCAGGGCGTGCGGGCTCAGTGCGCCGAAGCTCATCGCGGAGATGTTGAGCAGCGAGGCAGAATAGGGCTTGGAACATTCCGACCCGCCGATGTCGACCCGGAATGGTTCGGTGGCCAGCGGCTTCGGTGCGATCGAGTGAGCGAGAAACTCGTACTCGTCGTTGTAGACGTCCAACTGGGTTCCGAACGGCTTCACGTCCTCGACGTTCTTGGCACGTTCATAGACGGCGGATCGTTCGGTTCGGTTGTATGGCCGACCCTGCTCGTCCTGCTCAACGAAATACTGCATGATCTCCGGCCGAATGCTCTCGGCGAAGAACCGAAGGTGCGAAAGGAGCGGGAAGTTGCGCAGGATGCTGTGTCGTTTCTGAGTGACATCCCAGATCGCAACGATGGACAGGAAGCCGGAGGGAATCAATCCGAAGAACCAGACCCACGAATAGAGCACACCCAGCACGCCGCACGTGATGGCGGCGACGATCATCAGAAAACTAAGTCCCAGACTCGCGATTCGCATGTAGCTTCCTTTCGAATTCAACGCCCGGATGACGCATGAATCGATGGTACCAACCGCCTTGCGGGAATCAGAAAGCTAAATTTATTGAGAACTGGTCTCAGTTAGATTCCAGTCTTCGTCGAAGAAGCCGGTATCGACAATTCCCTCAGTGCCCTGCTCGAGAATGTCTGTGTTCATGACGATCCAGTCGGGCCATCCGACACCCGCCAGGAAGAGTGGCAGTTGTTCGGAGAGTCTGGTTCCTTGAACACCTGATCCGGCAACGACACCGACACTGGCGACATCGCTTCCGGGTCGTGGTCGAATGAAGAGAACCGACAGATCATCTCCTCGATGAGTCGTCTCCCCGATCTCCACACTTCCGTTGCGAACCTGGATCGGTGAATCCGACAGGAGATCCGACCAATGAAGGTTGGTGTCGGCATTTCCGTAGAGCACGATGTTTCGATCCGAATACTGCGCCGGATCAAATTCGACATCGGACATGAACGGCAGATGGCCGTTGGCTCGATACCACCATCTTTCCGAATCCAATCGAGCGCGGGCAGCCAATCGAGCGGTCTCCTCATCGCTTCCGCGTGTTCCATACACCAACACGACACGGTTGTTGAAGGCGTCCCGGAACGGGCCCGCCCTATGCGGCCCCTTTTCCGATAGGGGCGCCTTGTCCGTGATCGACCATTGGCCATTCGAATTGATCAGATGGATCAGATCCCGACTCTTCCCAGAGGGTGTCCGGATACTTGAGTCGTCGATGTCGATCTGGATTTCATCCTTCTCGAGATCCATGTCCGAGACGTCCAGAACGAGCCTGCGGACATTCGCCGTGGTTCCGGAGATCCTGTTTTCCTGCTTGTCGCGCTTCAATGAGAACCGGCTTGGTTCCAACCCGACCACCTGAGTCTGTATCCCGGCCCAGTGATTGCTCGACGAGGCCCTTGGATCGACCGTCACGAACTCGATTTCATCCACGGAGTCCGCCTGGGGCAGACTCCTTTCACGCAGGAATTCGAACAGCGGAGGCCAGTCCATGCACTGATCACCCCACCAGTGTCCCGCACCCGGTCGCTCGTAGTAGGTCCAGTCGGGATGCGATGTCGCCAGTGATTCACGCATCATCCGAGCCTGATTGACCGGAACATTGTCGTCGGCATCGCCATGAAGAACATAGATCCCGAACTGATCGAGATTGTCCCGCATGAGCAGGGTGTCGCTCGGGTTGGCGGCCCTATGAAGAATCTCCTGGACACCACCATCCCTTTCATATCGATTCGGTCCGCCGTAGGTCCAGAACGAGACCCATCCTGCGCTTGGCGCAATCGCGGCCCAGCGATCGGGGAACGTCGCTCCAAGTTGCCAAGTCCCATGTCCACCCATGGAATGACCCGTGAGCCAACGTCTGCTCGGATCGTTCTGGTAACGAGTTTCGGCATCGGCCAACGCCTCCATGGCGTCGAGTCGTCCCCAGTGCTCCCAGTCGAATCCAAATGGTCGACGGTTCGTCGGCGCGACGACATGGACCCATTCACGAGGGCGGTAGCAGGAAGCCTGTCGCTGGGCCTCGACCGAGGCGCCATGCAGGGACAAGGCGATTCCGGGAGGGGTCTCCGATTCACCGGTTGCCGGACGAACGGCGTAGTACTGGACGCTTCCGTCGATATCACTCTGGAATGTACGCCTGTGCAGATCCGTGGCTTTGCGGACTCGGAGTGGGATCGTCTCGCGATCCAGCACCGTGTCACCCTGTCTCAGCGTCATCTCGACATCGACGGAAGTGGCCGATTCCGGAATGACGCCCTTGATCATGAAGGGAGCCTTGAGAAAACTGAGCGAGGGCAGCGCCGCAACCGGTGTCGAGGTCCTGGTTCCATCGATCTCGGCATCGATGACGAGATCTTCAAGACGCTGCTCGTTCACGTTGTAGATCAGGATGGAACCCATCGTATCGATGGATTCACCAGTGATGAGATCGGGAAGTGTCCGATCCCCGGCACCGAAGAAGACGACCTGATCGGATGGATTGGACATCTCATTCCCTGCGACGGCCATGGCGGATTGAACACGCGGCTTCAATGGCCCTCTGCCGGATCTGAAAACCAGTTCATTGGTTCCCTCTCGAACCATGAACGGGATGCGCAGCGTGCCTCGGTTGTAGACATCGCCACCCCTGGGCTGACCATTGACATAGGCGAACGAGTGGCCTCTGGCATCCAGAAGCGCCGGATAGCGTTCATTGGAATCGAAGGTGTAGACCACGTAGCCTCCACGAGGCCCATTCGGACTCTCATCCGAGCCCATCGATCTCCAGACCCGTTCCCTGCCGTCCGGCAGCTCGACAACCTGCCCAGGTGTCGGGGTACGCCAGGTTCCCCTGACAATGGACTCCTCGACGGCATCGACATGGACCGGTCGCCTCCAGCGGCTTCCCGTCGAATCGATGCAGACGGGATCGGTGGGTTCGATGAGATCCGGGGTCAATACAAGACTTGCAAGAATCAGCAGGCTAATCATGTGGACTTCCTTCCAATGGGCATGCTAACGCGAGACTTCAGAGGTATGCTCAGAACAATTCAGCGAACCACCTCATGGAAGCTGAAAGGGAGATTTGCTTGGCTATCACATTGATCATCCTGGGCATCATCGTCGTGGTCATCGGCCTCAAGCAGGACCTTGATTCATGCCGCGATGATCGCGACCGGATCATGCTCGGCAAGTTTTTGGCCATCATCGCGGTGCTGGGCATTCTGGTCTTCCTATGCAACCAGTGGCTCCCTTCGATACTGGCGTGGCTGGTCTGGATCGGACTCGTCATCAGCCTGATTCTTCTCGTGAGATGGCTTCAGAATTCATGCGAATCCGGCGACGGTCAATCGGACCTCAGGCCCGCCGGTTCCCCTGAAGGGAAGTAGGTTCAAACCATGCTTGTCATGATCTTGCAACTTCTGTTGCTGTTTCCGTCGCCAGTCGAATCACAAGTGGACGCCAGGCCACCCAACGTCGTCTACATCCTCGCCGACGACCTTGGTTGGGGCGAAGTCGGCTGTTATGGCCAGGAGAAGATTCGCACTCCAGAGATGGACAAGCTGTCCCGTGAAGGGATGCGGTTCACACAGCATTATTCAGGAAGCGCCGTCTGCGCACCTTCACGCTGCGTTCTGTTGACCGGCAAGCACACCGGTCATGCGGTCGTCCGCAACAACTGGGAGAACGGCGGTTGGGGGGCCGATGAGCCGGAGGGCCAGTACCCGCTTCCGGAATCCGAGGAGACGATCGCGGAGATGCTCAAGGAACGTGGATACGCCACAGCCTGCATCGGCAAGTGGGGGCTTGGTGGACCCGACACCATAGGACATCCGAACAAGCAGGGGTTCGACCATTTCTACGGCTATCTGTGTCAACGCAAGGCGCACAACTACTATCCCGCCCATCTTTGGCGAAACGACGAGAAGCACATCATCAATGACGGTGAGTTCTACAGCGCACATCAACGGATCGAATCACCACTGGATTCGGAACAGGCTTATCGTGACGCCTATGACCGCAAGGACTACACTCCGGATCTGATGCGTGATGAAGCCATCGAATTCATCCGATCGAATGCCGACAAACCGTTCTTCCTCTACTACCCGAGCCCGATTCCCCATGTGGCCATCCAGGCTCTGCAGGAGGAGATCGAGGCGTACCCCCGAGAATGGGATCAGGAACACTATCTCGGTGACAAGGGGTATCTGCCGCATCCAAGGCCGCGAGCAGCCTATGCCGCGATGATCACCCGCCTGGATTCGGAGATCGGCGAGATCGTCGCCGAGCTGGAGAAGCAGGGGATCGCCGATGAAACGATCATCATGGTCTCCAGCGACAACGGCGCCACCTATGCGGGCGGAGTCGACTACGAGTTCTTCGACAGCTCCGGCCCTCTCAGGGGCCTGAAGGGTTCGCTCTACGAGGGCGGGATCCGGGTTCCCATGATCGTGCGTTGGCCCGGTCGGGTGGCGGCGGGCTCCACCACCGACCATGTCAGTGCGTTTCAGGATGTCATGCCGACGATCGCGGAGCTGACCGGCGATGCGATTGAAGCGGGTGACGGTGTTTCATTCGCACCGACGCTCCTTGGCAACGGCCAGAAGCAGCATGAGGTTCTGTACTGGGAGCATGGTCCGAAGCAGGCGGTTCGCATGGGACGTTGGAAAGGCGTCAGGACCGGTCTGAAAAAAGGCGATCTCACCGTCCAGTTGTACGACCTCGAATCCGATCCTTCCGAGCAGAAGGACGTGTCTGCCGATCACCCGGAGATCCTGACCAAGGTCACCGAGCTGATGGAAACGGAACGTGTCCCTTCGACGGTCTTTCCATTGGCGACCATCGACGACGTCGATTCCTGATTGTCCCTGTCAGGGCCATTCCTTGCGTCGGTACCCATCGGGCGCTTCACATCTCTCGAGAAGCGCCTTGATGCCGTGGGTCTGAAGTCGTGGACCCATGTCGTTCAATGCCTCGAATCCCGGTGCAATGGACTGCAGGAAGAACACATCGTGTTCGCTGTATCGATCGATCAGACCGCTTCGTGTGGATTCCAGTGACGACAGTTGCGCATCCAGCGACTGGCAGAACGGTGGAACCAGTTCCGGTGCTCGCATCAGTCTTGCCCAGCACTCGAAACCGGTGTCGCATTCATCGACGGTCAGAGCCCACAATTCCATGGCGATGCTGGGTGGAATCGGTGTGGCCGCATGCAACTGCTCGAGCAGCGCATTCTGGTCCTCCACAATCTCGACCAGTCGACCGATCGATGCGTCCATGTCCCAGTTGGATGAGTCGTGAAAGGGATGCTCCTCCTGGCAGCCGCATGCTGCCAGAAGGAACATCAACCCGCTTGTCAATCGAGCTAGTGTCAATGAGCTCGCTTTCACGAAGAGATTCTCATCTGCCGATCTATGCTGCCTCGTCCAGTCGCTCTACACTGCGATGGGCCCGTGGCGGAATTGGCAGACGCAGCGGCCTTAAAAGCCGCAGCCCTTCGGGGCGTGTGGGTTCAAGTCCCACCGGGCCCATTCGATATCGGCCGATCAGTCGCTGTTGGCCATTTTGTTGACATCGATTGTGATCGATCGGATGCAGGCGAGGACCTGACCGATTGCTGCCAGCATCATGCCGTAGAAGAGCGTGGCTCCACTGGCGATGATGGCCATCCATTCGATCGCTTTCGTTTCCTCATCAGCCCCGCCAAGATTCGAAAACTCCTCGATGAGCGTGACGATCAGAATCACAGCGCCGATGATGATGATGACGAATCCAAGTGCCTGCATGATTTGCGCGAACACGCTTAGTACCTGAGTGTTTTCAGATGTCTTGGACATGAAGTGAGACTCCTGTTGTTGGATTCAAGTGAACCAATGCTATCTACTACGGTGGTCATGATACCTGATGTCGCATCAAGAAACGTCGTTGGGTGTAGCCACATCGACCACCGTTGGATTTCCGGCAATCTGGTACCAGTCATCCCGATCCATGATGATGGAGTTCGTCAACGAACCGGCGTTGAAGGCGATTCTGGTCTGGTCCATGATGCTTCTGTCGACATGGAGCGGCAATGGAAGAACCGGGGTCCCGAACGGCGGGACACTTCCCGGTACAAGTCCGGTCAACTCAAGAAGCTCGTCGCTGGTTGCGAATCTAAGCTTGCGAGCCCCAAGCGTGCGTTTGAGTCTTGAGGATTTGAGTCGACAGGCGGCGCTGATAACCAGGATGTGGAAATCTTCATCCGCCTTGAACACGATGGCCTTGCCCCCGATCTCCAGAGACTCCCCTCTGACTCGAGCCGAGTCTTCTGACGTGGGCGTCGGGTCATGCTCAAGCCGGCGAAAATCTACGTCCGCTTCATCGAGAAGCTCGAGAATCCGTGACAGCACTTCCATGGATACGATCCTACAAGGTGGTCAAGGAAGCCCTGAGGGGTGTCTCTTGAGGTCTGGAGGGGGGATATCGGACGGAAAGCCAAAAAGAACCAGATCGGAGGTGTCTTGGGCGAAAATCGAGGCAAATTTGAGTGACAGATGATTCCGACGGATTCTCATCCTGAATCCCCATTGACTCAACACGATGGTGGTCGGAACGCCGGTCGTCTGTACCATTGACGGTTGATCCCGGGGGGGCCCATGTGGCTGCCTCGGGGAAAGGAAGCAACCATGGCTTTGAAGATCGAGTTTCTGGATGGTGAACGAGCCGGCGAAATCCTCGAATTCGGGGATGAGATCGAATCAATCGCGATCGGGCGTGACCCGGAACGATGCAAGGTGGTCATACCTCCTGATGTGACCACCGTTGGTCGGGAACATTGCACACTCAGCAGAGTGCGTGGTCGTTACTACATGGAAATGGCCGCAGAGAAGAAGGTCACACTCGAAGGCAATCTCATGGAAACGGTTCAGGCCATTCCTGAGGATTGTGTTGTCCAGATCGGTCCCAATGGGCCCAAGCTCAGGATCACGACGATTCGTGTAGACAACATGGCTGCGACGATGCAACAGGGCATCGATCCCGAGGAACTCCACCGTCGCACCGCCGGCGCGGCCGCCGCTTCAGATGTCGATGATATTCGCGCGGATGCCCAGCACAGCAGCCAGGTTGCCGGTGTGGCAATCGCGATC
>MDTD01112866.1_pt1 | contig 20175 bp, 21 predicted proteins | sample 811221 | NCBI WGS metagenome assembly MDTD01 (sample SAMN05326646, study PRJNA326480) | marine metagenome | isolation source: seawater | place: Pacific Ocean: South West | collected 2011
TTGACCGACCTGGACAAGTTGGCAAATTATCAAAGCAAAGGCTATAAAATATCTGTTAAATTCGTTCAAAATTCATCAAGTGACGTTATAATCTTCGAAAAGTCATTAAATTGTCCTAAAAAACTGCACTATAATGATAAACCTGCTACTGTTGTTCAGTCTATGCGTTGTCTGCCTGTCCAAATACTAAATTTTGGTAATCAAAATATTTTTAACCAAAAATCTGACTCCCGTCGATCTTTTATAGATTGGGGTGTGTTTCACGTGGAACCTTCTTATAGCGACTTACTTAAGTCTTTTGGAACAGTTCTGCAATCACGCAACAAAGTTCTAAAAAAGCGTGACTTAAATGAATTGGATGCATGGACCGTTAGATTCGTTGATATTTCCAATAAGATAAGTTCATATAGAGAAACATATTTTAATCAGCTGAACATACAGTTTATTAATTTGCTGCAAAACTCAAAAGACCTTGGTCAGCATTTATATGAGGATATCTCGTCTGCCAAAATACTTTATTCAAAGGGTTGGGATGAGGATTTAGTAAAAGAGCTAAGGGCGGCCCAGGATAAAGATTTAGCGCTTGGCTACACAAGTAAAGGACCTCACAGGGCTGATTTTGACACTGTATCAGACTCGGGTCAGATAAAAGAGATCGGCTCAATGTCTACACAAGTTATATTAAATTTCTGCCTGTGTTTAGCCCAAGCAAGAGTGTTTCACGTGGAACACAAACACATGCCCGTGTTGTTAATAGACGACTTATTTTTTGGAATAGATAATAAAAACCTGGAGGTTGTGATAAAATTACTTAATGATTCTGGTCAGCAATGTTTTTTAACAGCCCCCGATTCCTTGCAGGTGAGATTGCTGGCCCTTGAAACTAAACCACGGGGTAAGTTTTTTGATCTCAATGATGGAGAGATTAGAGAGAAATAGACTGATAGAGGTAGCTTGTGAGTAAAAATTCATATGATTCGTCAAATATAAAAGTCCTTAAAGGGCTGGAAGCAGTTCAAAAAAGGCCTGGCATGTATATCGGCGACACAGATGACGGAAGCGGCCTACATCAAATGGTATTTGAGGTTTTAGATAACTCAATAGACGAAGCACTTGCCGGGTATTGCGATACTATAGATGTGACAGTACATGAGGATCAGTCAGTAACAGTGCTAGATAATGGCAGAGGAATTCCTGTTGACGAACATCCTGATGAGAAGAAATCTGCAGCAGAAGTTATACTGACTGTTTTACACGCAGGTGGTAAGTTTGATGATAATTCATACAAGGTTTCAGGCGGGCTTCATGGTGTAGGCGTTTCTGTTGTTAATGCATTATCTGAAAGTCTAGAGCTGACAATTTACAAAAATGGTGAAATATATAACCAAGATTACAAAGACAGCCGTCCTACTAATAAGCTGAAGAAGTCAGGGACCACAGATAAGTCTGGAACAAAAATCACATTTAAACCAAGTAAAAAATATTTTAGTTTAACGAGCTTTAATACTGAACTACTTAGAAGGAGACTCAAAGAGTTAGCTTTTTTGAATTCTGGCATAACTATAAATCTATTGGATGAATCTAGACGAACTGAGGACAGCTTCAAATACGACGGAGGTATAAATGAATATATAAGAGAAATTACTAAAAAGAAAATTCTTATCCATGATGAAATAATTTATGTGTCAGATTCAAAGAATAACACAACCATTGAATTGGCTTTGCTTTGGACCAGTTCATATCAAGAAGACATTTTATGTTTTACAAACAATATACCTCAAAAAGATGGAGGAACTCATTTGGCTGGATTCAGGGCATCACTTACTAAGACAATAAACTCAATATTGTTGAAACAGCCTCAATTTAGTAAAGATAAAATTGAGATTACAGGAGAGGATACAAGAGAGGGGCTAGCCGCTATCGTATCGGTGAAAATGTCTGATCCTAAATTCTCATCTCAGACGAAGGACAAACTCGTATCATCTGAAATTAAAGGTTTGGTGGAGTCGCTAGTTAACAGGAAGCTAAATGAATTTCTCGAAGAACACCCCAAAGAGCTAAAAGCTATTGTGTCTAAAGTCTATCAAGCTGCAAAGGCTAGAGAAGAGGCTCGTAAAGCAAAAGAGCTAATTCGTAGAAAGGACCCGTTAAGCATCGGGAACCTACCAGGTAAGCTCGCTGATTGTCAGGAGAAAGACCCTTCAAAAAGTGAGTTATTTATCGTAGAGGGTGATTCAGCGGGTGGCTCAGCTAAGCAAGCTAGAGAGAGAAAAACACAAGCTATATTACCTTTGAAAGGCAAAATATTAAATACACAGAGAGCGCAAGATCACAAAATCCTTTCTTCTGCTGAAATAGCAACTCTGATAACAGCGCTTGGCTGTGGATTTGGTGATGACTGCGTCGAAGATGATGACGGTAATATTAAAAACTTACGATATCACAAAATTATAATTATGACAGACGCGGATGTAGATGGTGCCCATATTAGAACCCTTCTTTTGACTCTCTTCCAAACTAAAATGAGATCATTGTTAGATCATGGCCATGTCTTTATTGCACAACCTCCTCTTTATAAAATTAAAAAAGGAAAGAGCGAGCGGTACTGTTCAGATGATGAAGACTTAAACAGCTTTATACATGATGATATTTGTTCAACTTTTCAAGTTTCATATGATTCAAATATTCTAACGAATGACGATTTATTAGCATTACTGAAATCGTATGAACTTATGAATTCTATCATGAACAAATTCTCATCTAAGAGGGACAAGGTATTTTTACATAACCTTGCCTTTTTTAAGTCTCTATCTCAAGATGATTTTAAAGTAAAAGCAAAATTAGATACATGGTGTAAAAGTTTTGAACACTTCCTGGATGATAATACACCAGTAAATTTGTCATTTAGTTTAAAACCGGTTTACAGCCGATCTGTTGATCCGGTTATTTCTATTAAAAAGAAATATAACGGCACGATTTCTGAGTTAGACCCTTTAACAAAACATTTTTTTGGCACAGAGCACTATTCTGATTTAGTGGATCTTGGACTATCAAATTACGCTAATAACTTATTCTCTATTACCAAAGGTGATGAAAATAAAGAGAGCAAATTGTTGCTTTCAACTTGTCTAGAAAGGTTAATTGATTTATCTAAATCGAGTTTCTCATTACAAAGGTACAAAGGTCTTGGTGAGATGAACCCTTCGCAGTTAGAGGAGACAACGATGAATCCTAAAACTAGAAAACTTCTCCAAGTATTACCGCTCGAAGACGGTAATCAGGTTGTAGCAGAGCTAATGGGAGATGATGTCGATATGCGTAAGCAATTCATTAGCAGCGAGTATAGTTCTGTAAAGAATTTAGATATATGATTCTTGCTACTTGGAATGTAAATTCTATTAAAGTTAGATTACCTAATGTTCTTCAATATCTGAAAGAATATAATCCCGATGTTCTTGTCCTCCAAGAAACTAAAGTTACAGATGACGCTTTCCCTTCAAAAGCTTTCACCTCAATTGGTTATCATCCTCTATATTGTGGCCAGAAAACGTATAATGGTGTTGCTATAATAACAAAAACAAAGCCATCTTCTTCTAATCTCAACCCTGTTCATATAGATAAAAATGAGATGAGGTCTATTGCAATCGAGTATGACAACATTACAATTCTAAATGTCTATGTTGTGAATGGTAAGTCGATCGATTCTGACAAGTATCAATACAAACTAAACTGGTTAAAATCCCTCTATGATTACTCTTCAAAAATGCTTTCTAAGACTGACAAATTTGTGATCTTGGGCGACTTTAATATAGCGCCCTCAGATAGCGATGTGCCTGATCCTCATGTATGTAAAAATCAAATACTATGTTCAGATCGCGAGCGAAGATCCTTGAAAAAAATTACAGACTTGGGTCTACATGACCTATTCAGAAACTTTGAATTTCCTGAAAAAACATATACTTGGTGGGACTATAGGGCTGGTTGTTTTCATAGAAATATTGGTTACAGAATAGATTTAATATTAGCAACAAAGGCTATAGCAGATCAGTGTAAAGACTATATCATTGATAAAGATACTAGGCATAAATCATGGTGCTCAGAGGAGCCAAGAACTTCAGACCATGCCCCTGTTCGTATAATCATATAAGTTCGTATGGCTTGTTTACAATTACTTTGGTATTATCAAAAATGTAAACTATATGAAAAGTGTTATGTTTTATAATTCTAAGGGTGGGTCTGGCAAGTCCACATTAGCAACTAACTTAGCAGCCTATTATGCTCAGGACGGTCTTGCTGTTTATCTTGTTGATTTAGACCCACAAGAATCAAGTATGCAATGGATTAATGCTAGGCCAGTCTCTAAACCTAAAATATTTGGAACAAAAAAATTCAATAAGATTCAAAAAAAGAAGAAAGATTCAGTTGTTATTTATGACTTGCCGGCATCTCTTTATGGCTCTAGACTTGAAAATTATATTAAAAAAGCAGACGTTATAATTGTTCCAGTTATGCCATCACCAATTGATATGAGAGCAGCAAAAGAATTTATTTCGTCTTTAAGGGCCATGGGTCCTATCGTTAGGAAACGCGTAAAAATTGGCCTTGTTGCTAATAGGTGCAGAGCTAACACTAACATTTTCTTAGAGTTAGATGATTACCTGGTAAAAGAGAGAGGTATCAAATACGTTACAGCTTTCAGAGATAATACAAATTACATAAAGGCAGCTCGATCCGGAGTCGGAATATTCGAAATGGGAGAGTCACTAACAGCTCAAGATAGAGAGGAATGGAAGCCGCTTATACGGTGGATTAACTCAAAGTGAAGCTTTTATACCTTTTCTGACGTTTTTATATTTAATCATATTTGGGAAGTACCTTTCCATTTTTGAAATATCTAATACTCTCGATTCCTTAAGAAAGCTAAGCCTCTTATCGGAGAAGCATCTTTGTGCTTCAATCATGCTTATCTGTGGTGGCATTTTTAAATTAATAACGCTGCAAATTTCTCTATAGAACCTTGTTACAGTTATTGGACATCCATCACTCACGTTAAATATTTCATTTTTAATATCTGAGTTGAGACATTCCCAGGATATACGCGCTAAATCCTCTACATGGATTAGATTAGTTTTTTTTGATTCTTCTTCTAATACTACTGGTTCCTCATTTCTGATTCGATTAATTGGTAGCCTATCGGGACCATATATTCCTGGTACTCGCAAAATGATGTAATTATTAGATGTTGTCGACGAATATTCTCTAATCATTTTTTCTGCTGACACTCTTCTTTTAGCTCTTGCTGTAATAGGGTTAAGTTCAGAGGCTTCATTTACAACTCTATCATTATGGTCTCCGTAAACACCACTTGTGCTTATGTATGTAATTTTGCAAATCTTTCTGTCGCTTAGTTTACTCAGAAAATTTTGTAATCTATTGTCCCCGTTACTATCCTGCCTTGGTGGCGCCATATAGATAATTGAACTACTTTCTGTGATCTCATCTAGATGATAAGTCTCCTCATCAAAATCTTTTCGGATATGTTCAATATTGCTGGATGTCTTCTCAGTTCGAGAGTATTCCAGTATGGACTTATAAGTATAATTACTAGCTAATCCGGCTATGCATGCACCCAAGTATCCACTTCCAGCTAAAACTATTTTTCTTCGCTCATCACTCATTATAGCTTTGTATTATACTTAATATTTCATTTTTATATTCTGAGGACTTTAACGTGTAAACTTCTTTAAATATTTTTATCTTATCATCCAAAAACCTCTCACTTGGTATGATTAATAATGCGTCCCTACTCTCAATAATCTCATAATGATTTATATAAAGGGTTTTTAGCGCATCTCGACTCATGCTAATAATTACATTCTTGGAGTTGTTATCAAAATCATTGTCGCTAATTATATTTTTATTAATTATTCTCTTATAAGTTATAATCTCATTTACTATGTTTTTTTCTTGAAGCGACTCTCGAAGTGTAGTTAGCCCCCCCTCCCCTTTCAGAATTACAATTTTTTTGCCTTCTATGCTGTTAAATTCATATTCTTTTATAAGGTCATTACTTGAATAATTATTCTTAGGGTATCTACAATTAAATTGAATCGATTTTTCTACAGATCTTGCGGTATAGATTCCTACTGCGAAATAATCTATTAAATCATTAAATGAGCTGCGGTAATTTTCCACAGACATAGCCGCATTCTTGCTCTGAAAAATACACACGTTGCTTTCTTCTATATAGCGCAATGATTCTACTGACAAACTGACAAATTCTACATTTATATAAGGTTTGTGTTTAAATTTATAACCCAGATTTAAAACATTTTCTTTGATCGATTCTAACTCATCAAAATTAGATATGCATATAACATTTATCATATTTTCAGCAATCTTTTAGCACCTTGTTCTATGAAAATTTTACCAAATATTCTTCCAGCTTTATCTGAGTTTCTTAATTTGCATTCATACTTTGATTTTATAAATGAATATCCATTAGAATCAGAAACGTATCCATTTAAAATTAGCTTATCTTTATCGATCTCACTTATGATTCCTATTGGTGAATTACAGTCTCCGGAGATAGTTTTTACGAATTCTCTTTCTTGAGTTACGCAGATATTAAGTTCATGATTTGTGAGACTAGCTAATAAATTCTTTATCTTACTATTTTTCTTCAAATACTCTACGCACAGTACACCTTGTCCAGCAGACGGAATAAATTTTCTCTCTGATATGTATTGGGTAATCTTTTTTCTTAAATTAAGCCTATGAAGACCAGCTGCAGCTAAAATAAGTGCGTCGCATTCACCCTCTTCTAATTTCTTGAGCCTCGTCCCAATATTTCCTCGTATTTCTACTATTTCAAATTTAGATGAGATTCCTCGTAATAGTGCCATTCTTCTCGGGCTAGATGTACCAATTTTGGCATTTTCTGGTACATCGTCTAAGCTGTCATATTTGTTTGATATCATTATGTCTTGTGGACACTCTCTATCTAGCACTGGCATAATGTCAAATCTAGAATCTAAAGCGGCTGGCACATCCTTTAGTGAGTGAACTGCAATATCAGCTTTCCTTTCAAGCAAACTATTTTCTAATTCTTTTACAAATAACCCTTTGCCTCCATTTGCCTTAAAAGCGTCTTTGTCAACTCTGTCCCCAGACGTTATGGTTGGAATCAATTCGATCATGAGATTACTTGTTTTATTCTTAAGCATTTCTAAAACAAGATTACATTGCGCTAGTGCCAAAGGGCTTTTTCTCGTCGCAATCTTGATAGTATCTTGCATATTTGTTATTTCCTGAATTGATGTATAGTATACTTGTTATTAAACAATAAATCATTGAGATAAGAAATAGCTATGAAGAACAAAACATGGTCAGGAAGATTTAAAAAACAGATTAATGAGGACGTATTAGATTTTAGTCAAAGCCTAACCATAGATATCGTTCTCTATGAGGCCGATATTTTGGTTACAGAAGCTCATGCAGAAATGCTTTGTAAATGTGGCCACATAAGCAAGAAAGAGCTAAAAAAAATTATATCTGGTCTTAAAAAATTGAGGTTACTAGCTAATAATGGTGAACTTCCCTGGTCTGTGGAGCTCGAAGATGTTCATATGAATATTGAAAGCGCACTTGTGGATCTTATTGGTGAAGTAGGTAAGAAAATACATCTTGGGAGATCGCGTAATGATTTGGTTGCAACTGATATTAAAATGTATTTGAGAGAACTACTTGATGCGACTGTACTGGAAATAAGAGAACTTCGTAAGACGATTGCTACGTTAGCTGTGAAATACCATTCTGATATTTTCCCTGGGTATACACACTTGCAAATAGCACAGCCTGTGACATTTGGTCATCATTTACTTGCCTGGCAAGAAATGATCTCAAGGGATGAGGAAAGGTTCAAGAATGTAAGGTTAATGATTAATAGTTTACCTCTCGGTTCTGCTGCATTATCTGGTACTTCCTTGAAATTAGATAGGTCGATGGTAGCGAAAAAACTTGGGTTTGATAGTGTCACGAAAAATTCAATGGATGCTGTTAGCGATAGAGACTATGTAATAGACTTTGCTTACTCTAACACTATGATAATGATGCATCTATCAAGGATTTCTGAAGAGCTTATTTTATGGATGAATCCACAGTTTAATCTCATAGAGATTGATGAGAGTTTTTGTACAGGTTCATCGATAATGCCACAAAAAAAGAATCCAGATGTACCTGAGCTGGTCAGAGGAAAATCTGGCTCAGTATACGGCAATCTCATGGGTTTACTTGTACTATTAAAAGGGCTCCCATTAACATATAATCGTGATCTGCAAGAGGATAAGAATATTATTTTTGAGTCAATAGACACAACAATATCGTCAATCGATATTATCAATAAACTTGTGAAAACAATTAAGCTAAATAAACAAAGGGCATATTCGCTAGCTGAGAGTTCATTTTCTACAGCTACGGATCTTGCAGAATATCTGTCATCAAAAGGTGTAGCTTTTAGAGACTCTCATCATATAGTTGGAAGTGTTGTGAAATATTGTGAAGAAAATAATGTCTCAATGGATCAACTAACAGTTGTAGAATTTAATAAATTCTCTAAGTTAATTGAAAGTGATATCTATAAATGTATCTCTGTAACGCATTCAGTAAATGCAAGAAAAAATGCTGGGTCCACTTCGCCTAAAAATGTTTTGAAGAACGCTAGACTTGTATTAGCAACACTTAAAAAAACAGCAGAAAATAAGAAATGAGACCATTGTCTTTATTGTTAGTAACTCTCGTTTTATGCACTAATGTGTACTCTTCGCAACCAACAACTAAAGAATTTATGGCTAACATCGAATCTTCTAAATATGATTCATATTTATACGGACTTGAGTCAGGTCTGGATTGGGCTAATGAACTCACATATAGGGAGTACAAAATGGAAATGTTTTGTAAGCCAAACGATTTCGAGGTGTCTGCCTCACTTTTAAAAGATTTTATTAAGAGAGAAATAGTTGAGAATGCCTCATTTTATAAAAAATATGAGAATGAGCCGCTTATTGGTCTAGCATTTAGAAACTCTTATATAAGTAATTTCTCCTGTGAGTAGGAAATATTGATAGATTGATGAGTTTTTTTCATTATAATATTATTGTTAATTATTAAAAAAAAGGAGAATTGTTATGGCAGATCATCCAGTGCCACAAGGTGATGATATTATATTACCAGATGGAACAGTAGTAGGGACTTGGAATGGAGATGATGTAAGAGATCTTCAAAAAGAAGTTCAACGTATAATGAAGGAGCAGAAAGATGGCGGCGCAGATCGGAATAATCTTTTGATTAGATTTGGCATTCCTCACATGGATCAAACTCCTGATCACCTAAAGACATTTATAGCTTACGCCTTATGGGGTGTTGATAAGAAGGGAATGTGTTTAACACATCGAAGAGCAGATCACTTTGAATCCGTAGAAAAAATTAACGAAAAATACGGTAGTGAAACAGCTATAGCTGCTGCAAATAGATATAAAGAACCTAATTAATATTGAGAGCCTGGTATATCTGGGCTCTAAATTAGTTCACTAATCCAATCAGTCGTTTCCTTTGTGACTTCCTTAGTGATTGTGTGCCCAAAATCGCCAGTACATGTATGAATATCAGTACATCTTGAGTGAAGAAAATCGATAGTTTTTTTATAGCTCTCGAAGGTAATAACGTTATCATTTTTGCCATGCGCTATGAATATTTTGGTACCTTCAGTTGTCTTCTCTTTATAATTATCTGCATTTGGCATATACCCTGACAGAGCTATACAGCCTTTTATTTTAGAACTTTCCTCAAACTGATAGCTTAGTGAGAGTGCCGCGCCCTGTGAGAAGCCACCTACGATTATTTCTTTGTTGTTAGAGTACTCTTCAATAAGTGAGCGCACCATTTTATGCGCATCTACCAGCCCAGCATAATCCTCACTAATAGATTTATCCTCTTCTATTTTTGGTAACGGATACCATGATCTTTTTCCGTCTTTCTCGGGTGCATTTGGTATTACTATGTACAGTCTATCGTCTAATAGTAGGTTTACCATTTTCATCGATGGCTCAAAAGACCAATTATTAGCACCGTAACCATGGAACCAAAAAAGCATCGCAGATGCAGTATCTCTATCACCAATTGTTATAACATTTTTGTCATTTAATTGTTTCATCGCTAGCAGACGATAATTTTTAAGCTTATAATGTATCATATGTATGCAATATTCACTCATTTTTTTAGAAAACATACACTATTTTTTCTTGTTGTGTTTTTTTCAACTTTTTTATCAGCATGCGGCAACAAAGGACCACTTATAGTGCCAGATGCGCTTTATAAAAAAAATCTTGTAAATTCACTTTTGATTAACTTTAAAAATGACGCTTAAATATGTAAATGAGATCCTAACTTTCGATAATATTGATATTCAAGAATTAGGTCATACAATAGAAACACCATATTATCTTTATTCAGAAAATATAATTAATAGAAATGTGGATGAATATATTAATGAGCTAAAAAACATAGATTCGTTAATATGCTACTCAGTTAAAGCTAATTCCAATTTGTCAATTTTGTCTCTGTTTGCAAAAAAAGGTCTGGGCTTCGATATTGTTTCTGGTGGTGAGCTTCAGAGAGTAATTAAAGCTGGAGGCGATATGTCTAAAATTGTTTTTTCTGGTGTTGGCAAAACAGATGAAGAGATTGAATTTGCTCTTAAGAATAACATATACTGTTTCAATGTTGAGTCACAAGGAGAGCTCGACAGGATTGAGACTATCGCATCGTCGCTAAACGTTAAGGCCAACATTTCTCTGAGAGTTAATCCTGAAATTGATGCTAAAACTCACCCTTATATAACGACAGGTCTCTCTGAAAACAAATTTGGTATTAGTCAAACCGATGTTTTGAACACATTCAAAATGATCAGTAATTCCAAATCACTAAATATTTGTGGTATTGATTATCACATTGGTTCCCAGATAGTTGATTTAGAGCCATTCACTGATTCAGCCAAGAGGGTACTATCAATAATTAATGAACTAAAAAGAGAACATATTTCCTTATCACATGTCGATCTAGGGGGTGGCCTGGGGATAAGCTACAATGATGAATTGCCAGTTAAGAGAGGAGATTATGTTCGTTCTGTAGTTGAAGTCTTTAAAGATGCAAATCTTAAAATTATATTTGAACCAGGTAGATCTATTATAGGTGACGCTGGTATTTTAGTAACCAAAGTTATTGAGAAAAAAAATAATAAGTACGGTAAAAATTTTATTATTGTAGATGCTGGGATGAACGATCTAATTAGACCTCCTCTCTACAACGCATTTCATAAAATATCTTCAGTGGTGAAAAATATAGCTCCAACAGATTCTTTTGATGTTGTTGGACCGGTCTGCGAGACAGCCGATTTTTTTGGTAAAGACAGACGTTTATCTGCAAATATAGGCGATCTAATTGTTATAGAGGACACAGGAGCATATGGTTTCGTATTATCATCAAATTATAATTCTAGACCTAGGGTCGCTGAGTACTTAGTTTCCAATAACAATGTTGCGTGTATTCGTGGAAGAGAAATTTTTTCCGATATCATTGGAGATGAAGAAGACTATCTTGAGTAGAAATATGTCGATTGCTTTTACAAAAATGAATAGTCAAGGTAATGATTTTATCCTTATTGATTTAGCAAAAGAGAAATTAAAATTATCAGATAATGTCATTAATAAAATCATACAGAAATCAGATAATGAATTCGATCAATTACTTCTGATAGATTTTGAGAATAATTCTGAAACTATTTTCTGTCAGATTTTTAATTGCGATGGCTCAAAAGCATTTCAATGCGGAAATGGTTTACGTGCAATCATGCTATACATGAATACTAATTACAGCTACACAAAAATTGATGTAAGTATCGAGAAAAAAAAGTATTCTGTTTACATTGATAACATAAATGGAATAACCGCATCAATGGGTGTACCACGTTCGTTTGAATTAATTGATAAAAATGTTCGTTATTTAGATTCATTTGTGAAACATAATGTGCTTATAGATCCTATTAAACAACCCATTGATTTTTATCTAATCGAACTTGGTAATAAGCACTGTATTATTATTAAAAAATGTACTAAGGATGAAAAGAATATTATTACTAGCTACTTTGATAAAAACTATGGTAATTTGCTTAATATTGAATTTGTTGATAATCCTGTCGATCTTTTTAATTTAGATAGCAGACATTTTATTATAAACGTCTACGAAGCGGGTGCTGGTTGGACAAAATCATGTGGCAGTGGCGCAACAGCGGTAGCATCATTATTTTATGCAATTCACGAAGACCAGTTATCAGATAAATTAATATACATCCAACAAGATGGTGGAGAACTTAAAGTCAATAAGATTAATGGTAGTCTTCTTCTCACAGGGCCAAGCACCATTGAGTACGAGGGAGTAATTGATGTCTAATAATTTGCAGCTACTTATTGGTAAGTTTCACGACTATATTAAGTACGAAAAACAATATAGTGAACATACCATAAAAAACTATTTGATAGATCTTGCACAATTTAAAGATAATTTCGATTCTCAGGATTTATCGGAAATTACCACTATTAGTTTACAAGACTACATATCGTCACTACATAAGATGGGGTTAGATGCATCAACCATTGCAAGAAAAAAATCATCGATTTCATCATTATTTACTTTCTTGTGTAAGAAAAAAATTATCGATAAGAATCCTTGTAAGAAGCTGATCTCACCTAAACGAAGAAGCAAAATCCCAACGGTAATGTCAATATCGGAGATAAATAAATTGTGTGATATTAAAGAAAAAACATACCAGGCGATTAGAGACAAGGCAATTATTGAATTAATGTACAGCTCAGCTTTAAGATTGAGCGAAACAACATCTCTTAATTTGTCATCTATAGATCTCAAAAGTAAATTGTTGGTTGTGGATGGTAAAGGGAAAAAGACAAGGTACCTTCCAGTTGGCGATTGTGCTCTGTCAGCAATAACAGCCTGGTTAAAAGCTAGAGAAGATAGAGCAGTAAACAATGAAATTGCTCTTTTTTTGAATAAATATGGTAAACGAATATCTAATCGATCTATTCAACAAAGGATTATTTTTTGGTGTAAAAAGCAGTCCTTAAATTATGTAATTAATCCACATGTATTAAGACATACATGTGCTACCCATTTATTAGAATCATCGGGTGATATAAGAGCTGTCCAAGAGTTTCTCGGTCATCAAGATATCAGTACGACACAAATTTATACAAGTGTTAATTTTGACTACATAAAAAAGGTTTACGATAAAACTCATCCTAGAGCAAAGTCTTCGAATTAAGTACAGCCTTCTTAATCTGTTAAATTAATTGTAGATAATATATAATTTACATATGATTAAACCATTAGAAATTAGATACATTAAAAAAAATAATATTCTATCATTAGCATTTGAGGATGGGCTAAAGGAGAACTTAACAATTGAGTATCTAAGATGTTTTTCTCCATCTGCAGAGGTCAAGGGCCATGGACCTGGACAGGAAGTGCTCCAAAAAGGTAAGGAACATGTAATGTTAGATAAGATTGAACCTATTGGAAATTATGCCGTTAAACTGATTTTTGATGATGGCCATGATACGGGTCTGTACACCTGGGAATACCTCCATGAGTTATGTGAGAATTATCAAATATATTGGCATGATTATCTTGAAAAACTAAAAGAGTCCGGTTACACACGAAAGAAGCCATGACAGAAAAAAAGCAGATTATTACTGAAAGAGCACCGCAAGCAATAGGAGCTTATTCCCAAGCAATAAGATGTGATAATCTAATATTTATTTCAGGACAAATCCCTCTTGTGCCAGAAACAATGAAACTAATATCTCAAGATTTTGATCTACAAGTTAATCAAGTGCTAATAAATCTAATATCGATTGCGAATGAGTCTGGTTGTGATTCAACAAATTTTGTAAAGATTACCGTTTTCCTAAAAAATCTAGAAAACTTTTCTTCTGTTAATAGAGCAATGGAAAGTGTATTTGCTAAACCGTATCCAGCAAGAGCTGCTGTTGAAGTAAGTAGACTCCCACTAGATGTAGAGGTAGAAATGGATGCTATTTTGGTAGACGGTTCATGATATATGCCAAAACATTTACAGTTAGAGGATAATTCACTAGAGACCTTACCTGGTGTTGGTGAAGCGACAAAAACAAAACTTCATAATATTGGCATTAATAGAATCACTGATCTGATATTATACCTTCCTCATCAGTTAATCGATAAAACTAATATTTCAGATATAAATGATATTAATAACGGTGATAAGTGTCTTTTTATAGGTGTGATTAACAAAATTTTCTTTACTAGAGGCTTTAATAAAAGTTTAATATTATCAGTAACAATACAAGCTAAAACTGTACAAATAAAATTTATTCACAAAACAATAATTTACAGACATTTAAAAATAGGAGATAGAATAAGAATCTACGGAACTATATATTCTAAGAAATCTAAAAAAGTTATGGTACATCCTGAGGTTGAACTCATAGAAAATGAAAAAAATCTCGAAAAGGTAATACCATATTACAATACACGCCGTCAAATATCACAAAATAAAATAAGAAAATTAATCAGATTCGTTTTAGACTATCTCCACAATAAAAAATCAGAAGATATATTCGATAGTAACACTCTTAAGTTATTCGATATGCCAAATTATCTTGATGCACTAGAAAATTGTCACTTTCCTTCATCAAGTTCATACAAAAATGCTCTCTGTATATTTGAAAAATCGAGGAATAGGTTTGTCATAGAGGAGATTATTTCAAGAAATATAAGGATTGAAGAAATTAAAAACAGAATTAAAAGAAAAGAATCTCATATGTTTAATTTTGATAAAACTAAAATAATAAAATTCGTAAACTCTCTCTCTTTTGAGCTAACTAACTCTCAATATCAGGCTGTTGATCTTATCTGTGACAACTTCTTAGAAGGTTATGCCTCTACTAGGTTAATTCAGGGAGACGTAGGATGTGGTAAGACTATTGTGAGTGCCATTAGCGCGTATGCAACATATCTCTCAGGATTACAGACAAGTTTACTTGCTCCTACTGAATTACTTGTAGATCAACATTATAATTATTTCAAAAATTTATTTAACGAAACAGATATTAAAATCTCATATCTAAAGAATAGTATGCCAGCTAAAATTAAGAACCAAACACTTAAAAGTCTTAAAAGTGGATCAATTGATATCATTATAGGCACACACTCACTACTGAATACATCTGTTTCATTTAAACAATTAGGTCTTTGCATAATTGATGAGCAACATAAATTTGGAATTAATCAACGTTCTTCATTTGTAGATAACAGAGATCCCACAGGTAACTCACCACATATAATTTATATGTCTGCCACGCCTATACCAAGGTCGTTAGCTTTAGTTTTATATCAGGGTCTTGACTACACTACTATTAAAGATATGCCAAAAGGTAGGAGGCATATCATTACAGAGCGTGTAAACTTGACTAGCCGTAATAAGATGTATTCTGAAATTAACCAACGTCTCGATATAGGTGAACAAGTTTTCTGGGTTTGTCCTGCAATTAATATAAGTGAATCATCTGAATTAGAGTCGATTTATAGCACTCATGACATAATTTCTGAAGTCTTTAAAGACTACAACATCTCGGTTCTCCATGGCCAACTAGATGATAATACGCAGGCAAATACTATAAAGAAATTCAGAGATGGGAAGATTGATATATTAGTGTGTACTACTGTGATCGAGGTAGGCGTGGATATTCCTAATGCAACCTCTATTGTTATAGAGAACTCTAATAGATTTGGCTTATCGCAATTACATCAGATCAGAGGACGTGTCGGGAGATCGTCACGTCAAGGTTTTTGTTATTTAGCACACACAGCTGATCTAAACGAAGATGCTAATAGAAGATTAGACTCGTTAGTGTCACACTTCGATGGTTTCAAAATAGCAGAAGAGGATTTGTTGATTAGAGGTTCTGGTGATTATTTTGGTAGTAGGCAGTCTGGTCATTTAAATAATTTTAAACTAGCAACTTTACAAGACTTTATTACAAACGTTGATATAATAAAAAACCTTCAGAGTAGTGTATCTAACTTATCGGATATTACTAGAACTAAGTTGTTAAAACGATGGCGTAATGATGAAGAAGAGAATCTAAAATTATAATATGAAATATACATATTTAGAGAATTGGAAAAGAGAGAAAAAATTATCATCTCTAAACTATTATACAAAACTTGCAGTGATTGATAATGAATCCTTGACTAAAAGACTTAGCAAGGAAAAGGAAAATAATTTTAGGGTTATCGTCAAAGAACAATGCTTAGTTCATTCAAAGAATCTAAACCATACAAATAATCGTTCTTATATTAACGGTTTGGGTATTTATAGAAGTGTTAGGCTAGAAGCTAAAAACTTTAAAAATATTTACGCTAAAACATTTTTACCTGTTAAGTACCTCAAGGGCAAAGAGAGATACATAAGAATACTAGGCTCAAAATCTCTTGGCTCATATTTTTTAAATGCAAAAAGATTCAAGAAGGTAGACATATTTTATAGTGTTGATGATGACCTAGTTCATAGGCTAATTACATATAGAAATAGGTCAGGAGTTATCTACGTTGATGAGATCTTTCCTAAAGATTTTACAAATAAAAGTATTAATTTATTTCAAGCTAGAAGAAAACGAAGATAGGTCATTAAAAAAAGGCGTATTCTTGAAGTTTGGGGAAGTGTTCCCAATTATTATTGATTTGAGTCCAGCATGATATGCGGATTTAATATTATCTATAGTATCTTCTATAAGCAAAGATTTTTCGTAATCGATACTTAGCTCATTCCTCAGTATGAACCAAAACGCAATTTCTTCTTTGATGTATTTCAACTCATGAGAGCAAATAACCCTCTTAAAATATTTTGTAAATGGAAATTTTCTCATTTTAATATTTAGAGTTTTTCGATGAGCATTCGTAATAAGAAATAAATTCTTATCCTTATGATAATTTTCTAAAAAATCTTCAGCACCTTCTTTAAGTTTTATCCTATCTATCATATCAGAAGAGAGTTTTTCTTGTTCTATATCAAGATTAAGCATATTAGACCAGTAATCTAGATCATACCAGTCTTTGCAACCCCTCTTATAATTGAAAAGTGTGTGAGTTATCTTGATGGCTTGATCTTCACTCATTGATTTTAATTCTGCATATTTCAAAGGAATATGTTTTTGCCAGAAATAGTTATCATAAACGGTATCTAGGAGTACACCATCCATGTCGATTAGTATATTTTCCAGTCCTTTCAAATCCATCATATATACTGTATCATCATTTATACAATCAGACATCCTATACTAATGCCAAAAATTAAAAATAGAAAAATAATTTCACGAACAGATCTTTTCAGGATTGATAAGTTAAATATTAAGTTTGATAATAATCAAGTCAGAGATTACGAGGTCATTTGTGGAACTGGACATGGAGCAGTCATGATCATCCCTATTATAGATGACGAAATTATATTTATAAGAGAGTACGCTGCAGCTATCGATGATTACTCATTAACACTACCTAAGGGAAAAATTGACGATGGTGAGACTGTTATAGAGGCAGCAAACAGGGAGATGCAAGAGGAGATAGGGTATCAGTCAGACGATATCAAATTTTTATATTTATTAGACCTTGCACCTGGTTATGTAAATCATAAAACAAATATTGTAGTTGCCAGATCACTTTCAGAATCAATACTTGATGGAGATGAACCAGAGCCACTAGAAGTTGTTAGGTGTAAGATAAATGACTTAAGTAACTTCTTATCAAAAGAGAAAAACATAGATTCACGAGTTTTATCATCAATTTATATTCTTAAGGAATTTTCAGATGATCTCTGATAAATGTTTTTTTCTAGACAATATCGAACGTATTAAAACAATATGTGCTAGGGCCGGCTCTATTCAAATAGAGTTTCAAAATAAGACTCTACAAATACGATCTAAAACTGACAACACGCCATTGACGGAGGTAGATCTAATGTCACATGAAATAATAGTTCAAGGACTCCAAGAACTTGACACTTCTATTCCAATAGTTTCCGAAGAGGGTTTTGAAGAAGATGTGACATTTAATAACTTTTGGATTGTTGATCCACTTGATGGCACAAGAAATTATATTAACAAAGGAGATAACTATTGTGTAAATATCGGTTTTATTAGCGATAATTTTCCAATTTTTGGCGCAATATATATTCCCTCAAAGAACGAGTTTTTTTATGGTATCAATGGTCAAGGAGCTCATTATGTATTTAATGATAAGTCACAAAGATTAAAAACTAAAAATTCAGTTGATAGAACAGTCCTAACAAGTTCTGCTATAAATCAAAAAAAATTAGATGTATTGAATGCACTTATATCTAATTTAGAAATTGAAAAAATATCTAGCGCAATTAAGTTTGGTTACATAGCAAAAGGGTTGGGTAACTTCTATCCAAGATTTGGACCAACATATGAGTGGGATACTGCAGCTGGACAATGTATTCTCGAAGAATCAGGTGGTAAAGTTGTAGATAGTAATTTATCCAGATTATCTTATAATAAAAATAAGCAATATCTTAATAAAGAATTTTTTGCTTTTTCAGGTGATACATCCTATTGGGAAGGAATAATTACTCATCTACTTCAGACTTCATAATAGAATCGTGATACGCCTTCTTGTTCATTTTTTTGAGGATTTTATACTTTCCGAACTTCCCTCTATTCCATGTGGTAAGGTTTGCTTCATATGATTTAACTTTTTTTCTGGATTTTACCGTCATATTTTATTATTTATTTATGTTATTATAATTAAAAATTATAGATATGATAAGAAGATTACTAGAAAATATATCGCCTAAAAAATTTTACTTGTTTTCAAGTTTTATAATCCCATGGACATTAATTCTTTCAATAGGATTAATAAGTTATGGTCTTTATCATGGTTTGTTTATAGCGCCAGCAGATTATCAACAAGGTGAGGCATTCAGAATTATATACGTTCATGTACCAAGTGCATGGCTATCTCTATTTGCTTATTCTGTCCTTTTTTTCTCTGCAATAATATCATTAATTTGGAGGATAAAAATCTTTGAGATAATAGCTATTTCCTCTGCTAAAATTGGTGCCTTATTTACATTTCTTGCTTTAGTTACAGGTGCAGTGTGGGGCAAACCCATGTGGGGTACTTGGTGGGTCTGGGATGCTAGGCTAACATCTGAACTTATACTTTTTTTCATATATATTTCTATAATATTTTTATACAACTCTTTTGATGACTATAGAAAAGGGGCGAAGGCAGCAAATATTCTTGCAATCATTGGGTTTGTGAATATTCCTATTATTCACTTTTCAGTAGAGTGGTGGAATACTCTACACCAGGGTCCATCTGTTATGAAATTTAGTTCGCCATCTATAGCGTATGAAATGTTATACCCTCTGGTATTTACCAGTATCGGTTTTACATTTTATTTTATCACAGCACTGCTATTATCTGCTAGGAACACTCTGATCAAACGAGAGCACAAGAGTTCTTGGGTGCAATCAATCTAGGCTCAACCTCAACGATTTCAGACACGCCGTTGGTGTAATAAGAAGAAATAAAAGAAAAATAATGCTTAAGAAAATCAGTTCTGACAAAGAGCTCATTTGTAAGAAGGAGTTATTTACAGCACTTGTACCAAATATCAAAATTGGAACATATAAAGGTAGAACTATTATAGCTAATAGTATCTTGCCTCTTTTCAACGTAAGTGTTAGTGCAGCTGCTACTGAACCCAATAAACTCATTGTTGGTGTCCCAATTACTAAACTCAAAAATAGAATAAGCGTTGTCTGATAGTCTATGCCTAATAGTAGTGAGATAAATGGAGATACAACAACTACAGGAAGTGTAGTCAATAACCAATGACTAAATACTTTGGCAACAATGACTGATTCATGAAAAGTATTTGATGAAATTAAATAGTCAAGTGTTCCATCTTCATAATCCTCTTTAAAAATCGATTCCAAATTCAGTACCGATACAAGTAAACAGGAAAGCCAGATCATCAAA
>MDTD01186975.1_pt1 | contig 20173 bp, 25 predicted proteins | sample 811221 | NCBI WGS metagenome assembly MDTD01 (sample SAMN05326646, study PRJNA326480) | marine metagenome | isolation source: seawater | place: Pacific Ocean: South West | collected 2011
ATTGTTAAGAAAGAAAAATGGCTGGAAAGCGGTATTGCCCCAACCAACGACCCGATTTTGTTTATTGAAAGTATTCCGTTTACGGAAACGCGCAAATATGTGCAAAAAGTCTTGTCCAATTACTGGATGTACCGTAAGCAGTTTAAAAACGACACGCCGACGTTGACCGCTATGGCTCACAACCGTTGGCCGGTGCGGATTGCCATGGCGTTGAGCAAACTGCAAGACGACTCCTAACCCTCTTTATTCCAATTTCTATCAAGCTGTGCTAGCGTGCATGGCATGCAGCCGACATTGTTCAATTTAACTGATGACGCCATCCCGCGCCCTAAGGGCTTGATTGTGGGTATTGATGAGGTCGGCCGCGGGCCTCTGGCCGGGCCGGTTATGGCCGCGGCCGCGGTGTTAAAAACCGATACACCGCAAGGACTGGACGATGTGACTGATTCCAAAAAACTCACCGCCGCCAAGCGGGAAGAGTTGATGGCGGCTATTTTAGAGCAATGCCACATCGGTATTGGGGAAGCCACAGTCGAGGAAATTGATAAGATGAATATCCGCCAGGCCACGCATTTGGCTATGTGCCGCGCGCTGCAAGGGTTGGAAATTCAGCCTGATTTTGCCTTTGTGGACGGCAATGACCTGCCGCAAAAACTGGGGTTAAAGGCGCAAACGGTCATTAAAGGGGACAGCAAGGTTTTGGAAATTGCCTGTGCCTCCATTGTGGCCAAAGTCACCCGTGACCATAAGATGAATGAATTACATCATAACTTTCCCCATTATTTCTGGAATACCAACGTCGGGTATGGTACAAAGCAACATATTGAATCAATTGCTGAATTTGGTGTAACGATTCATCATCGCCGCAGTTTTAAACCGGTGAGCGATTATCTTTAACCCTGAATATATGCGAGAATATTGGCCATGAAGCGTGTGGTTATCAGTTTGCTGGAAGCAAAGCCTCTGGATGTGGAATATGTGGTGGGGTTGCTGTCCGAAAAAGAGCAGTGGAAGAACTGTGATGTCACAGTTATTGGCGACAGCATGGGGCTGAGCAATATGCGTCGTGGTATCCATAAAAAAGAATATGACAGTGATGGTAACTCTCTTTGGGCACGGCTGAAGTTTGGGCGCTTTTTGTCACGATTAAAGCCGGACGCTGTCTTACTTTTGGGGGAGCCGCCCAAGCCGATTGGGAGCAAATATTATTATGCCTGTACGAATTTAAAAGATAATAAACAAGCTTGCCAGGCCTTGATGAAAGGAGCTCAGGGAATATTTGCCGCCAGCCCGTCAATTATGACCGCGTTAAGTAAAGAGTTTGGGGCCACGGCGTATGAGGCCTATCGGCCGATTTCTTACACGGAAGAAAAACATTTGATGGAGGTTGGTGTTGCCGCGGAGAGTAGCGTTTCAACGGTATTGACCTCCGCTGATGATATGGATGACCTCACCGCGCTGGAAGCCTTTGTGAAAGTGGTTGGCGAAAATAAAAAAGCGCGACTGATGGTGGCTGGTCACCTGCCTGCTGAACAAAAACGCGCCGCTGAAAAATTTTTGATGTCCCAAGGCATGGGAGCCAGTATTAGCTTTGTGGATGATATCCATGATGATCGGGTTCTGGAGCTTTTAAAGCTGGCGCCCATTTATTTAAGCACTTCTTTGACCAAGCAAAACAGTACATTGTTAAAAGATGCTTTGCACCGCGGCTGCACTATTATTTGTGCGGACTTGCCCCAGCGCCGCAACCTGTTGGGAGATTCAGCGGTATTTGTGACCGTAGACCAAGGTGGGGATATTGCCTCATCCTTTGGTATTGCGGTGTTTGGCCTTTTAGAAAATCCGCTTCTGGCCCAGCAAATTCGTAACCGTGCCAAGCGTCAGTCCAAACTTTTTAGTTGGGACCACGCCGCCCATAAGGTTCATCAGGTTATTTTTGCGTAATAAAAAAGCCCATTGACGTTTGAGCCTGTCGGCGTAAGATGGGCGGATATTCTATTCCTTTTTTCATTTTGGAGGTTTGCTGTTATGGCAAATGATCTTGTTGAATCTTTAATGCGCTACAGTTCATTAAAAAACTCGCAGGCATTGATGCGCCGTGGGCTGGATGGTGATTTGAAGCTGATAAACTGGGACGAGTTTGTACAAATTTTTCTGCACGTTCCGCCCAGTGGCCGTGTGTCCGTTGGGGAAGATATTTTCCGTGAGCTGTTGGAGCAGGCTGACAATCTGGAGCCGGACTTCCGTCCGATAGTGACCGCGGCTAACTATGCCGATATCCTCCAATATGTGCGTCGCCACCACCTGCAGGAAAGTGATAAAGACCCCTATGTGGTGGAGTTTTTTACTTTGGAAGAAGCGCTGGTGAAACTGATGCGGCGCTATTTTTCCTTGCGGCATGAATTGGTGGAAAACAATTTACTCACCACCGTTACGCAAGTGGCACCGGCTTTGGTGGCCACACTTTTGGCGGCAATGAGTTATTGTCGGTATATGCGTTTTCACCCCCAATGGGGCCACCGCCTGGATTTGCTCAAGCTGGCTGAAGCATTGCGCACCGGGAAAGGCTTTGCCGCGTGTTATGAGGAAGCTTTTTCCACAATTAGCCGCGACTAAGTAACGATATGCCCCAATTAAGGGGCTTTTTTGTTAAGGACTTTTTTAAATACGGTGGGCAAGGGCGGTAAGTCGGATGAGTTAAACGCATGCGGGAGAGGTTTTTGCAGCTGAATATGCTGAACGTCCAATGCTAAGCTGAAATGGCTGAAGATGTGCTCGACCGTGCCCAGCGGTGTTGTTTGGTTATTCTTCAGCAGGGCTTCAATAGCGTTGTTTAAAGGGACAGAGTTGTCCCAGCCAATAACCGGCGGCTGCCACAGCCCACCTAACAAACCATTGCTGGGCCGTTGTTGCAGGAGGATTTTGTCTTCACTATCTTCAATGATATAGGCGGTACCGGTTTTATGCGGGCGTTTGGTTTTAGTCGCTTTAACCGGGTATTTTTCCGTGGTGTGAGTTTGAAATGCCTGACAAAAACTGGCGAGTGGGCATATGTCACACTTAGGGTTTTTAGGGGTGCAAATGCCGCTGCCTAAGTCCATCATGGCTTCAGCAAAATCACCAGGGCGAGTTTCTGACAATACGTCTTTTATAAACGCTTTTATAGTCAGCTTTTCTTGTTTGGGTGGTTTGGGTAAAGTTAAAAGGCGGGCAACTATGCGTTCAATGTTGCCGTCCACCACCGGGACGGGCTCTTTAAAGTAAATGGCGGCAATGGCCGCAGCCGTGTAAGGGCCAATGCCGGGCAGGGCTTCCAGCTCTTTGGCGGTAGCGGGGAATTGCCCATTGTGTTCGGCCGTGATGACTTTGGCGCATTTTAAAAGGTTGCGGGCGCGAGAGTAATACCCCAACCCTTGCCACAGGTGCAGGACATCCTGCTCGTCGGCCCGGGCCAAATCTTTAACGGTGGGGTAGTGGTGTAAAAAGCGCTGAAAGTAAGGTATTACTGTTCTGACGGTGGTTTGCTGGAGCATTATTTCACTCAGCCATACTTTATAGGCGCTGCGCGCCTCCCGCCAGGGCAGGGAACGCTTGTGAGTATCAAAATAGTCAAGCAGCGCCTTTTGGAAGGCGGCGGGTGTTATGGTCAAATGGGTCGATTTACGCTTCATATTGCTGTATAATTGCGCATAGGCGAAAAAAATCAACCATAATTGGTTTTGGGATATTTTTAAATGACGGACTTTGCCAAAACATTGGGAAAACTGCTGGATCCGGCCGCAAAAAAGCGCGGGTTTGCCCAGCATGAACTGTTGACCCGCTGGGCCAGCATTGTGCCCGAGTACCGTCAATGGGCCCAGCCAATCAAGCTTAGCCGCGGGGTGTTGACCATTGCGGTGACCTCCAGCTCAGCCGCGCATAATATGGGGATGATGAGCGCTTCACTTATTCAGAAAATCAACCAGTTTTTTGGTTATAATGCTGTCAGCCGCTTAAAATTTGTAAACAAGGCATTGAACATTTCCGCCAAAACCCGCACACTGAAAACCATTGTGCCGGATGAGGGTGCCAATGTCCGTGCCGCGGCGCGCTGCGCCAACGTGAAAGACGGCAGCTTGAAAGAGGCTTTAACCCGTTTGGGCGCTCTGGTTGAAATGGAACAGATGAACGAATTTAAAAAGAAAGTATCGTAAAGGTGACTCCGTTGAATAAATTTTTGATTGCCGCGGCCGTTGTTGTTGGTGGCGGCGCGTTGATGATGTGGAACAATGTGGATGCGATGGAAGGTTCGCCAGCTGTTGATGTGGCGGACAAAGATAAAGCCACGATGGAGCGTAACGTCCCGCCGGAGTTGATGCTGACCGAGGATGATATCATCACCGGTGACATCACCGCCCCAGTACAAATTGTGGAATATGCCAGCATGACCTGCGGGCACTGTGCGGATTTCCATGAAAACACCTACAAAAAAATTAAAAGCGAATACATTGACAGCGGCAAGGTTGTTTTTGCCTTGCGTGAAATGCCGTGGGATAACCTGGCTTTGGCGGTGAGCAAGGTTATTCGCTGCGCGCCTGAAGGCAAGCGTATGGGCTTTGCTGACGCGTTCTTTTCTACCCAGAAAAACTGGGTGAAGTCCGGTGACCCGATTGAGGAAATTAAAAAAGTGGCCCGTCTTGGCGGTTTGAGCGCTGATAAGGTGGAAGCCTGTATTAACGATGAAAATATCCATAACGTGGTTATGACTCACCGTTCGACTGGTCAAGAAGCCCTGGGCGTGAAGAGCACCCCCACTATTTTTGTGAACAACAAAAAGGTGGAAGGCGCGGTTGGTTTTGATGTGGTCCAAAAAGTTATTGAGATTGAACTGGGCCAGTAACCCCCACCCTTTAAAAAGCTATGACAGACGAACATAAAACCCCCGCCCCCGAACAAGAGGAACACCAGACCTCTATGGGGGAGGGGTATTCTATGGGCGTTAATTTTGTGGTGACCGTGCTGGTGGCCACTGGCATTGGTTTTGGTCTGGACAAGTGGTTACAGACCCAGCCATGGATTATGCTGGTGTTCATTGTTTTGGGGTTTGCGGCAGCGGTGCGGCAGATCTGGAAGCAGATGGAAAACCACTAACATATTGTATACATTAATATTTTTCTAGATTTTGTTTGCTCACCTCCCCCGTTTCTTTGTATGGTATAGCCGTTCCGTAGGAACTATCTGATACTTTCCTTTTTTCTTTTCTCCTTTTTGAAGGTGACTTTATGTCTAAAAACCAAAACGGCCCCAAGCGAGAGCCGATTTCTGTCGAGCTGACGGACAGTCGCAAGAAAAGCCATCCGCTTTTGTGGATTGCGCTGGGTGTAGGCCTGGCTATGCTGTTCGTTTTTCTATTCAATGGGAATGGCAATCTTTCCCAGGAAGAAATCACCACGGTCAGCATGGATGAAACCACCGCCGCGCAACAAGCGATGGTGGACACCAGCGACGATGACCGTCCTGTGGTCACGGTGCTGCGCCTGTCTGGTGTGATTGGTGACAGCCCAAATCACGGTATTAACTACCAGAAGAATGCTCATGCCATCCGCATGGCCTTTGCGCCGGAAAACCTGAAGGGTGTTTTGCTCATTATCGACTCCCCCGGGGGGTCGGTTATTACCATTGATGAAGTCGGCCACCTGCTGGGCTCTGAAATTGAGCGCCGCAAGGAAATGGACCCGGAGTTTAAAGTTATCGTCCAGATTGAGACGGTAGCGGCCTCCGGCGGCTATTGGCTGGCGGTCTATGGTGATGAAATCTATGCCCGTAACGCGTCTATCGTCGGCAGCATTGGCGTGGTGGCCAACTACGGCTGGGCCTTTCCGGGTCTGGCGGAAAGCCTGGGCATCGAAAAGCGTCAGTTCACCGCCGGTGACTATAAGCGGCTGATGAGCGAAGACAAAGAGATGACGGACGAGGCGCGTGAGCAAATTGAAAGTCGTCTGGAGCATATGCATCGTGTCTTCAAAGACCACATCAACTCTCAACGCGGTGACCGTATTACAGCGCCTGAAGAAGTGGTTTTCTCCGGAGCTTACTGGGATGGCCGCACGGCAAAGGAAATGGGCCTGATTGATGGCATTGCCTACCATAATGAAATCTTCGAAGCCGCTGGCTGGCCTGTGCCGGCTGAAGACGGTGATGTTCGTTATGTGCGCATTAAAGCGACCGCCCAGGCAGAAGCCAAAAGTGTGCTGAGTGCCGATATGTTCGCGGAAGACGCGGAACAGCCGCAAGGCGCGCTGGAGCGTATGGCGGATGCTTTTGCCCGTGCTCTGGTGGATGAACTGGAAGCCAAAGCCAAGGCTGAAGAAGAAAAAATGCCGCAAATCGAAGCCCTCCACCCTGTGGAGTAAACCTTTCATCGTTTGCCGCCCCTCATGCATTGGGGCGGCTTTTTTTATGAGGCATAGTTTATTTTGAAAAGAGGCTTGGCGAGGCTATGCTTTAATTGTATACTTAGACCAAGTCAACCTTTCCTTTTCACCTGACATGGGAGTTTTTCCCTATGATTATTCTGGACATTGTCCTGCCGGACAACCTGCAAACTACCGGCCTGCCGCTGTATTACAAAAAAGTGGAGGCCAGCCGCCTGCCGGATATTCTGGACCATCAGGGCGAGCCGCTGGACAGCAAAGTGATTGCCACCCTGGGCAAACAAATCTTAGTACCGGTGTACGCCTTTATGGGGCTGGAGGTGCAATTTTTGCGCCCCAACCGCATTGAGCTGGTGTCTACCATGCGCATGGATTATCTGGCCAGCTTCAACGAAGTAGTGGAAAACCCTGACCTGCAAGGTAAAACGGTGGTTACCTCAGACGTTCTGGCCAGTTTTGATGATATTGAGGCGGTTTTCCCCGGTTTGCGGGACGTGGCTGAAAATATGGAGCCGTCTGGTGTGGTGCTCACCAATGACCAGCGCCTGCTGCTGAAACTGGTCGCCAGCGACTTGCAACTGGCGTATGACCAGCGCACGCTGAGCCTTTTCGGTTAAACAATTTTTTACGACGCCCGCAACCAAAGCGGGCATTTTTTTGTGCTTTTTTGTTGCGTCATAGGTGGATATGGGCTAAAAATCTCCGTGGAATTCCGAGAACAAAGATAAGGCTCAAAAAAACAAATGGCTTTTGATCCGCTGCACCAGTTTGAAATTCATGAAGTATATCCGGTTGAGCTTCTTGGCTATCAGGTACCTGTGACCAACCAGACAGTCTGGATGTTTATGGCCAGTATTGCCACGCTGTTGTTTCTGTGGTCCGGTATTCGCCGTAAAGAAATGGTGCCCGGGCGCTTTCAGGCCTTTGTAGAGATGACCTTTGAAATGGTCTATAACATGGTGAAAGACAATGCCGGGCGGGAAGGGTTGAAGTACCTGCCGTTTGTTATGACCATCTTTTTCTTTATCGCCTTTATCAACTTACTTGGCATGGTTCCCGGCTCTTATACCCCCACCAGTCAAATCTTTATGACCGCCAGCATGGCGCTGATGGTGTTTGCGCTGGTGTTGATTATTGGCTTTTTTAAGCATGGCATGCGCTTTTTCAGCCTGTTCTGGCCGCCGGATACTCCATGGTATATGGGTATTCTTATTGCGCCGCTGGAGGTGATTTCCTTCATCGCCCGTCCGTTCACTCTGTGTGTTCGTTTAACAGCTAACATGTTGGCTGGGCACATTCTGGTTAAGGTGTTTGCTTCATTTGTGATTATGTTATTAGGTTTTGGCGCGCTGGTTGGCCCTGTGGCCGGCAGCATGCCATTCTTAGCGCTGATTGCCATTAGCGCGCTGGAGTTTTTGGTAGCGGTTTTGCAGGCCTATGTGTTTGCCATTCTTACTGCCATTTACCTGAATGATGCATTGCATTTGCACTAAAATTCAGGTACACATGAGTTGCCTTGGCGGCAAAGTTTAACTTGATTTAATGAAAAGGAAAAAACGATGGAAGCAAGTGTAATTGACGTTCGTTTGATTGGTGCGGGTCTGGCTGCAATTGGTATGCTGGGTTCTGGTATTGGTATTGGTATGGTGTTCGGTAAGTTTTTTGAAGCCGTTTCCCGCCAGCCAGCCATGGAAGGCAAATTGACCGGTAAGCTGATGCTGGGCTTTGCGTTGGTGGAATCCATCGCTCTGTTCGCGTTCGTTATCGCGATGATGATTTTGTTCGGCTAAGTCGTACTTAGTTGACAACCAACTGATAAAAACAGGTTTATATTATGGCTTTGTTTAACGCTGAATTTTTGCACTCTCAAGTGTTTTGGACAGGACTGGCGTTTTTTACCACGCTGGGCCTTATCTGGTGGAAGTTGGTACCCGCGTTTATGCAGGTGCTGGACGAACGCTCCAACAAAATCCGTGAGGATTTGGAAAACGCTGAGGATCTGCGCAAGCAGGCAGAAGAAGCTCTGGCGAATTACGAAAAGCAAATCAAGGCTGCCAAGGATGAGGCCACCAAGATGGTTGCCAAAGCCCGTGAGGATGCGGATAAGCTTCTAGCGACCCGTACAGCCGAGCTGGAAACCGAGTTGACCCGCCGCACGGAAGAGGCCAACAAAGCGATTGAACAAAGCAAAGCCAAAGCACTGGACGATGTGCGCACGCAATTGTCTGACCTGGTGCTGCTGGCAACTGAACAGGTGGTTAATGAAACTGTGGATGCCAAAAAGGCCTCTAAAATGACCGATGACCTGTTGAAAAATCTGAACTAGGCCAAGTTGGTTGAAAAATTAAAGCCCCCATTTGGGGGCTTTTTTAATTAACTTAACTCTGGTTCATCCTGTTCTCTTTGGTTCTCTGGCTCCATCTCATTACTACTAAGCCAGTGAGCTTTGTTTTCCAGAGATTCGCGTGCTACTTCCTGTTGTTTAGCCAAGTCTTCAAGACTTGCATGCTGAAGATCGATAGTTGGAGGTTCAATTTCTCCCACGTCTATTCCAGCATTTTCAGCGTTATCAAGCTCCCTTAGGTAGGTTTGCAACTGGCTGATATCTTCTCGGCTTAAATCGCTCATTTCAACACCCATTTTTACATTATATGCCTGGTCAATACTTTGCTGATGTTGGGCTATAGCGTGGCCAACAGGAGATGTTGCATTCTCCCCAATAATGTCGTGGTTTTCATTTAGTTCATTGAGTACAGACCCTTTTACATAGTCGGGGATGTAATCACTATTGTTATAATGCGAGCCATAAGGGTCGACATTTTGCTCCATTGCCAAGTCAACCAGCTCTTCATTGCTTAAGTCGGATATATTTTTATCTCCCAGCCCATGCAACTCTACATCTTCGCCGGTTTTCTGAAGATCTTTAAGCTTTTGTACATTTTCAACAAAGCTGCTCATTTCCTTTACGTGCTTAGCTTGTTCTTCAAGGCTCTGCCCTTGAAAAACATCATCTTCTAGCTTGTTAAAATATGCTAAGCTTTGGGCTGTGTCTCCATCCATAACCTCGTACTGGAAGGTTTTGCCAACGTCCCCTTTGCCCTCAACAGCTTGCTCTTGTAAGTTTTGTGACCGCTCATCAAGGACGGTTGCGGATGGTGCGTTATTGTCGCCTACAGGGTTAAGGTCTTGGTCGTTGTTAACTTCTTGTGCATTACCGCTTCCAAAAAAGCCTGCGGCTAGCGCTACACCTGTTGCTAAAATGCCTGCTCTTTTATTTTTTCCCATACCAAAATCCATTGTACGTTTTAATTTTATTAAAATCTTTAAATACTTATAGAGTCTTATAAAAAAACTTCTGACAGCTTACGTTAACTTAAGCCATGGCCATGCCGTCGCGTTCACGCTCCCGGTCATATTCCGGGTCGTTGGCGGCTTCCATGTCGCTCATATCCTGCTCCATACCCATATCTTCCTGTTCTAAGGCAGCTTCCATATCATCAATATTATCCGCCAGGTCAGGGTAGTGTTCTTTTAAAGCTTGTTCTAAGGCATAGGTATGGTCAGTACGCCAGCCGGTTGAAGCCACCGCCAAGTGGGCTGAGCCTTCTGGCAGGGCCATGCGATCCTCACCTTCTATGGCAGAGTTTAGCACCATATTGTCGGCTTCATTGGCCGTCATATGGATGCCGTCTCCCAACAGTTCCGGGTCATCGGTCACACGGCCGCTTTCCGGGTCAAATAATGCATCCTGATGGAGGCGTGTATGTTCGGCCAGGTTTTTAAAATTACGGTAGGTATCGGTATCTTTAAGAATTTCTTCGAGGGATTCCTGATGCTGCTCAGGCGCTTCTTTTTGCTGCTCCTGCTCCATCACCAGGCCCAGTTCAATTTGCTCCTGATGCATTTCCAAAGAGTCGGTGAACAGGTCCAAATCCACACCGCTGGGGTCGTTTTCAATCATATTGCGCAGCATATCTTCAGCGGGGAAATCCACATCCGGGTTTTCCTGTTTGAACTGCTCGACGACGCTGTCTAAATTAGCGTGCAGGCGTTCTTTTAACACCTCCGGGCTTACGTCTTCATCTTTGCTGGCTTCATATACGCCTTTCAGCTTGCCGGCGGTCTCCTGCAGAAGCTCGGCGGTTTCTTTTTGTTCGGCTAAGGTTTGACCCTCAAAAACTTTTTCTTCCAGCTCTACGAAGTGTTCATAGCGGCGTTTATCTTCGGCGGACATGAACTCTTCCTTGCCCTGCACCGCGTTATATTTAAACTGCTTTTCAAACCCTTCGGGCATGTCTTTGCCTTTGGATTCAATCTTTTTGGAAATTTCAACCGGTTTGCCGTCTTGGCCAATGTAGTTTTTAACTTCGCCCGTGGTTTTATCTTCCACCTGTATCTCATGATATTCATTGGGGGCGTGTTGCAGCTGGTCACGCAGCTCATAGGCGCTTTGCAGCTGTTCCGGTTGGGTCATGTCATTCTGATATTCGTTGTCCATTATAAATACTACTGTAGTTTCAAATGGTTATATAACGTCTTTTATATATAGTGCGCAAACCCTTCGTTTACAAGGACTTTTGTATGATATTGTTAAAAAAATTGAACAAATTGGGCAAATAAGATGGATTACGCACAGTCTTCCCCCGGCGGCGGGGTGATATTTTACACCAAGGTAGACCGGGAGAACGCCACCTGCCTGGTGGGAATTGGCTTGCGCAAACCTTTGGTCGGGGAAGGCAGTGGTATTTCCACCGGCGGTTTTAGCGACTGTGACGAGCATTTAAAAAAGCCAATCGGCCATTATACCCTGCTTCAAGATGAAGTGTATCGCGAGGCGTGTGAAGAACTTATTGGCTTTGAAACATTAATGACGCGCGAGACGTTTATTAAACGCTTAGAGCCAGTTATCGGCTTCACCGTACGCACACCGGATGCCAACAAGTTGCACAGCCCGTTTTATTACGGCATGCACGTGACCAGGGCCGAACAGCAGGTGATTGAAGAACAGTTGGAGGAGTCGGATGAACATATCGGCGTGGTGTTTGTACCTATGCGCTGGAATAAAGAACTGACGTTAGATACACTTGAGGAGGGGATAAGCGTCAGTTTACCCGAACCGCTATTCCACAAACACGAAATCGTGGCCTTTCAGTGGCTGGCGTGGGGCCTGCAACAGGGGACAGTTGGCCGGGATTTTTAATCGCTGGTTTTAGTAACTAAGGGCCGCGGCGGCGGTAACCTGACGATGGCTGACGCGCTTCTTTTCGGATTTTTCGGCCGTTTTGGCGCATGGGATAACCCCCGCCTTTTCCAAGTCTTTCAGCACTTTTTGGGTGCGCTGTTTGGGGGTGCCCTCCAGGTGAATCACCGGCAGGTCAAACTCTTCCACCAGGGAATGAATTATACGGTCCACTTCCCATGCGGCTTTTTCAGACTGGAAGCGAATGCCGTTGAATTCATACTTGCCTTCACGTTTGAGCAGGTACAGGTGGTCATAACGCTCCCTATCACGCAGGAACAGGGATTTTAAATCTTCAATGAACAAGTGATGGCGCGGCTCGGTCAGCAAGTTCATGGAATGAAGCGCATACACGTAGCAGGTTAAGGTCGGGCAGTCGGCAATGACCACGTCGCCTTCCATCATGGCGCGGGTTTCTACGTCCACAAAGCCCAGGTAATAGCGCAGCTGCTCCATGGGAATAAGGTTAGGGTCCGGCGGGCCGTTGCGGCGAATGTCATCGGTGGCGAACTCACGTGCCCATGCTGCACGAACACCGCGGTGTTCCAAAGCCTCCAGCAGGTGGTTGGTTAAGGTGGTTTTGCCCACGCAGGGGCCACCTAAAAAACCAATCAAATGCTTGGGGTTTGTCATTCCTATCCTTTTAATTTTGCCAAAAATAGCGATAAATAATCCGGCCTGTTTTTGGAGTTTTTTGTCGGCCGGTACATATTACTCTAGCCAATAAAACGCCCCTCGTCCAGAACCTTGGTTAAAGTAAAAATGCCACATTTTTGCCTTAAAATTGGATGCAACACCTGCAAGTGTTTGAGGTTCAAAATATCTTTGTCTGTGGCAAACAGGTTGTATGCATTTTGCTTGACAAAAAAAGTGCTTATGTTTAGATTGACCCTTGCGTATTGACGCATCTGTACCTCTCGTTTCCCACTCTTTTCTGCCAACTTTTTGGAGGCATATCTTATGTCCGCTCAAGTCCTTCTGCTCGGTGCTCTGTATGCATCAATTGTCGCTTTCGGTTTTTCAATCAATGCCGATTCGGTGCTGGGGATTGTGCTAAGCGTTCTGGTATTTGCCGGTGTGCTGGCGTACCAGTTCTTCACGCGTGCTTTTGGCGCGGGTATCGCATTTCTCAAAAACGCATCCGGCACGACCAACGCCCCGCAATCATCAGGCTTTTTTGCTTCTGTGGTGGCAAGCGTTCTGCTTCTGCTGGCCAGCCTTATGGGCGGTTGGTTGTGGCTTGCTGCTCTGCCGGTGACGGCATATGCCCTGTATCGTTACAATGAGTTTGTCGAATACGTGGCTGACCGTGAAGACGAAAGCGGTAACGTGTAATATTTCCTGCCCCCAGTCGGGGGCTTTTTTTGTGGGTGGTAAAGGAGGTTAGACGGATTAAAACTATACATTTTAGTGTTTTGTTGATATAAATAACCCGCTTTTGGGCGGATAGCTCAGCTGGTTAGAGCAGGGCACTCATAATGCCTTGGTCGGGGGTTCAAGTCCCTCTCCGCCCACCACGTTTTTATATTGCGAATGCGAAAGAATTTTGCTTTCGCACAAAACAGTCCGGGGAACTGTTTTGGTAAAAACGCCGGAGACTTAACCTTTAGGTTAGTCGGAGGGCTACATGAAAGAGGTGATGTTTTTATCCGCCTCAAACAAAAAGCGCGGTTTTTGCATGGCGACTTAGGGGTCGCCCTAAGAACCCCTTCTTGTCATGAAGGCTGGCTGGCGGGTTTGTTTAAAACCGCCGTCTTATCCCCACCGTTACATGGTTGCTGCCGGCGTCAACGTCGCTGAACAGGCCAAACGCGCCTGAACGGTGATGCAGGCGCAGCACGCCAAACCAGTTGCGGGTTACTTCCGCTTCGGCCTCCACAAACAGGGCGGATAAAAAGCGGGCGCTTTCGTCATTGGGATGGAGTTCACGTTCCAGCGGCGGTACTTTGGATGCATATGACAACCCTACTCCACCGGCAATAGAGCTTTTAACCCAGTTGTGCCACGGCGGTGTGGTCCAACGTAACAGAAAACCAATGTCGCCTTCATAAAATATATCATCGTTTTGTTCATGCACCACGCCGATAAGTTCGCCGTCAATTTGCCAGCCCGGGCGCAGCCAGAACAGCGGACGGCCATAGCCAAAACCAAGAAAATAAGCATCGTTATACGTTACATCATCAAAGGTCAAAGCTTCAGAAAATGTGTTGTTGGTGCCATAACCGTTATAAATGGACACATATTGGCCGTCAAAAGGTGAGTGATTGGTGGCATGAGTGTAGGTTTCCTGCGCCTGGGCAAGGGGAGGAGCCATTGTTGAAATGGCGATTAAAACGGGCAAAATCCATTTCATTGTCGTAGGCTAAGCTTTTTGTATACTGGTGTCAATATACATGACAGGTCAGCCAGACTGGAATAGGGTTGAGTTTTCTTGACGGTTGTTGCTTTATTGTATATCTTTTAAGCATTCTCTGACCTGCCTTTTCCTTCTTCAACCTGTGAGGTATTCCTGTATGCCTATTCAAACCCTGAAGCTGGCCGATGACCTGTTCCCGGATGTTCTGGCTGAGCGCAAAACCAACACCATTTGCAGCGGCCACCGTGAAATTGAAACCAGGCTGGTGTTTGAGCCCACCAGTGGCAAAGAGTTACTGGATGATGATGGCGACCCGTATATTTCTGTTCTGGTAAAAGTGGAGAGTGTCAAGCACTGCTTATTTCGTGAACTGACGCTGGAAGACTTGCAGCGTGAGGGTATCACCACTTCTGAAGCGACCTTTGTGCAAGACCTGCAGAATTTTCTGGATGGTATGCGCCGCTTTTATCCGGACATGACCATGGACAGCCCGGTCACGGTTATCAACTTTGAATTTTTGCGGCGGGTTGTGAATTATACCCGGCCGTGCTGATGAACGACCTTTAACACCCCCGCGGGGGTGTTTTTTTATACAAAAACCCCCGCCGGAGCGGGGGATAACAAAAGGAAGGGAGCGGAAGGCCTGGGGAGGTCTAGCCTTCCAGCTCCAGGGTTTTAGCGGCCGCGTGCAGTATGGCGGCAATGCGTACCGCGTCTTGCACCTGTTGGCTGCTAATTCCTTCTTTTTTCAGCATTTTCTCGTGACTGGCCATGCACAGGCCACAGCCGTTGATGGCGCTGATAGCCAGCGAATACAGCTCAAAATCCGCCTTGGCAATGCCGTGGCTGGTCATGCCGTTCATGCGCAGCCGAGCGGGCATTTTGCCGTACTCCGGGTTTTCCACCAAATGAACAAAGCGGTAATAAATATTGTTCATGTTCATCAGGCTGGCCGCGGTTTTGGCGGCGTTGATGTGGGTGTCATCAATATGTTCAGCGGCTTCAGTCACCACCTGAGTGTAAAAATCTTTATTGCCCATGGCATAGGCAACGGCCACAGCGGTGCCCCACGCCTGTTCGGTGGTCAGGGTGTCGCTTTCCAGCGCGCTGGCCACGTTCAGCTTAATATCTTTGGCGGTGTCCGGCAGTTGGTCTTTTAACGCTTGTAAACTCATGTTGTTAGCTCCTGTTTAAAAGGTAAGGGAGGGTGGGAGAGCCCTCCCTTGAGTGAGAACTGAGGGCTGTATTTATTAAGACGCCTTCTTCACCGCAAGCTCTTCCTGCATGGGGTTCAGGGTGTCTTCACCCGGTGTCCAGTTGCAAGGGCACAGCTCGTCGGTTTGCAGGGCGTCCAGCACACGCAGAACCTCTTTAGGGTTTCGGCCCACAGACATATCGGTTACATCCACAAAGCGGATGACGTTCTGCGGGTCAATAAGGAAGGTCGCGCGCTTGGCCACACCTTCTTCATCTAAAATACCCATGGCTTCGCTCAACTCACGCTTCACGTCCGCCAGCATCGGGAAGGGCAGGTCGGCCAGCTCTTCTTTGTGTTGGCGCCACGCCAGGTGAACAAACTCGGTGTCTACGCTGGCACCCAGTACCTGAGTATCGCGGTCGTTAAAGTCGCTGTTCAAGCGGCCAAATTCGGCAATTTCAGTTGGGCAGATGAAGGTGAAGTCCTTCGGCCAGAAGAACAACAGCTTCCATTTGCCTTCATATGTTTTGTCGGTAATGTCGATAAAAGCATCATCGCTAAGGGTGTTTTTAACGGTGGCTTTTACCTTAAATTCCGGTAATTTATCTCCAACGGTTAGCATTGGTTTTCTCCTAAATTTTGTTTACACAGATGAGTATGGCGGGCTTAGAAATTAATTTCTAATTAATAGTTATTTTAAAATTGATAAATTTAATTTATATTAAAAGCCATGATTACATTACGACAGTTGGAATATTTAAAAGCCTTGGCCGAAGAACGCCATTTTGGCCGGGCGGCGGAGCGGTGCGCTGTTAGTCAGCCGGGGCTGAGCACGCAAATCAAACTTTTGGAAGAACGCCTGGAAGCGCCGGTGGTGGAGCGACGCAAAAAAGATGTTTTGCTGACTCCCTTGGGGGAAGAGGTGCTGATGCACGCGCAGAATATGCTCAATGGCCGTGACGCGATTATGGCATTGGGCGAACAGTACCATAAGCCGCTCACCGGCAAACTGGTGATGGGGGTTATCCCCACCATTGCCCCGTATTTGCTGCCCAAGCTGGCGCCGATGATTACCGGCGAGTTTCCCAAGTTAAAGCTGTACCTTAAGGAAGAGCAAACCCCGCATATGGTTGAGGCTTTGCATAAAGGTGATTTGGATGTGGGCCTGCTGGCCTTGCCCATTGATGATAAAGACTTAATAACTGAAGATTTGTTCAGCGAGGAATTTTACGTCGCCCTGCCCAACGGGCACCCGTTGGCGAAGAAAAAAGTCCTGTCCGTTGACGAGATTATCCACGAAGACCTGCTGTTACTGGAAGAGGGCCATTGCCTGCGTGACCAGGCCATGGAAATATGCAAACTGGCGGATTACGCCCCCAGCGGTGTGAACTTCCGTGCTACCAGTCTGGAAACCCTAAAATGCATGGTGGGCGAAGGCTTAGGCATTACATTGCTACCGAAGATGACCATCCGCGAGAATGAGAAGTTTATCACCCGCCCTTTAAAAACCGACTCCAAACGCCACATCGGGCTTATCTGGCGGGCCACCAGCCCGCGGACGCGGGAGTTGCGCCTGCTGGCCAAAACCCTGCGTGGGTTGCTTAAGTAAGCTGAACCGCCACCTGTTTGGTAAAGACGTTAAAGGATAGATATTTGTACGAGCGGCCCGTGGATTTTATCCATTCCTGAAAGGCTTTATATTCATGGTCTTGCCAGCCGCTGGTGACAATGTACTCATCAAACACTAGCACACTGCCGGGCTGCAGGCGGTCGGTTAAATTTTCCAAAATGGTGCGGGTGGAGGAATAAATATCGCAATCTATATTCGCAAAGCGCAAGGGCTCTTTGTTTTTGTTTAAAAAAGCAGGAAGGGTTTCGTTAAACCAACCCTTGTGCAGGGTTATGTTCTCAGCCAGTTCCGGAACTTCGCCCCCGGTGCTGTAGGCGCCTTTGGTAAAGCCTTCTACCCAGTCTTCCGGCAGCCCTTCAAAGGAATCAAAGCCGTGCCATTGTTGTTTGTCATGCCCTGCTAAAAAGCTCAATGAATTGCCGAAGCGCACACCAAATTCAAGGTTCAACCCCTCTTTAGGCGCGGCTTTTAAAGCATGTGTGTAGCTTTGCGCCATAGACCACATTAAGGGGGCACCCCCACCATTTTCTTTATAGTAATAATAGGAGGCGTGGCGGGGTTTAAATGTTTCCCCCTCAAGCTTTAAAGCGTCGTTCACCAAGCGGTCGGCGCGGGATTTTTCACCCCGCTCCAAAAGTAAAAGCGCTTTGTATAACAGCCCATTGGCGCGCAGCGGCTTGGGGGCGGTAGGTTTTTCAATCAACTTTTCAAGCGTGGTAATCGCCTTTTTGGCTTCCCCTGTTACAGCTAAGGTCAAGGCGTGGCCCAAAAGGGTGGAAGGGTTGTCGCTGTCTGCCTTTAGGGCTTTTTTATAAAGCTCAGCGGCCTTGGCGTCATTGCCTGCCGCCATATAGCATTCAGCCCCCAGGTTTAGGGCATTGATGTTCTCCGCCTCGCTTTGCAGGATGTTTTCGCACACCGCGGCGGCCTGTTTGTACTGGCCGTTTTCATAATGGCATACCGCTAAATCCAGCATAAAATTAGCGTTTTCCGGCGCGCTGCCGGCTACTTTTTTATACAAAGGTAGGGCGGTATTAAAGTCGCCTTTGGCAAAGGCCAGGGCAGCTTGCCCCTGGGCCACAGGCAGGGCATCCGGCAGTTGGTTGTGGAGCTGGGTTAAAAGCTGTTCAGCCTGCTCCAGCTTGTGTTCGCGAATAAGTTGAAAGGACAGGCTGAGTGCCTGTTGCGCGGTTAAACCTTTTTGATTGGCTTTTTGGTTGGCCTGGTTTGTCATCGGTTGTTCCTTAATTTACTTCAAACCTTTTTTAAGTTTGGCCACCACACTTTTATAATCCGGGTGCTGGCTTTTGGCGGGAATATTGCCCTCCACCGCTTGCCAGACATCAAACGATGTAATTTTGTTGATAGGTTTGGCGGGGGTGAAGGCCTCTTGCTGGTCAAGAAAATTGAGCAGGCCCGCATCTTTTAAATGGCATAAAACATGGTGCACGAGCTTTTGGCGGTGGCCAGTTTGTTCGGTTAAGGCTTCCACTGTTGATGGGCGGCCTTTTTCAAAGTCACGGGTGATGATGTCCATCAGTTCAAAGGCCACATTGTGCAAAACACCGGGAGCGGGCTGTTCCGGCTCTTTGTTTAAAGTTACAGCTTTGGGGTTTTGCAGGTAATAATTCAAACTGGCACCAAGCAGCAAAATGGTCCAGTTGGCGTACAGCCACAGCATAAAAATAAGAATGGCCGCAAAGCCGGAGTAAATGACGTCATAATTGCTGGAGGACGCCACAAACGAGGCAAATACCCAGCCCACCAGTTTCCATACAAGGGTCGCCAGCGCTCCGGCCACAATGGCGTGGCGGAATTTGACCCGTGTGTTGGGGATAAGGATATATAAAAAGCTGAACAATATACTCTGGAAGATAAACGGCATAATACTGCTGACCCACTCCACAGTGGTGCCGATGGCGCCAATGTCAGTAAAGCGGGTGACCAATGGGTTTTCCAGTACCGCGCTACTCAGCCCAACAGCGGCGAAAATCAGCACCGGCCCCATAATCGTCACACTTAAATAGCCGCTAAAACGCTGGGCGAGCGGACGGGTGGATTCCACATGCCAGATGTAATTAAAGGACGATTCAATTTTTTGAATCAGGGAGATCACCGTGTAAATCAAGAAACCCAGACCAATGGCCCCAAGTACACCGACCTTCATATTTTCCACAAAACCAATAATTTGCGCGGCAATCTGGTGGCCTTTATCGCCCAATGGGTCAAGGAAGTTCATCAAAAACGGTTCAATCTGGTTGTGAACCCCAAAACCTTTCAGCACTGAAAAGCTAAGCGCTAACAGCGGCACAAAAGACAATAACGTGGTGTACACCAGGCTCATGGCGCGCAGCGTCAGCTGGCCTTCGCGGACATCCCAAACCAGCCGGGTGCCCAGTTGTAAAACATACATAAGTTTGCCCCACAGTGGGTGGCGGCTGAGGGTTTTGTCAAAAATAACAGCGGTCAGGTTCATGGGTGTTTTCAATAGTTATCTTGTTAAAGGCCTTCAATACCTTAGCCATAAGTGTGCCTGTATGCAAGCCGCAACCGCAGGTATATCCCGCTTATGCTTGCAAAAAAGCGGGTGAAATGGCAATCTTATGAGGCTTTAAAAACAAATAACAAAGGCACGCCTTTGACCAAGCATACCGTCACACTGGAAGATAAATACCTGCTGCGCAAGGGACGTATTTTTATTACCGGCACTCAGGCTTTGGTGCGGTTACCGCTGATGCAGCGCTGGCTGGACGAAAAAAACGGCCTGAACACGGCGGGCTTTATTTCCGGCTATCGCGGTTCACCGCTGGCGGGCGTGGACCGGGAGCTGTGGAACGCGTCTACCCATTTGCAGAGCAACCATGTGGTTTTTACCCCCGGCATTAATGAAGATTTAGGCGCTACCGCCGTGTGGGGCAGCCAGCAGGCCAATTTGTTTGGGGACGGCAAGTATGACGGCGTATTTGGCCTGTGGTACGGTAAAGGGCCGGGCATTGACCGTTCTATGGATGCCATGAAGCACGCCAATGCCGCGGGCACTGACCCCAACGGCGGTGTGTTGGCCTTAATTGGCGATGACCACGGTTGTGTGTCGTCCACCCTTGGCCACCAGAGTGAGCAAAACTGCATCGCCGCGATGATGCCGATGCTGCACCCCGCCAGCATTCAGGAATATCTGGAGATGGGACTGTATGGCATCGCCATGAGCCGTTACAGCGGCCTGTGGGTGGGCTTTAAATGCGTAACCGAAATTGTGGAAAGCGCTGCCAGCGTGGACGTGGATTTGGATGCCATCAAACCCACATTCCCCGATAAAACCTTGCTGCAAAACAAAAAA
>MDTD01003328.1_pt1 | contig 20169 bp, 27 predicted proteins | sample 811221 | NCBI WGS metagenome assembly MDTD01 (sample SAMN05326646, study PRJNA326480) | marine metagenome | isolation source: seawater | place: Pacific Ocean: South West | collected 2011
AGCAGCCGATCCGCCAGCAGCCGATCCGCCAGCAGCCGATCCGCCAGCAGCCGATCCGCCAGCAGCCGATCCGCCAGCAGCCGATCCTCCTAAAAAAGATAATAGAAAAACGTTAGGAGAGTGGTTTGATATACAAACAAAATTAGAGAAAAAAGATAAGTGGAACCCTCAATTAAAGCCGGTAAAATTTCACAGCCAAAGATCTTCTGAAAAATGGGATGACCCAGTTCCTATGAAAGACTGGACACACCCAGACGATAAAATATTAGACGAAGTTAAACAAAATTATAGAAATAGAGTTAAAACTATTATAAAAAATCAGGGAATTAAATAAATGAATAAATTTGCAGAATCATTATATAAATTAGCCGAAGAACTCTATTCTAAAGGTATGGAGGATAGATATGTTGTACCTACTGAAGACGAAGAACAGGATGTAGATGTAGGTTTTTCTTCTAAGTATAAAGAGTATTTAAATAAAATTACACCGGCAAAAGCAAATTTGAGTTCTGGAAGTAAAGCGTCTAAACCTTCAGGAAAGTTTTTTACAGCTAAACCGGCAAGCACGTCTGTAAGTAATAAAGATTTTCAATATAAGAATTTTAGCAAAAATACAGATTTTGCAAGTGTTGCTCCGTATATTATTCAGGCTGAATCCCAAGGTAAATATTATCAAAGCCTTAAACCAAACAGTGACAATACTGTTGACTATGGGTTTTTTCAAATAAATGATTTGAATTTAGATCGAAAAACCTCAGGAGGAAAACTAGCAGATGCTTGGGACCCTATCTTTAAAAAGTATCATGACTTTTATAATAAAAATTTATCTGGTAAAACTATTGATGGAATTAAATATGAGCCTTTATCCGGAGACTCTTTAGATGTAAATACTAGAAAACAGCTATTAAAAACAAAACACAAAAAATTTAATTCGTATGGACCTAGCTTAAGCTGGGATCTATCGGAGCAGTTATATAATCAACGTGGTTTAGGACAATGGACAACTAAAGATAAAGTAATAGCAATGCACGAAGAAGGAAAAAATGATCTAAATAATACAGTTGCGATGGGAAATTAATTAAATTAAATTAGGATATTAAAATGCGAATAACAAATAAACAAATTATTGATCGTCTAGATAAGATGGAAAAACAAATGCCTAACGGCGAGTTAAAAGCTCTTGCTACTGAAGTTAAGGCATTACAGGATAGTCAAGATGCCCACACTAAAAAACAAGAAGAACAATTTGCAGAGACTAATAAGCATATTAGAAGTTTAGAAAAAAGACTTTACAACCCAGATGATGGTGTAATTGTAAAAGTAAATGCTTTAAATATTTGAAAGTCCAGCATAACTAAGGCTTTATGAGTTGTTTTTGGTGGACTAGTAGGGCTAACTATAGCCACTATTAAGTCTTTAGGCGGCTTTTAGTAAATGAAGCTTGACACTAGACCAAATAAATTATATATTAAATCAGTATATTAGGCCAAAAATATTATAAAAGGAGAACAATTCATGGATAATGAAATTACTAAAGTGGCTAACAAAGAAAAAGTCATGAAAAACTTAAAAGCAGGACATAGCCCTATGAAAGCTGTACAAGCAGCTTACCCTGATTGGTCTGATGACCAGGTAAAAGCTTATATTGCAGAAATGGGACTAGAAAAGACAGCTAACAAAGAAGAAGTTATGAAAAACTTAGAAGCAGGACATAGCCCTATGAAAGCAGTTCAAGCGGCATATCCTGATTGGTCTGAAAAGTTAGTCAAAACTTATGTAGCAGAAATGGGACTAGAAAAGAAAGCGTCTACTATTAAAGTAGCATCTTATAATGAGCTAACAGAGCAAGGTATGAAAATTACTCAGGCTGCCTTTATGGATGAGATAGAAAAAATAGCAGGTAAAGGAGCTTTATTTGGAAAAGCAGTAAAAGCTATTAAAAATATGGCTGGAAAAGGTGCTAAAGCTGCAGACAAAGCTGTACGTAAAGTTGGAAAAGCGGCTAGTAAAGCAACTAACAAAGCTACTAAAGGTAAGTACGGTAAAGGCGATTTAAGAAAAGCTAAAGTACAAAGAAAAGCAGGTGCTGCAGCTATTGGCGCTGGTGCCGCTGGAGCTTATGGAGTTAAAAAAGCAATAGACTAAGGAGATTACCAATGACTAAGTCAGAAGCATTAATATATAAGTATGCATCTTTTGAAAAAGAAGCTGATAAAAAGAAGAAGAAGAAATCTAAGAAAAAGATTAATTCTAAAAAACCTAGCAATAAAAAAACTTATGCAGGTTCTAGAGCTTTCATGACAGCAGCAAACCTTGGTAGTTTCGGCATATATAGACCTATATCCCAAAGAGCTACAATGGGAAGAGCTGCTAAAGGCCAAAAAGGTATAACTAAAAACGAGGCAAAAGTTTTAAAAGCTCTTAAAGGCAAAGTAGACCCTAAAGGGAAAACATACCCTATTAGTAGATTTTTTACTAGCCCAGCAGCTAGTGCAGCTGTTTCAGGTGCACAGTACGCTACTATAGGAGGAATAGGAGGTAGCCCAAAATCAGCATTAATTATGGGCGGGCTGGGAGCAGCATACGGTGGCGCACTACAGGCTGGATATAGAGCTGTAAATGCAAGAGCTAATGTAGGAAGAGCAAGAGCAGGTAGAAAAGGAACTTTACCAAGCGATAAAAAAGTTTTAAAAGCTTTAAAAGAAGCTAAAGTTTAATATGTACTTATTGGTCGAGCATAATGGAACTGCTGAACATTTAAAAATTGCAGAAAAAATAAAAGATTATGCTGAAGAAAATTTTGGAGCGACTTGTGAGGATGCAGTTGCATACGACAACCAAATAAATCTTTATGGGAACAATTTAGAAAAGATTGCTTCTTTTACTAATGATCCAAGTACCACTGACCTACAATTTTATTGCGGACTAATATATCACGAAGAGGATTAAAACATGTCAAAACAAATAATAATAAACGATCTAGACGGAAATAAAGAAGAAGTTTTAAAAGACTTTCTTAAAGAAGGCTCACAGAAATCTCAAGAGTTTTTAAAAAGAGAGTATACCTTTACCGACTCTGACTATGAACAAGTATTTACTAAAATAGCTTCTGAAAAGGAGCTTTCTACGTTTAGTGAATTAAAAGATGTTGTTCATGAAACCTTTGGTGGTAAATTAGACCAAAAGTTAGATTCTTGGGGAGAAAAACTAGCTTTAGATAGGACTAGATTAAGTGAAGTATTTAAAAAAACTAAAAAGTAGTCTAAAGTGTAAAGCCTGCGGAGGCAAACACGTTAGAAGTACTAGGTTTGTTGATGATAGAGGCAACGTTATACATAAGTATGCCTGTTTTGCTGCAAACTGTAGGAAAAAATTTTAATGCAAGTACCTTTTATAAAATATATTGAAACATTAGTTATAGGTAAAATGTCTTTACAAGAAATTGAAGACAAGCTTGCAAAGATTGGTAGGAGTTTCCCAGCTAAAGGGCTATCAATTATTTATCAACGCTTTTTGAAAGAACAAGAAGGATATTTTAAAGGGAAGGATGAAATGGATCCTGTATGGCTTGCCGATTGGCAAGTAGAAAAAATGTACGGCTATGAGTTTAATAAAGAAGTTGCTCCCGGTACAGATGGAATACAAGGAGCTTTTCAAGTTTTAAACGATCCCTTAATGTATAGATTAATAACTAGTATGGCTTTAGCAGGAATTACTGAAGAAGACATAGAGTTAATAGTAAACGGAAAATATAATATCCATTATAGTTCAGATGATATAAAAGAATTTTTACATTATTTTTTTAATGTAGCAAACTGGTCTTTAGATCAAAAGAAAGAGTATGTAGCCACTATTAAGGATACATCTCTTTTAAAGTTTTATAAACTAGCTTTAAAGGGAGATAAGGATTACTTAGTATGGAAATTAGGAGCAGCTCCTGATAAATCTTTTAATAGTATGTTAAGAGATATGATGCTAGATAGTTATTATAACTTTAAAGAAAGATCTAAGATCGATCCAGACACTGCCCAAAAATGGGGTGCACTAGCAGTTAAGCTAACTGATAGGTTAGAAAGGCTAGAAAAAGAAACTGGAGATAAACAAGATTTATTTGAAGCTATACAGTTTCAAATAGAAACATTGGTTGTCAATGGAGGCGATAACCAAGATAAAAAACGAATCGATGATGGTTCAATAAATGGTCATATAAAACACATAACGGAGGTTAACTAGTCATGATAAAATTATCACAACATGAATTAGAGACGCAGAAGGAAGACATAAGAGTACAGGCTTTTAATGATGAGCTTGTAAAGATTTCAGCGTATCAAATATTAGGACCCGATGTAGATTTAAATAATCTAACACCGGAACAAATGGAAAAATTAGCTCAATGGAAATTCCCACTTTTAAGAGGCTTAGGAAAAGCAACTCGTAAAGTAGTAGAAGGCGGTAAAAAAGCTGGAAAGTATCTTGGTGAAAAAGGAAAAGATCTAGTAGAAGGCGTAGGTCAAGTAGCTAAAGGTGCAGTAAACATTGCAAAAGTACCAGCAAGTATGGGACTAGATGCAACTAAAGCAGTAGCCGGAGGCGTAGGAGCTGCAGTAACTGGTGCAGCGGCAGCAGCTAAAGAAGGGTACGAGAGCGGTGCACCTAAGCCTAAAGAAACAAAACCTGCAGAAACAAAACCTGCAGAAACAAAACCTGCAGAAACAAAACCTGCAGAAACACCTAAAACAGAAGGTTCATCGCTTGGCCTAGACGGCGCATTAGGTGAGGCAGCTAAAAAAGTAACTAGCGAAGCTGGATTACCGGTTGTAAAAGAGGAAGCATCTAAAAAGACAATGCAAGACATGCCTGCGGCTGCAGCAAAAGCAGCGTTAGGAGCAATTCCAGGTGTTGGAACAGCCGCAAAAGCTGGAATAGACGCGGTTACCAAAAAGGAAGAACCTGCAAAAGCACCAGAACCAGAAAAAATGAAAGCAAACCCTAACTCAGGTAATATACCTTCTAAGCAAACTGCTTTTGAAAGAAATAACCCTCCTAAGAAAGCAAAAGAAATGACTTTTGGACAAGCTTTTGCTGCCAATAGAAAAGCGGGTAAAGATACATTTGAATGGCGTGGTAAAAAGTATACCACTGAAATGGCTTAAGTAATAAGGAGATAAATATTGTGGGAAAATATTTTGCGGAGCAAACCTCCGACAAGTTAACAAAAACAGCTAGACTGAAATTAGTGAGAACCGTCATAGGTGGTATTTTAAATAAACTACCTGGATCAGGCGCGGTACAATCAAAAGTAATACAGCCTGCCACTAAAAAAGTTCTACAAAGTAAAGCTGGTCCGACCATCCAGAAAGCTGTTGCATTTGTTGACGAGCCTGCAAAACTATTAACCAAAAATAAAAAAAGCCCTTTATATGTAAAGGGCACTAATCTCGAGCGTAAAGGCCTATATACAGCAGGCAAAGTATTAGGTGCCCCTGTCAGACACCCAATACTTTCTGCCACTGGTATTGTAGGGTATGATATGTTAGCCCGACACAACGCTAAAAAAGATTATGCAGCGAAGGCATTTAAAACTAGTAACATGACTACTAAAGATCTTAATAACTTAACGCATAATAAGTACGATGATTATTTTTTATCTCCAAACGCTGACGAAATAAATAGAGTAATGGGTACAAACTACACTCAAGACCAAGTCACTAAAAATATGAAAGCTCAAGCTAGTGCGTACCCTACTGTAAAAGGTATCGGATCTAAGTACTCCTATAAAGATTTAAACACCCCAACTTCAGTTGGATGGAACTATGAGGTAGGAGATAGCTTAATAAGTGCTCGTAATAATGTCTATCAAGGATTACATAGCCTTGCAGATGCCGGATTTACAAAAAGATACTATAAAAAACCTATAGATAGTAAAGAATCCCAAAATATCTATAATGAGATCAAAGACTCTTATAACAAAAAGAAATAACTTCATATGAGTATGCTTAATAAAAATGCAGGAGTTTTAGACCCAGTACAAGAGCATTTAGCAAAAGATGTTTGAACATCTAGCAACACACTCATTCCCCATATTAGACAACAAATTTTAGATAAGTTATATACAGCATTACCCAAACATTTGATAAAAGAGGTATTTATTATAGGGTCAATTACTGGGTATAAATATTCTGAAACCTCTGATATTGATGTAAATGTAAGATTATCAGACCTCTCTGCTTTTTATCACGATAAAAAAGATATTTTAAATGGCGATATAGCTGAAGGAACTAGAAGACCAATTAACTATTTTATAGTTGAAGAAGATTTACAAAAACCATCTACTATAGAAACATGGGCAGATTATAAGTTTGGCGTATATAACGTTCTGACTGATCAGTGGTTAAAGGAACCACCTAGCCATTTAACTGTTAGAGATCCTCAAGAACAATTTAGAGATGAGTTAATTACAGCTAAGTTAGTCGCAGCAAAATTTAATCGTGAAGCAGATGAGTACTTAAAAGATATGATCGACTATAAAACTTTATTAAGTTTAGGCGATAAAACCGAAATGCATAAAGCTAGAACTAAAAGAAAGCTACTTGAAGTAGAGGATGATTTAAAAGATTTAATACAACAAGCAAAACAAGTTAAAGAAGATAGAAAGTCTGTTTATAGATTAGGATTTGGTATTCCTAGAGAATCATTTGATAACATTGTATTTAAAATGATTGAGCATGGAATACATGGAAAATTATTTGAACAATTAAAAAGTGTAGGACCTGATGAAAGTAAAAAAATATTATTACATGCCATATCACGTAACGGTGAGAAACAATAACGTCGAAGGGGCGTTACGACAACTCAATAAAACATTAGAGGCAAACGAGTTTTTTGATGATTTAAAGTCTAGAATGTATTATATTAAGCCTAGTGTAAAACGTAGAAAACAAAAGAGTTTATCGAGGTATAAGTGGCAAACAAAAAACAAGTCAAAATAAGTCGTAGTCAATTTGCTGAGACATTTTTATATTTAAACGGTCAGCCTTTTTCTTTAAATGACTATCCACATATGCGACAAATCTATAACACAAAATCTAATCAAGTGGTTTTGATGTTTAGTCGACAAACAGCTAAGAGTACAAGTCTAGCTAATATCATGGTAACTAATAGTGCCATGATGCCTCATTTTAAAACACTATATATTGCACCTACTGTAGATCAAACAAAAGTATTTTCTCATGATAGAGTAAATCCTGTTATTGAGGGTAGCCCATTACTCAATAAACATTATGTTAATACCTCTCTTGTACAAAACGTTTTCATGAAACAATTTTTAAATGGTAGTAGAATGTACCTTAGATATGCCCTTTTAAGCGCAGACAGGATTAGAGGTTATTCAGCTGACATGAACCTTTTTGATGAGGTTCAGGATTTAAGAGAAGAGGTCATTCCCGTTATCCAAGAAACTATGTCTAGATCAGAACATAAAATATCATGGTATTGTGGAACACCTAAACGTACTAGAGGAACCTTAGCAAATATATGGCGACGTTCTAGTATGTGCGAATATATGCCTAAATGTAAATCATGTAATCATTGGAATACTTTAAATGAAGATTGTATTGGTGATACTGGAGTTATTTGTAGTAAATGTGGAAAACCCTTAGATTTAACTACTGGACAATGGGTAGCCCACTCCCCAGAAAAGGATAATCACGAAGTAGAGGGATACAGGGTTTGTTTACTTCATTTTGCAAACTCACCTTGGGTTCAATGGGATAAAGATGTTATACAAAAACGTAAAAATACTTCTAGAGGTATTTTTTATAATGAAACTCTAGGGTTAGAGTATGACGAAGGAGTAACCCCAGTAAGTGAGGCTGACATTATAAATGCATGTGACCCAGATTTAGAAATGAATGAAGAGCCTGAAGGACTACAAAAAGATTATCATTCAATTATGGGAGTAGATTATGGTCCGGTAAATAGTGAAAGCAGTTATACTGTAGTAAGTATTATGCAAAGACAAGGTGATAAAAATAAAGTAGTCTATATGAAAAAATTTACAGGCAAAGAAGCAGATTTTGCTTTTATACATAGAGAGCTTCCAAAATTATTTAAGAAATGGAAATGTATCCATATAGCGGCAGATTATGGGATGGGAGAAGCTAGTAATGCAGAACTACGAAATAGGTTAGGACTAGAAAAAGTAATTGCTTTTCAACACTTACCAAATCAAAAAGAGCTGATAAAATGGAATCCGAAGATGCCCGCATATACTATGAGTAAAAACCAAGCTATGGATCAGTTTTTTTCTAAGATTAAAAAACGTAAAATAATTTTCCCGAAATGGGATCATATGAGACACTTTGCTGACGACTTTCTAAATGTACAGATTGAGTATGACGAAGATAGAAATGTATCTCGTTATATCAATATAGGACCCGATGACGCGGTACATGCAACGTTGTTTGCGGCCCAAGCATTGGATTTACAATCAGGTATGGCTAGATTCTAAAAATAACTTGACATCTAAGGTACTATAAAATATATTAAACTATCATGATAAGTATAGAAGAATTAGATCAAATAGGTAAACAACTCTCTGAAGACTTTATTTCAGACAATGCCTCTTTAAACGAAGGCCTTAAGAAGGTTGCGTCCGAAAAAGGTTTAAACAAAGAACAATTACAAAGGGTAGCAGAAATGGCTAATACTGAAACTTATTTAAATTTATTAAAAACTGCTAAAGATAATTATGTGCAGTTTGATTTAGCTGACTTTAGAGAAGCGTTTAATTCAGCAACTGCTCCTGAATCAGATCCGTTTAAAGTAGATGATTATGATAAAGATTATGAAGATGTAGCAACTGAAATGCAAGAAGCGGTATCAGAAAACGAAACAACTGAAAAAGTGGCTTCTGCAACAGATAAAGAAACAATATCCCAAGCAACACAAGCAGCAACTGAATTAAAAGATGCTATACCTTTCTTAGAAGAAGCTTTAGTTGAAACAGAAGCAAATGTTGAAAAAGCTTATATAGAGTTAGAAAAACAAGCTAAGCAAGGAATCTTAGGAGACACTCCTTATGATAATATTAAAGAGGTTATAAAAGTAGCAGCCCCAAATATCCATAATGCTATAGTTGAGCATTTAACTCCTGTATTAGAGAGTTATGCCCCACACAAAGATTTAACTAAAACAGCCGATAATAAAGGAGTAGTAAACCCCCAATCAGATTTTTATAAAGTAGCTGCATCTATGAATGATTATTTTTTACGTGGTGTTAAAATTGAAAATGCTATTTTAAATTATTGTGACCAATTTGATGAGTTAAAAGAAGCTTATAATTTACCACTTCAAAAAATTGCTGGGAGAGTAAAAATTATATACCGTATGGGTGAAAAAGGAAATATACAAAGTGCGTTAGAAAATATATTTAATTTTATTAGAAAACACCCTAAAACATCTCTTTTAGCTGGAGGCGTCGCAGTAGGCCGTAAGTCTGGTAAAAAAGCAGGCAAAGGCAAACAAGGAGAAATTCTTTCTAAAGCTATGCAGTATAGAGAAAGAAAACCAAAAATTTTAGCTTATACTAGGAGGAGATCTTAATGAGTAAAGCTGCCAATCTTATGAAAAAATTGACTAAGACAGCTGGTCATGCAATGGGACACAAAAAAGCCCCTGCAAAAAAATCTAAATTTGGAATGCTAAGCGTTAAAGCAGGCATAGATAATAACCCAGCACCAACTAAAGCTGATAGAATAGCAGGCGCTAAAATGAAAAAAGAAGCATATGGCGGATCTTATGGTAAGCCAATGAAGAAAAAACCTGCTAAGAAAAAAGTAATGAAAAAGAAAGCTTCTTTTAAACAAAAATTTATTACAGCCTATATGGAAAAAAATGCTAACACTATGATGGGAAAAGCTCAAGGCTGGTTACCTTATTTAGCAGCTAGTATCGTAGCCGGATCTGTACTTCAAGGAATGCAAGCCGTGATCGATAAAATTATAGAAAAAGTTGAAGAGCATGGTCATAAGGCCAAAGGAAAAGATTATTACAAAAAAATGTTAGAAGCACATCCAAGTTTAATGAAAGAAGACCCAGAAGTAGTAGCTAAATACTGGGACTCTTTATATCACTTTGCACCTCAAATGGGTCAAGATCCTTTAGCAGCAGGTGCTTACATTAGACAGTCCATTGATAGAGGACTTGAAGATGTAGGCGGACCGTCTCCAGATATGGTTAAGAATTTAACTGATATTGATGGCTCACTTACAAGAACTAAAGCAGCCAGAAAGCCTGGAAATAAGATTGTAGATGTAGGACAATTTAATCCTGGAAAAGATATTGCATCTATCTTAATGAGAGAAGATGTACATAGAAATCCAGAAGATTGGGGCATACCTAAAGGCCCACCAAAACCATAAACTGTTTAAGGACCACTAAAATATGATAGAAAAAGTACTCACATATGATTATGGCGATAATAATTCAGAAATTTTGCAATTATTACATCCTGGCCATCTTACCAAAACTGCAGAGTACTCCGACGAATTAAATGGATTTATAGAAAGTTTAAAAGGTAACGATAATAAAAGCTATGCCTTAGTTAATGCATTAGGAGCTGGAGAATATTTCGGAGCTAATAAAAACGGTGATTATTTTCCAGAGGAAGTTTTAGGAAAATATCACAAAACATTTGAAGCACTTGCACACGTTTATAGACATCATGTAAATAAAGATCCTCAGAAATCTATGGGTAAAGTTGTATTTTCTCACTATAACCCTAAAATGAAAAGAGTAGAATTAATTTTAGAGCTTGACAACAATAAGGCTGAGGACGTATTATATAAGCTAGATAAAGGTCATCTACCATCTGTGTCTATGGGTTGTAGAGTTCCTTACGATGTTTGCTCAATTTGTAATAATAAAGCAAAAACTAGAGCAGAGTATTGTGACCATTTAACTAAAAGTATAGGAAAAGTATTACCTGATGGTAAGAGAGTTTATGCAGTTAATACGATGCCTAAGTTTTTTGACATAAGTGTTGTAACAATTCCAGCAGATAGAACTGCTAGTTTTTTATCTAAAGTAGCTTCTGATAACTCAGGACAAAAAATAGTGAGAAGTAGTATAGAAGGGTCTGAAAAATTAAAAGAAACTTTAGAAAAAGTAGCAAATTTAGAGTCTAGAGCATACCTTAATAAAAAGGTAGTAGGTAAAATAGATGCTATTATTCCTAATAAGAAGTTAAAAGATAAACATGGATTAGTAGCTCCGAAGAAAATGACTGAAGAGCAAATGGAAAAATTAAACTCTTATTCTTTTTCAGACATACTATCAACTTTTATGGGTTTACAAATATTACCACATAGAGAAGATTTTCAAAAGTTAGCTTTATACTCTCAGGGACTACACAAACAAGCAGATCAACTAGAACAAGATGGTGTTGTATTTGAGGTTACTCCAGAAACTCCTATTATGGATATTGAGGGTGTAAGCTTAGATAACTTTAATGAAGAAGTAGCTAAAACAGTACAAGACGATGTAGCTCTTTATTCTTTATCAAAACAAGCTATGGTAACTAGAGGAGTGCTAAAGTTAGCAGCTAATGAAGGTTTTAAAGATACTCCACACGGTTTTATCTATGATCATCAAAAGAAAGATCCTAGTTTTGTAAGTAAAACAGTTTTTGGACACAGACAAGATCCAGACCTTACTTCTCATAAAAACCCAGCAGTACCTTTAGGAATATTAGCGAGTTTATACTACTCATATTCTAAAATGATACCAAAAGCTAGCACTGGAATGTTTAGAAAATTTTTAGGAAAGCATCCTTGGTTATTACCTATAATGGTAGGAGCGGGGACTGTAGGAACTTTAAAAGCTCAAGAACATGCATTTAAAAAGATAGAAGATGAGCAAAAAGCAGAATTTAATAAAGTAGGAGCGTATCCAATGGCAGCAGCATTATCAATACCAGCATCATATTATGTTGGAGCAGTTGCAGAAGAAAAAGCTAGAAGAAGGATACCAATATCAAAAAAAGAAAATTTCGTTAGAAAACACCCAGCTTTAGTAGCCCTACTAGGAACACTAATAGGAGGAAAAGCAGGTGTGAAAGCAAAAAGAGCCCTTAAAAAGATAAAGGGCGGTTTTAAAAAACGAGCAAATTTCAATCATGAGTTAGCGATTGAAAGACGAGTAGCCAATGTGGTAGCTCAGATGGATAATAAATCACTAGATTCATTATTCCATGAACTAGTTAATTAACAAGTTAAACAACAATGGAGGTTTAGTACTATGGGAGTAAATATCGATGAGATCTTAGCATCTCTTGAAGAAACAGAAAAGACTGCGGAAGCAACATTAGCAGATAATCTTTCTGCCCCAGAAGAAGTTGCAACAGAGACCCCTACTGATGAACCTGCTAATGAAGCTACTTCAGAAGAAACAGTTGAAGAAACAACTGAAGAAACAGTTGATAATGATACAGTAGAAATGACAGAAGACGATATGGCTAAAATAGCTGCTGAGTGTGACTCACAAGGCAGAATTATGGCTAGATCTTTTGTAGATGAAATTAACAGATTAGCCGCAGATGACTCTGCAGCTGTTGAATCATCAGAAGACGCTGTAGAAGAAACATCTGTTGAAACTGAGGAAGCTCCAGTAGAGGAGGAAAAAGTGGCAGAAGAAGAAATTTCATCTGCAGACTACATCATTGGAAGTCTTTATAATTCATACTTCAAGGAGGAAGAAAACAATGGCTAATTTATTAGATACATATAATAAAATGGTAGAAGCATCTAATGCTGCTGCTGAGCAAGAAGCAATGGAAAAAGAAGCTGCTGCTCAGCAAGAAGCAAGAGTAGAAGTTCTTAATAAATATGCTTCTGCCGCTGATAATCTACTTGCAGAAGAATATGGTGAAGATTATACTGAGGATGACGTAGTAGAGTTAGCTCAGAGATTAATCAACAATGATATTGAGCAAGAAGAAGCGCAAGAAAAAGTAGCTGAATACGTTGAAGCTGGAACTGTAATGGCAAGAGCGTTTATGAACGAATTGTCTGCACAAGGCGAAGACGAGTAATATTTAGCTAGTAGTAAAAAAAACACAAGGTCTATTAACATATTATGGATAAAAACTTAACAAAACTAGCAGCTGATGCAATTAAAGAGCTAAAGTCTGAAAACGAATCCCTAAAGGGTGAAGTAGAAAGACTTAAAATAGCTTCTGCAATGGCATTTGAATTGTTTAACAAAGGATCAGTTTCGGCTGAGAGCTTGGAAGAAACGTATAATTCTCTTTTAGAGAAAAATGCGGAAGAAATGCAAGTTCTCGAAAAAGTTGCATCTTTTGGAGGAGCAAGCGCTGAAACTCTATTCGGAAGTGTAAGCGATAAACCTGCTGATGATGGAAGTTTAGATCCATTAACGAGAATGTTAGTTGAAGACCTTTAAATCAACTCATAACAAGGAGGAATGTAAATGTTAGCATTACTTAGTAATTTAAATCTTGTTACTAGAGTGGAGTTAGCTGTATCCGAAACAGAGAGAAATAAACTGCTTACAGGTTCATTAGTAACTTGGGCTGGTGTAGCGGCAACTGCTGTAGGTGAACAATGTGTTCAAGTATGGTCAGAAGCAAACAGAGCAGCAGAGAAAAAGTGGGAAGCCGTTGGCACACCTGCTAGACCTGCAGCATCTGATGGCACACCTAGATTTTCTCCAGACGTAGAGGACTCAGGTAATGTGACCTGTATTTATGGTAAATACAGAGCTTTAACAAATATGTTTCATGGTACACCAACAGTAGGGCAGACTTTGTCAGCTCATACTAACGGTTTGTTGATCGCAGCTGATTATGCTGCTGCTGCAACATGGGTACCATTTGGTATAGTAACTAAAGCAAGTCACGAATATAGTCATCTTGGTGATAACTATACAGTAATTGAATTCGTAACCATATAATAAGGAGAAATAAATCATGTCAGATAACAATATAAGTGCTGCTACGATTAATGAATTGTTCATCTCTAAGTTGAACACTCCTGAAGGTATGGAAAAGGTAGCTCAAGAAGGTTCTGCTTTTATTAGACAGAAACTTAGAGAGGTATCTTTTGCGAGGAAAATTATTAATCCACAGTACGTAACAAAAGCAGATCTTCAAAGATCTATTAATCATGACGGATTAGTTAAAATCGTAGACATCGAGCCAGACTCAAAAGCTATGATCGTTAACTTCCGTGGTAACCCTGACTTTAGATATGTTGTAGGTGACAGGTTCGAAATACCATTTTTCATGGTATCTTCAGAAGAGTTCCAAAAAACTGAAGAAGAACTTCTTGCATACGAGATGCCTTTAACAGAGGTTATCGAAAGAAACTCAGTTCTTGATATCCAAAGAATCGAAGACGAAAACTTTATTGATACAGTAAATGCATCAATAACTGCAGAAGGTACTGCAACAACTGTATCTGGTTTATATTCAACAGGTGCAGCTGAAACAGGTTCAATACCTAAAGATAAAGTTAAAAGTCTTTTCGATCTTCTTGATGGAAATGAATTAAGAGCTGATACTCTTTTAATGGATAGCACAATGTTTAACAGATTGTTCCTATACGACGCTACAACAGTAGGTGACGCTGTAGGTTCAGAAATGCATGTTAACGGTTATTCATATGCAACTTTATTTGGTAGAAAGTTAGTTGTTTCAAATAAAGTGAAAAAATCAGATGGTACAGACTTATTGAATAATAAGATCTATGCTTTCACATCTCAAGACTTCTTAGGTCAGTTTTTAGTATTGAATGATACTAAATTCTTCATCGAGAAAAGAAAGAATATCATTACTTTTGCTGCATATGAAACTATTGGTGTTGGTATTGGTAACACTAAATCATGCGCTGTATTGAACTTGTCTTAAGTTAATAGTTCTTAAAAGCAATGAGAATAAGGCCAGTTTCTTCGGAATCTGGCCTTTTCTTTTCTTGACTCAGGCCTATATAGAACTATATATTAAAGTATGCTAGTTCTATCACCTACATATCGAAATGCTATAAAAGATTCCGGATTAGATCCTGAAACCTTTCCTATTTCTCAAGATGCAGGATGAGAGAGCTCGTTAATCACATTTGATAGTGAGTTGACTAATATAACTTTTTCAGATGTAGATTTTAGTGCTGTAAGTAATGTTAATGTAGATTTAAATGCGTCTTTAGAAACAATGCCCTCTTTTTCGGCAAATACTAGCAACACTAAACAAAGTGCAGCGAATATTAAAAGTGATTCTAGTAATTCTGCAACCCTGCAAGTTAAAGAATCTATTTTAAATAATTTAGTAAAAACCGCTACTATGGATTTACAAGTAGCACAATATACAAATACAATAACAAGTGATATAGGAACTGATTTACATGCATCAAAAACTGCTCATGGAGCTTCAATAGAAAGCGATATAGCAACAACATTAGAGACTAGGGCTAAAGAAAAGAAAACAACTTTACGTACTAAAACTGCTGATGCATCTATTACGACTACATCACATGTAATTACTTTGAGGTAAATTTATGTCAAATAGCGTAACAATGAAAAGAAACGATAGACGACCATTTTTAGATGTAATTCTACAAGATGTAGACGGTAATGCTCTAGATCTAACAGCATCAGTAAGTGGAGTTAGTTTCACAATGAAAAACTTAGATACTGATGAAACAGCTATCTCTGCTTCAGCTGCAACAATTATTTCCCAAACTACAGGAATGGTAAGATATAGTTGACAAGAAGGGGATACAGCTACTGCAGGGACCTATGTAGGAGAGTTTCAAGTACTATATAATGATGGTACTAAATTAACTATACCTACAAGTACTGTATTATCAGTAGTAATACTGGAGGACTACGACAATGCCTAGTAAAACGCAGATCAATACAGAGGTTATACCTTATGGTGACCAATTATACATAAATAGGCTACGAAAATTTATAAATGATACTGCGGCATTAAATACTTTAGATGATGCCCAAGAATGTGCAGATATAGACTTATACCACTATATCCAAGATGCTTTAGATGAAATTAATTATGAATTTCCACCTACATCTATAAATTATAAAACTATACAAGATGTACCCAGTTGAAATATTTTAAAAATGGGAGCAACTATAATGTATTTAACTAGTAAAGGAATCCTATCGGCTAGAAATACAATAACGTATAGAGATGGAGGAGGAGTTACTGTTCAAGATTATGATAGGTACGGAAGATACATTAACTACTATAATATACTAGTTAGTAAGTATATGAGAGCTGTTACTAATCTTAAGCTTGGTCAGAATGTTGAGGATGCTTATGGAGGAGTAGCCAGTGAGTATGGTATCGAATCCGATGATTCTCTTTTTGAATAAATTAAAATGGAAAAATTATGTTATCACTTACTAGTCTTACTGTCACAACCTATGATGCTAATAAACTCACAGTTTCGTGAGCTTTTAAAAGTACGTCCGAAAGTCTCTCAAATTATGTAATAGATGTTTATCGTAGTGAAACTCCAGGTACAGGAGGTATAGATGAATACACTTTAGTTGGTTCTGGAATATCTGCAACTACTTCTTATTATGATGATATAACAGTTTCTGGATTATTTCACCCTACTCGAACTTGGTTTTATAAAATAAAAGTAACTAATCAAAGTACTAGTAAAAGTTCTATTTTATTTGATACAACTCCTGCTTACATTAAAAGTTTAAGTTTAGATAAGTATACATTAGAAATTATTAGACGTAAAAAACAGGTTCAAGATAAATTTGCTGGAAGACCTGTTTATGTATTAAGACGTAAGACTTTTGGCCAAAGGTGCCCCACCTGCTGAGATTCAACCCTATTTAGACGAACTAAAGACGATGATACAACTTGTTTTGGTACAGGTATTGTGGGCGGTTATTTTAAACCTCAGTCTAGTAAAGCTGTTTTAACATCTTCTCCGAAATACAATCAAATAACTATGTTTGGTGAGTGGTTTCCTTCTGATATTATGATGAATATTGTAGGGATACAACCTTTAAAAATTTCTGATGTAGTTGTCGACGATGCAGCAAAAAGATGACTAGTAAAATCCATTAATACAGTAGAAAAAGGTGGAGTTATAATTGAGCAGACATGCCAATTATCTCTAATTAGTCCATCTGATATAATCTACACTATACCAGTGACGAGTTAATTATGGCAGATATAGAACAAGTACAAACTACCGACACACTACAACAAGGACGAGCTAAGTGAAATTCAAATGACGCTGAGCTTGAAGCTAGGATTGCAGCTAACAAGTCATCTATTAATAATTTAACTGCTTCTCAAAATTCTGTTTTTTATAAAAAACTTTCTTTTTCTGATGGATCTAATTTAATGGTCGGTACAGGCCGTAAATTTGATTTATCCTCTACTTTAATTTCAGGTTTTTTAGCAGCTGGGTCGGTACAACTCAGTGTAAATGGTGTTTTTTATGACTCAAATGATGTACAGACAGTTGCATCTGGAGCTTCTTTTTATATTGAAAACCAAGCAGTGATATGAACTAACCAAGAGTTTACACTCGATTCCAATGATGAAATATTAGTTTATTTTCAAAAGGAATAGACTATGGCTAAGATTCGTTTAAAACAAGTTGAGTTTCAATTCTATGGTCCAGTCGGTCCATCCAACCCTCAAAATGGATGACTATGATATGATTCCAATAATAATTTATTAAAAGTATATGATAACAACAGCTGGGTGGTTTTTGCTGGCCGTGAAGGAGCCTGTGGTCCATTAGGAACACAAGGTGTTGCGGGAATAGCAGGTCCATGTGGTGTAGTAGGTGATACAGGTCCAATAGGCCCTTGTGGTCCGATAGGAGTACAAGGTTCATGTGGTATAGTAGGCCCTCAGGGGTCTTGCGGACTTACCGGTGCATGTGGTACTATCGGCATAGACGGTGCGTGTGGTCCTTTAGGCACAGACGGTGCCTGCGGTACAGCTGGAGCACAAGGATCATGCGGACCACAAGGAGCACAAGGAACACAGGGGTCATGCGGTCCTATAGGTACTCAAGGAACACAAGGTTCGTGCGGCCCTCTAGGCACTCAAGGCACACAAGGTTCATGTGGTCCTCAAGGTACTCAAGGCACACAAGGTTCATGCGGTCCAATAGGGTTACAAGGAACACAAGGTTCATGCGGCCCTCAAGGAGCTCAAGGTAGTCAAGGAAATGTAGGAGCACAAGGTAATATAGGGTTACAAGGTTCGTGCGGTTTACAAGGAGCTCAAGGATCAGCAGGCGGGCAAGGCCCACAAGGACCAACAGGTTCATGCGGTCCTTTAGGTTTACAAGGAAATTTAGGTCCATGCGGTGCTAAAGGATTACAAGGTGATCAAGGAACACAAGGTTCATGCGGTCCTCAAGGAGCACAAGGAACACAAGGTTCATGCGGTCCAATAGGATTACAAGGAACACAAGGAGCTTGCGGTATTCAAGGCCTACAAGGTAATGTAGGTAGTCAAGGATTACCAGGAACACAAGGTTCCTGCGGTCCACAAGGATCTCAAGGAACACAAGGTTCATGCGGTCCTCAAGGAGTAATAGGTCAATGTGGTCCTCAAGGTTCACAAGGTTCATGCGGCCCATTAGGTATACAAGGCTCATGTGGTGCTAAAGGTTTACAAGGCAGTCAGGGAACTCAAGGTTCCTGCGGACCACAAGGATTACAGGGGCCTGTAGGAAATCAAGGTCCTTTAGGTAATCTAGGACCATGCGGTACATTAGGATTAGACGGAGCCTGCGGACCACAAGGAGCACAAGGAACACAAGGTTCATGCGGTCCATTAGGTCAATGCGGTCCATCAGGATTACAAGGAACACAAGGTTCATGCGGACCACAAGGAAATCTAGGACCGTGTGGTCCTATAGGTGTTACAGGCGCTTGCGGATTAACGCCACAAGGATCAATAGTAGGTATTTGCGGCCATACACCTTTTGACACAGATTTATGGGATAATGTTATGTTTAAGGGAGATGCTAGAAAAGTTGTTTTTGTTAATCCAGACGGTAGTATGGTATATGACCACATTAGAAATTATGATGTTTTTAGAAGAGACGAACTTGAGTTTTCTATAACTCAATTTCAATTAAATAGTAAAAATTCTGAAACATATTTAGTAGGTTCTACTGGATATACAGTAGCGGCAGGCGCTTTTACAGCATCTTATACACCAGCCGGAGTTAACCCTCAAAATGCTTATATTACTGTAAATAGTAATTTTAATAATTATGTTGAATTAAATGGGACTACATGAGGAGCTTGTGGCCTTTCTATGGATAGTCCCGGATATACAAGCGAAAGCGATAGTACAGCTTTAATTAAGCCACACACAACAAGTACTGCTACTAGGTATTTCCAATTAAACGGTACAGGTAATGCTGGAAATGGTACAGATACTAAAAAGTTTTATGTTTATTTTAGAAATAGAATATTTTATGGATTTACCACTGATAGTGAATTTGATAATAGTAATGAAGTTAAAACAATGTCTGGAGGAACTGTTGTTAAAAATAATATTACAAACACTAAAAATTATACTAGTGTAACATTTAATTGTACATCAAATCATTATGTATGGATATGCTACCCAAAAAGATTAGGAACATCGCAGATAGGGCAAGTAGGATTTACAGTAGGTGGTTTTGAATCACCTGATACAGTTAGTGTAACCACTGATAATGGGTATACTGAGGATTACTATTGTTATAGATCTAGTAATTCTTTTAATAATACAATGCAATTTTGGATAACGGACTAGAGGAGTAAAATATGCCAATATATATGTCAGATAAATTTAAGCCAGGTGGATCATTTTCAATAATAGATGCATCGGATATTAATCAAGACATTAATTTAGTTGGTGCTTGTGGCCCAATAGGTATACAAGGTACCCAAGGATCCTGTGGTCCACAAGGTATACAGGGTGCCTGCGGTCCTATGGGTGCTCAAGGTTCCTGCGGTCCACAAGGATTACAAGGAATACCGGGTTCATGCGGTCCATTAGGACAATGCGGACCTCAAGGATTACAAGGAACACAAGGTTCATGCGGTCCATTAGGTTCATGCGGTCCATCAGGAGTACAAGGAACACAA
>MDTD01116160.1_pt1 | contig 20161 bp, 21 predicted proteins | sample 811221 | NCBI WGS metagenome assembly MDTD01 (sample SAMN05326646, study PRJNA326480) | marine metagenome | isolation source: seawater | place: Pacific Ocean: South West | collected 2011
CGCCGCCATGGACAGGTCGCCGGCGCCCAGTTCCGCGATCACTTCGCCGGTCACGGCGCTCTTCAGGCGGCTGATCCGGCCTGCCGGGGCGACCCATTGTCCGGCGGCGTAGGAATGGAGCTTCATGACGGTCATGGGGCGTTCCCTCTCGGTTTCATGTTGGCAAGGCGCAAACGGCCTCATGTCCGGGAGCCGGAGGCGGCGGGAAACCGCGTGTCATCAAGGCCCGTCCCGCGCCGGCGGGATGCCGGTCCCGAGCGTCCGGCATTCGGGGCGCCCGCCGGGCCGGCCAGCGCCACGGACGCCGGCCATCCGATGATCACGATGTTCCTCCCGCCGGAACGCGACGTCCCGGTGATGAAGTATTATTGACCGTCCGGCCGGTTTATGCAAGTCTCAACCATGCCGGGCCGGGAGGGGCCGGTTGCACGGGGAGGAGCCTGAGCGATGACCTTGTCGCCGCTGGAAATCGCGCGGAAAAGCGCAGAGGCCATGTGGGCCAATGATGACGCATCCAAATGGCTGGGTATGAGCCTGGACGATGTCGGGCCGGGGACGGCGGTGACGTCGATGACGGTGGAGCAGCACCATACCAACGGGCATGACATCTGCCATGGCGGCTACATCTTCACGCTGGCCGACACCGCCTTTGCCTTTGCCTGCAATTCCTACAACCAGATCGTCGTGGCCCAGTCGAACACGATCACCTTCGTGGCGCCGGGCATGCTTGGCGACCGGCTGACCGCGCGATGCAGCGAACTGGCGCGATTCGGCCGCTCCGGCATCTATGACGTGTCGGTCACCAACCAGGACGGGCGCATCATCGCGGAGTTCCGCGGCAACAGCCGCGTGATCAAGGGACAGCATTTCGCAGAATAGGGCCGGGACAGGCCAACCGGAGGACAGCATGAAAGACCTGACGCCCCGCAAGGAGGATCTTGATCCCATTGAAATCGCCTCGCGCGACGAGATCCAGGCCCTGCAGCTTGAACGGCTGAAATGGTCGCTGAACCATGCCTATGAGAACGTGCCGTTCTACACGGCGAGTTTCGACAATGCCGGCGTGCATCCGCATGATTTGAAGCAATTGTCGGACCTGGCGAAATTCCCCTTCACGGTGAAGACGGACCTTCGCGACAACTATCCCTTCGGCATGTTCGCGGTGCCGCGCGAGAAGGTGGTGCGCATCCACGCTTCCTCGGGGACGACCGGCAAGCCGACGGTGGTGGGATACACGCAGCGCGACATTGCCACCTGGGCCGAGGTGGTGGCGCGTTCGCTGCGCGCTTCCGGCACCCGTCCGGGCGACATCGTCCATGTTGCCTACGGTTACGGCCTGTTCACCGGTGGGCTTGGCGCCCATTACGGGGCGGAACGGCTTGGCTGCACGGTCGTGCCGGTCTCGGGCGGCATGACGGAGCGCCAGGTGACGCTGATCGAGGATTTCGGCGCGTCGACGATCATGGTCACGCCGTCCTACATGCTGTCCATCCTCGACCAGTACCGCGCTGCCGGTCTCGATCCGCGCAACAGCCCGTTGCAGGTGGGCATTTTCGGTGCCGAACCCTGGACCAATGCCATGCGCCAGGAGATCGAGCAGGCCTTCGACATGCATGCGGTGGACATCTACGGCCTGTCGGAGGTGATGGGTCCGGGCGTGGCCAACGAGTGCGTGGAAACCAAGGACGGCCTGCATATCTGGGAGGATCATTTCTATCCCGAGATCATCGACCCGGCGACCGGCGAAGTGCTGCCCGACGGCGAGAAGGGCGAACTGGTCTTCACCTCGCTTTCCAAGGAGGCCTTCCCGATCATCCGCTACCGCACACGCGACCTGACCCGGCTGCTGCCGGGCACGGCGCGCTCGATGCGGCGCATGGAAAAGATCACGGGCCGGTCCGACGACATGATCATCCTGCGCGGCGTCAACGTGTTCCCGACCCAGATCGAGGAGCAGATCCTCAAGGTCTCCGGCCTCGCGCCACATTTCCAGATCGAGCTTTCCCGCGAGGGGCGCATGGATTCCATGACCGTGCATGTGGAATCCGTTCCCGCGCAATCGAGCGGAGAGGCCCGTGCCGCCTCGGCGAAGGAACTCGCCCATCACATCAAGAGCGTGATCGGGATATCGACGCGGGTGAACGTGACCGAGCCGGAAGGCGTGGCCCGCAGCCAGGGCAAGGCCGTGCGGGTGGTGGACAACCGGCCCAAGGGTGGGTGAGGCATGGCCCGCACCCGCGCCAAGGATCACGACGACAAGCGCGAGGCGATCTCGCGCACTGCCTCCCAGGTTTTCGCGGAGGACGGTTATGACCGGACCTCCATGGCCGAGGTGGCGCGGCGCTGCGGGGTCTCCAAGGCGCTGCTCTATCACTACTACTCGTCGAAGGAGGCGATGCTTTATGACATCATCGCCAATCACCTGTCGGAACTGATCGATGCCGTCGAGGACGCGGACCAGCCTGATCTGGCGCCAGAAGCGCGGCTGGAAGTGCTCGTTGCCGCTTTGCTCGAATGCTATCGCGACGCCGATTCCAAGCACAAGGTGCAGCTGGAGACCATGAGTTTCCTTCCCGAGGAGCAGCAGGGGGAACTGAAAGCCATGGAACGCCACCTGGTGCGCATCTTTTCCGATGCGATCCGGGCTGTAAACCCGAAGGCGTTCGAAGGCGGCGACCTGCTCAAGCCGGTCACCATGACGCTGTTCGGGATGCTGAACTGGGCCTATATGTGGTTTCGTGACGGGCGCGCCTTCACGCGCAAGGATTATGCGCGGCTCGCGACGCGGATCATGGTGGCCGGCGTGCGCGATCTCTCCTGAGGCTTTGCAAGCGTGCGCGCCCGTGGCAAAAGGCGTCCATGGACGTTCGATCCACGATCGCAGACGAGTTCAACCGGCGTGTCACGGCGCTGCATGCGGAGCCGCGGCTTCGGGTATGGTCGCTTGTCATCACCTTCCTTGGCGATGCCGTGGTGCCGCGCGGCGGGCGGGCGGCGCTGGCCGATATCCAGGCGGTCATGGAACGGCTCGGGGTTGAGCCCGGCGCGGTGCGCACCGCCATGTCGCGGCTGGCCGCCGATGGCTGGGTGACGCGCGAGCGCGAAGGACGCCAGAGCTTCTACCAGCTTGCCACCGCGGGGCGTCTTGCCTTCGACGAGGCGACCCGGCGCATCTATGCGGAAGGGCCTCCGGCGTGGAATGGCACCTGGACCGTCGTCATTGCGCCGGGCCCCATGACCGCGGCCGAAGCCGAGGGCCTGGTGGGCGACGGCTTCGTGCGCATCGGACAGCACGTCTTTCTCAAGCCCGGCCTCCTGACCGACAAGAACCTTGCCAGCGGCATGCTGACCGTGCGCGGCAATGGCTCGGACCTGCCGCCTGCGTTTTCGGCGCTTTGGGGCCTGGACGATCTTGCCGCGCGATATGGTGCGTTCTCGGACCTGTGGACGCCATTGGCCGAGCGGCTGGCCACGGGCGACCGGCTGGCGCCGCTTGATGCGATTGCCGCGCGCACCCTTCTCATCCACGATTGGCGCCGGCTGGTGCTGCGCGATCCGGGATTGCCGGGGGCGCTCCTGCCGGATGGCTGGACGGGCGAGTTGGCGCGACTGGTGGCGAGGCGGGGCTATGCGCCACTGATTCCGGCCAGCGAGGCATGGCTGGACGGGCAGGGTCTTGCGCCGCAACGCGATCCGGTGGCATTCGCCCAGCGGTTCGGAATCCAGCCGTCCATTTCCAACTTCACGGATTGATTCATCGCGTTGCCGAGTTGATTCCGCTTGCGCGCGCAACGCATTGATTAAGAACGATTTCCAGCGGTGGCTAGCGCCAGTCGAGATACATGAAGGCGCCTGTGGCGGTTGCTGCCAGCCTGTCGGTTCCGGCCGGCGCGATTTCCGCGCGCAGATAGGCCATCCGCTTTCCGTTCGATTCGATAACGATGCGAACGTGGGTGTCGACCGGTTTCAATGGCCGGATGAAATGGGTGGTCAGGTCCACCGTGGTCACCATGCGGAACTGGCCGTTGACCGCCGTCAGGGCAAGAATGGCGCAGGTGTCGGCTGCCGAGGCGATGGCCTGGCCGCAGATCACGCCGCCACCATGCACGAAATCCATGTCGCCGGGCAGAAGGAAGGTTGCGCCGCGCTCCTCGACGGCCAGGGTCTTCAGGCCCATGCGCCGGATGAAGGGGGCGAACATCTTCTCCAGGACCGCATCGGTCTCGCTCGTGGTCAGCAGGCTCATTTTCCCTCCCTTGCCGATTTTATGTTACGGCGAATTGCAATTGGTGCGAATTTTTGTTACATATAATGCCAGAGGATACAACAGGCAGCCAAGTCTGGAGGAAATGCCATGTACAGCCAAGGGCTTATCGGCGCGAATACGGCTACGGAAGAGGACGAGGCCTTTCTGGCTGCCTTCCAGGCGCGTATCGACGCAGAAGAGAAGATCGAGCCGAACGACGCGATGCCGGAAGGTTATCGCCGCACGCTGATCCGGCAGATTGGCCAGCATGCCCATTCGGAGATTGTCGGCATGCTGCCGGAAGGCAACTGGATCACCCGCGCGCCGAGCCTGAAGCGCAAGGCCGCGCTCCTCGCCAAGGTGCAGGACGAAGGCGGCCACGGCCTCTATCTTTATTCGGCGGCGGAGACGCTGGGCGTGAGCCGCGACCAGATGACCGAGGAACTGCTTTCCGGCAAGGCGAAGTATTCCTCCATCTTCAACTATCCCACGCTGACCTGGGCCGACATCGGCGCCATCGGATGGCTGGTGGACGGCGCGGCGATCATGAACCAGATTCCGCTGTGCCGCTGTTCCTACGGACCCTATGCGCGCGCAATGATCCGCGTTTGCAAGGAGGAGAGCTTCCACCAGCGCCAGGGCTACGAAATCATGATGACGCTGATGCGCGGCACGGATGAGCAGAAGGAAATGGCGCAGGATGCGCTGAACCGCTGGTGGTGGCCTTCGCTGATGATGTTCGGTCCGCATGATGGCGACAGCCAGCATGGCGACCAGTCGATGAAGTGGAAGATCAAGCGCTTCTCCAATGACGAGTTGCGCCAGAAGTTCGTCGACGCCACCGTGCCGCAAGGCGAGTTCATCGGGCTGACATTCCCCGACCCGGACCTGAAGTGGAACCCGGCGAAGAACGGCGGCAAGGGCGGCTATGATTTCGGCAAGATCGACTGGGACGAATTCTGGCGCGTGGTGAAGGGCAACGGCCCGATGAACCGCGACCGCATCGCCGCCCGCCGCAAGGCCTGGGAAGACGGTGAATGGGTCCGTGAAGCAGCACTTGCCCATGCCGGGAAGCGGCACGCCCGTGCGCAAGCCGCGAAAATTGCAGCGGAATAAGGTCTGGAGGACACGTGATGAGCAAGAACGAAACGCCCCTTTGGGAAGTCTTCATCCGGCCGCGCAATGGCCTGTCGCACAAGCATTGCGGCTCGCTGCATGCCGCTGACGCCGAGCTTGCCCTGCAGGCGGCGCGCGACGTCTACACGCGGCGGGGCGAGGGCACCTCGATCTGGGTCGTGCCATCCAGCGCGATCACGGCGTCCGATCCTGCGCAGAAGGACGAGAACTTCGAGCCGACCGCCTCCAAGATCTACCGCCATCCGACTTTCTACGAGATCCCGGAAGACGTGGGCCACATGTGACCGGCTGCAAGCCGCCAGGGTCCGTCAGCGGAGGAAGAACGACATGAAAGACACGAACGATGCCCGGCTGGCGCTGGTGCTGCGCCTTGCCGACGATCACCTGATCCTCGGCCATCGCGTTTCGGAATGGTGCGGCCATGCGCCGATGCTGGAAGAAGATCTCGCCATGCCCAACATGGCGCTCGATCTCATCGGACAGGCGCGCTCCCTTTACCAGTATGCCGCAGAACTGGAAGGCAAGGGGCGGACCGAGGACGACCTGGCCTACATGCGCCGCGAGCGGGATTACACCAATTGCCTGATGGTGGAACGCCCGAACGGCGATTTCGCCCATACGATGCTGCGCCAGCTTTATTTCGCCGCTTACATGGAGGCCTACTGGACGCAGTGCCTGGCATCCACGGATGAGACCATCCGCGCCATTGCCGCCAAGGCGATCAAGGAGGTGGCCTACCATATCCGCCACGCCGGCGAATGGGTGATCCGGCTTGGCGACGGTACCGAGGAAAGCGCGCGGCGCATGGCGGCTGCCGTGGAGGCGCTGCACCGCTATACCGGTGAGCTTTTCCAGTCCGACGCCGTGACGCAGGCCATGGCCGAGGCGGGCGTTGCACCGGACCCGGCATCGCTGAAGCCGGCCTTCGAGCAGACGATCGGACCGATCTTCGCCGCCGCGGGACTGACCCTGCCGGACAGCGACGAAGGGCCGCGCGGTGGTCGTGCCGGCCTGCATGGCGAGGAAATGGGGCACCTTCTTGCCGAGCTGCAGTACATGCAGCGCACCTATCCGGGCGCGACATGGTGACGATGGCGCACAGCGCCGACGCAGCCCGCGCCTGGGAGGCCGCCGCTTCCGTGCCCGACCCGGAAGTGCCCTGCGTGACGGTGGCCGATCTCGGCATCCTGCGTTCCGTCGATCTCGATGACGAGGGCATCGCCGTGGCGAAGGTCACGCCGACCTATTCGGGCTGCCCGGCGACCGTCGCCATCGAACTGGCGGTTGAAGCCGCGCTGCGCGATGCCGGTTTCGACGTTCGTGTCGAGCGGGTGCTGCATCCGGCCTGGACCACCGACTGGATCACCGACGAGGGGCGGGAGAAGCTGCGCGCCTATGGCATCGCACCGCCAAAGAAAGCTTCGAACTCGATCCGCGCGCTGTTCGGCGAGGAGGAGGTGGCCTGCCCGAAATGCGGCTCCACCGATACCGAACGGTTGTCGGAATTCGGATCGACGCCCTGCAAGGCGCATTGGCGCTGCAAGGCCTGCCGCGAACCGTTCGACTATTTCAAATGCCTGTGAGGAGGCGACCATGTCCCGTTTTCACGACCTGACCGTAGCGCGCATCGACCGCGAGACACCGGATGCCGTTTCCATCGCCTTCGACATCCCCGCCGATCTGAAGGAGCGTTTCGCCTTCAAGCCCGGGCAGTACCTGACGCTGTCGGCCGATGTGGACGGTGAGGAATTGCGCCGGTCCTATTCGATCTGCTCGGGGCCGGGCGAGCCGCATTTGCGGGTCGGCATCCGACGGGTCGAGGACGGGCGGTTTTCCAGCTTCGTGACCGAAAAGCTTTCGACAGGCGACGTGATCCGGGTCATGGAGCCGGAAGGCCGGTTCACGCCGGAAATCGGCGGCGATCACGACTACCTGCTTGTCGCGGCCGGTTCCGGCATCACGCCCATGCTAGCCATCGCCAAGGCGGTGCTCGGCCATGAGCCGGGAAGCCGCGTGACGCTCGTCTATGGCAATCGCGAAACGGGCTCGATCATGTTCCTGGAAGAGGTCGAGGATCTCAAGGACCGCCACATGGGCCGGTTCTCGCTGATCCACGTGCTTTCGCGCGAAAGCCAGGATGTCGATGCGCTGAACGGCCGGATCGACGGTGAACGCATCCGGCTGTTTGCTGCGCGCGGCATGATCGATCCGGCCAACCATGACCTCGCCTTCCTGTGCGGTCCGGGTGCCATGATCGACGCGGTCGCCGACACGCTGAAAGACCTCGGCATGCCGGAAGGGCGCATCCGCTTCGAGCGGTTCACGCTTGACGGCGAGACGCCGAAAGCGCGTCCGGCTTCGGCAGCCGCGCGCGAGGCAGCGGAGAAGGGCGTTGCGGTCGAAGTCGTCCATGACGGCGTTCGCAAGCGTTTCGCGATTACCAATCCGGAGCAGAGCGTTCTGGATGCCGCCCACAAGGCGGGCCATGAATTGCCATGGTCGTGCGCCAACGGGATGTGCTGCACCTGCCGCTGCAAGGTGGTGGAAGGGTCTTCCGAAATGGCCATGAACTTCTCGCTGGAGCCCTGGGAAGTGGAGGCAGGCTACACGCTCGCCTGCCAGACGCGCGCGACCTCCGACAAGCTGGTGCTCGATTTCGACGCGGTCTGAGAAAACGCGCACTGAAAAAACGCAACGCCCGCCATTGAAATGATGGCGGGCGTATTGCTTTTGCGTTCCGGTTCGCCGTCCGGCTTTGGACCGGCGGACGGACGTGCTAACCCGGACTCCGCTGCATTCACATCCGCATTGGCGACCGGTCCCCATCCATGCTGTCCATCCTGTCGATCACAGGCCCCATCTACCTCGCCATCCTTACGGGGTTCATCTCGGTCAGGGCCGGCCTGTTCAAGGCCTCGGACATGCGTCTTCTGGGCAGCTTCGTCCTTTATGTCGCGCTACCGGCACTCCTGTTTACGGCCCTTTCGACCAAGCCCTTCGGCGAAATCATCCGCCCCGGCTACATGACGGCCTATCTGATCGGCTCGCTCATCATGGTGACGCTGGGCTACACCTTCTCGCGCCTGGTGCGCGGACAGGGAGCAGCGGGCGCCGGAATGAGTGCCATGGGCATGAGTTGCCCGAATTCCGGTTTCGTGGGTTATCCGCTCGGCGTTCTCATCTATCCGGATTTTGCCGGCGTCGTTCTCGCGCTCAACATGCTGGTGGAAAATGCCATCATCATTCCGTTTCTTCTGGCGCTGGCCAGCCAGCAAAAGGGCGGCCGCCCGGTCACGGCCTTCCTGATGGCGGCAGGGCGGCTAGTGCGCAATCCGCTGGTGATTGCGCTGGCGCTAGGACTTGTGGTCTCGCTTCTGCCGTTCGAACTGCCGTCGGTGCTGACGCGAACGGTCGGGCTGTTCGCCGGCGCGGCCGCGCCCGTCTCGCTCTTCGTCATCGGCGGTACACTGGCCGGGCTGGCGATTGGCGGCGTGTGGAAGGACGCTGTCCCGGTCATCGCCGGCAAGTTGCTCATGCATCCGCTTGCCATACTTGCCGGGGTCTCGATCGTGGCGGCGAGCGGCCTGCTGCCGCTGACCGACCTGGAGGTCAAGGCGCTCATCATAACCGGCGCATTGCCGATCTTCGGAATCTACACGATCCTCGCGCAGGCGCACGGGCAGGAAGAGTTGTCCGCCGTTGCGCTGACAGGGACGACGGTCGTTTCGTTCGGCACGCTCTCGGTGCTGCTCTGGTATCTCGGCTTCTGACTATTTGCCCGCGCGGATGTCGCTCAGCGTCCGCGATACGGTCAGGGCTTCCGGATCGAGCAGTATCTCGATGATGGCCGGCTTGCCGGCCTGGCGCGCGCGTTCGAATGCGGGCGCGAATTCATCCGTTGTCCGCACCGTTTCCCCATGGCCGCCATAGGCCCGGGCAAGGGCGGCGAAATCGGGATTGACCATGTCGGTCCCGGAGACGCGGCCGGGATATTCGCGTTCCTGGTGCATCCGGATCGTGCCATAGATCCCGTTGTTGATCACGAGTACGATGATGTTGGCGCCGTGCTGCATGGCGGTGCCGAACTCCTGGCCCGTCATCTGGAAACAGCCGTCACCGGCGAATGCGATGACCTCGCGCTCCGGAAACAGCAGCTTTGCTGCCACGGCGCCCGGCACACCATAGCCCATCGAGCCGGACGTCGGCGCGCCCTGCGTGGCGAAGCGGCGGAAGCGGTGGAAGCGGTGCAGCCATGTCGCATAATTGCCCGCGCCGTTGGTCAGGATCGCGTCGGGCGGCAGCACCTCTTCCAGATGCGTCATGATCGGCCCCATGGCGACGTCGCCGGGTCCGGTCTCCGGCGGGGTCGACCAGGCGCGATATTCGGCATGGGCCTTCGGCGTCTCGTCTGCCCAGGCGGGTGGCGCGGCGGGCGGTGTCAGTGCGGCAAACGCCTCCGCAAAAGCTGCGGGCCGGGAATGGATGGCAAGCGCGGGCCGGTAGACACGGCCGAGTTCCTCGGCGCTTGCATGCACGTGGACGAGTGTCTGGTCAGGGTAGGGGCTTTTGAGAAGCGTATAATCCTGGCTCGGCATTTCCGACATGCGGCCACCGATGAGCAGGACAAGGTCCGCGTCCTTCACGCGCCGGGCAAGGGCCGGATTGATGGAAATGCCGACATCGCCGGCATAGCAGGGATGAAGGTGGTCGAACAGCATCTGGCGGCGGAAGGAGACGCCGACGGGAAGGGCCCATTTCTCTGCCGCGGACTGGAAATGCGACACGGCTTCGCGCGTCCAGCCGGACCCGCCGAGGATCACGAAGGGGCGCGAGGCACGCTCCAGATAGCCGCAAAGGGCATCCATTGCCGCAGGCGACGGGGCGGTTTCCACCGGCATGCAGGGCATGGGTTCCGGCGCATCGACCGCCTCGACCAGCATGTCTTCCGGCAGCACCAGAACCACCGGGCCCGGCCGTCCCGACGTTGCCGTGGCATAGGCACGGGTGACGAATTCGGGGATGCGTGCGGCATCATCGATCTCGGCAACCCATTTGGCCATGTCGCCGAAAAAGCGCTTGTAATCGACCTCCTGAAAGGCCTCGCGTTCGCGGATGCCGCGCGCAATCTGGCCGATGAACAGGATCATCGGCGTTGAATCCTGCGACGCGATATGAACACCGGCCGAAGCATTGGTGGCGCCGGGACCACGGGTGACGAAACAGATGCCCGGTTCGCCGGTGAGGCGGCCATGGCAGTCGGCCATCATGGCCGCGCCACCTTCCTGGCGGCAGACCACGGGCCTGATCGAGGAATCGTGCAGCGCATCGAGCACGGCAAGGTAGCTTTCGCCGGGCACGAGAAACGCATGCGTGGCGCCGTTGGCTTCCAGGCAATCGACGATGAGTTGGCCGCCGGTCTTCATTCGCTGTCTTCTTTCAGTTCACCAAGGACTTCTGCCGTATGTTCACCCAACCGGGGCGAGGGGCGCCGGTAGTTCAGGGGAGAGGCCGGCAGCAGGATCGGCGCGCGCACCTGCGGTATCTCCGTCCCGGCCCGGTCGGCCAGGTCGAAACGCATCTGGCGCGCCTTGATCTGCGGATCGGCGAACATCTCGGCAATGTTGTTGATCGGTCCGGCGGGAACGGCATTGGCCTCGCAAGCGGCCAGCATGTCCGCCTTGGTCCAGTCCTTCATGTAGCCGATGATCGCCTCGCGAAGGCGTTCGCGGTCGGACACGCGATCCGGATTCTTTTGGAATTGCGGGTCGCGTGCAAGGTCTGCAGCACCAAGCAGCTTGCAGAAACGCTGGAACTGGCCGTCATTGCCGACGGCAATGATGACGTGACCGTCGCTGACGGGGAAGACCTCGTAAGGGGCGATGTTCATGTGGGCGTTGCCCATCTGTTTCGGTGCTACACCGGAAACGAGATAGTTGAGGTTCTGGTTCCCCAATATGCCCGCCTGGGTGTCGAACAGGGCCATGTCGATCCACTGGCCTTCACCCGTTCTTTCCGCATGGCGCAAGGCCGCCTGGATGGCGATCACCGAATAGAGCCCGGTGAAGATGTCGGAAATGGCGACACCGGCCTTTTGCGGCTCGCGGCCGGGTTCGCCGGTGATCGACATCATGCCGGCCATGGCCTGGATGATGAAATCATATCCGGCCCTGGGGGCATAGGGGCCGGTCTGGCCGAATCCGGTGATGGAGCAATAGACCAGGCGCGGGTTGAGCGCCTTCACGCTTTCGTAGTCGAGACCGTATTTCTTCAGACCGCCGACCTTGAAATTCTCGATGACGACATCGGCCCCGGCAATCAGCCTGCGAACGGTTTCGGCCCCTTCCGGCGAGGCAATGTCGATGGCGACCGACCGCTTGCCGCGATTGGTGGAATGATAATAGGCGGCGGACAGGTTTTCGCCATCGGCGCCGGTGACGAAGGGCGGTCCCCAGTGACGCGTGTCGTCGCCATCGCCCGGCTTCTCGACCTTGATCACGTCGGCGCCGAGATCGGCCAGCAATTGCCCGGCCCAGGGGCCGGCAAGGATACGCGCCAGTTCGATGACGCGGATGCCGTTCAGGGGAGAATCACCCATGGTCCTGCACCGCTCCGGCTTGCGCCATCATCTGCTGCTTTTCCGCCATGAGCTTGCGCTGGTAGCGGCCCTGGACGACCTCCACCAGCACCATCGTGACAAGGACGAAATAGAAGGTGGCCTTGGACATGGCCGTGACCTCGTAGCCGAAGAAGTGCAGGTGGGCGATGTGTCCGCCTTCGCTCATCAGCATGATGCCGACCAGCAAGAGGACGAAAAGGCCGAGCACTTCGTACATCCGGTTGCGCTTGAGGAAGTTCGCGACCGTCTCGGCCATGAGAACCATCAGGGCGCCCGATACCACGATGGCAGCCGTCATGACGATGAAATTCTTGGTCAGCGCCACGGCGGAAAGCACTGTATCGAATGAGAAAACCAGGTTCATGGCCAGGATCCAGAACATGGCACTGGCTAGCGATTTGCTGCCTTTCCTTCCGGCATCCGCGTCGTGTTCCTCAAGGCTCATCATGTGGAGGATTTCCTTCATGGCCGTGTAGAGGAGGAAGACGCCGCCAGCCAGCACGATCAGCGCATGGCCCGAGACCGCACCGTCCACGAAAGGCGGGATGTTGATCGTGAAGAGGGGATCCTGGAATGCCTGGATGAGCTGAAGAACCACGAAAAGCAGGACGATGCGCAGGCCGATTGCCAGGATGATGCCCCATTTGCGCACGAAGGCCTGACGGTCCGGAGCCACCCGCTTCGCCTCGATGGATATGTAGAGCAGGTTGTCGAAACCGAGGACGGTTTCCAGCGCGGTCAGCACAAGGAATGTGGTCAGATGCTCGATGGTAAAGAGTTCAGCAAACATGGTTCCGGTCCCGGCCGTTGAATCGAAATAATAAAGGCGGAAGACAGGTAGCAGATGACGGCCGGAGGCTCCACAGGCTTTCAGCCCGCACGTGCAACGGTCTCGCGGGCCCATTCGAGGAAGCGGCGGGTCGTTTCCTCGCGGTTGGTCTCGTTGAGGCTCTCGTGCCGGGTTTCCGGCAGGATCGTGCAATCGACAGCCGTGAAGCCCAGACGATCCAGCCGGCCTTTCAGGTGGCTGACAGCCTTGCCGCCATCGGTTGCCGGGTCCCTTTCGCCGCCAAGCAGATGAAGCGGGAAATCGCGCGGTATGGCCTTCAGCCCGGCATCATTCGCGCCTGCGAAGATGAAGCCGAACAGGTCCTGCCAGAGGGAAACGGAGGCATCCCAGCCGCACAGCGGATCGGCGACATACTTGTCGACCTCCGCCTCGTCGCGTGACAACCAGTCGAATTCGGTCCGCACCGGTTCGAACTGCCGGTTCCATGCCTGAAAGGTCAGTTTCGGAAGAATGCGCGAGGGCGCATCCGACCCGAGGCGGAAACGCTCCCAGGCGAGCAAGGCGCGGGCCACATGACCAAGGGCGCCGGCCGAGAAGTTGGAGTTCCAGATGGCGGCTCCGGCAAGCCGCTGCGCATGCTTCATCGCGTAGTTGAGCGTGATCAGCCCACCCATGGAATGGCCGAACGCAATGACGGGCAGGTCCGGGTGCTGTCCGGCGATCAGGTCGTGCACCATGTCGACGTCGGCGATGACCTTGTCCGCGCCGTCCTTCCAGGCGAACATCTGCCGGGGCGTGTTCGATACCACGGTCCCGCCGTGGCCGCGGTGATCCTGTGCATAGACATGGAAGCCGGCGCGGGCGAGTTCACTGGCGAAGCGGGCATAGCGGGCCGAATGTTCGGCGAGGCCATGGTTGATCTGGACGACGCCGATGGCCTCTGCCTCCGCTTCGCGGTGATAGAGGTTCAAGGTGGCGCCGGTGGGCGAGGCGAGGGTGCGCGGGGCAAAACGGCTGCTTGTCATGGCTGGAGAGTGCGTGGCGCCGGTGGCTGCGTCAAGCGGGTGCGGAAGCCGGCGGTGATCGACCTCCATCGGCGTGGACCATTGCCCCGCAAGTCCGTTTCGCCTATGTGACAGGCAATCCTTCCCGTCAGTTTCCAAACGGAGCAGTGACGCCATGGCGCGCCAGTTCATCTACCACATGTCCGGCCTCAACAAGGCCTATGGCAACAAGAAGGTGCTGGAGAACATCCACCTTTCCTTCTATCCCGACGCCAAGATCGGCATCCTGGGCCCGAACGGTGCCGGCAAGTCCACCGTGCTGCGCATCATGGCCGGCATGGACAAGGAATATACCGGCGAGGCCTGGCTGGCCGACGGCGCGACCTGCGGCTACCTGCCCCAGGAACCGGAACTCGATCCGGCGCTCAATGTAATGGGCAACGTGATGGAGGGCGTGGCCGCCAAGAAGGCCATTCTCGACCGTTACAACGAATTGATGATGAACTATTCCGACGAGACGGCGGAAGAAGGCGCGAAACTGCAGGACATCATCGACGCGCAGAACCTGTGGGATCTCGATTCCCAGGTGGAGATGGCCATGGAAGCGCTGCGCTGTCCGCCTGCCGAAGCGACCATCGACAACCTGTCGGGTGGCGAGAAGCGCCGCGTGGCGCTGTGCAAGCTGCTGCTGTCCCAGCCCGATCTGCTGCTGCTCGACGAACCGACCAACCACCTCGACGCAGAGACGATCGCCTGGCTTGAAAAGCACTTGCGCGAATATCCCGGCGCCGTGCTGATGATCACGCACGACCGCTATTTCCTCGACAACGTGACCGGCTGGATCCTCGAACTAGATCGCGGCCGTGGCATTCCCTACGAGGGCAACTACACCGCCTACCTGGAAGCCAAGCGCAAGCGCATGGCGCAGGAGGGGCGCGAAGAGGCGGCGCGCCAGAAAGCCTTGGCGCGCGAGAGCGAGTGGATCGCATCCAGCCCGAAGGCGCGGCAGGCGAAGTCCAAGGCCCGCATCAAGGCCTATGACGAACTGGTCAAGGCGGCCAGTGACCGCCGCCCCGGCGATGCGCAGATCGTCATTCCGGCGGGCGAGCGGCTTGGCCAGGTGGTCATCGAGGCCGAGGGCATCACCAAGGCCTATGGCGACCGCGTGCTGATCGAGGACCTGTCCTTCAAGCTGCCGCCCGGCGGCATTGTCGGCGTGATCGGTCCGAACGGTGCAGGCAAAACCACCCTGTTCCGCATGATAACCGGCCAGGAAGAACCCGATTCCGGCTCCATCCGCGTCGGCGAGACCGTCAAGCTCGGCTATGTGGACCAGAGCCGCGATGCGTTGGACGGCAACAAGACCGTGTGGGAGGAAATCTCGGGCGGCAATGACGTTATCAAGCTGGGCAAGCACGAAGTGAACAGCCGCGCCTATTGCTCATCCTTCAACTTCAAGGGTGGCGACCAGCAGCAGAAGGTGGGCACGCTTTCCGGCGGGCAGCGCAACCGCGTGCACATGGCCAAGCTGCTGAAAGAGGGCGGAAACGTCATCCTGCTCGACGAACCGACAAACGACCTCGACACTGAAACGCTGGCGGCGCTTGAAGACGCTCTGGAGAACTTTGCTGGTTGCGCCGTGATCATCAGCCACGACCGCATGTTCCTCGACCGGCTGGCCACGCATATCCTTGCCTTCGAGGGCGACAGCCACGTGGAATGGTTCGAAGGCAATTTCGAGGAATACGAGGCCGACAAGGTACGCCGTCTCGGCCCCGATTCCATCAATCCGAAGCGGGTCACTTACAAGCGGTTGACCCGCTGACGTGGTAAGGCTGGCCGCGATCGCCGCACCTGTGGATGGCCGAAAGTCACTCCAGGTGCAACGTCCCGCCCACGTCGAGCGCCACCGGCCGCACGCCGGGCGCCTTGGCGGCGAGGAAGCGCTGCCGGGCTTCAGCCGGGCTTTCCCTGCCGAAATTGAAGGTGCCCCAGTGATGCCCGATGGCGATGGCCGCACCCAGTTCGGACGCGGCGAGCAAGGCGTCGTCCGGGTTCATGTGGATATCCGCGAATGTGCGTTCCGGTTTCCATGCGCCAATCGGGACGAGCGCGATATCAAACCGGCCGCGCCGTTCGCGCATCTGCCGGAAAATCCCGGAATAGCCGGTATCGCCGGAGAAGTAGATCTTGCGTCCGGCCCCCGATATCTCCCACCCGATGGCCAGGGACCGGTCAAGGCCAACGACATCGCGGCGACCATAATGATTGGCGGGCAGGGCCGTGAAGCTCAGTGAGCCGAGGCGGGCGGTCTTCCAGAGTGACACAGCCTCGATGTGTGTGAATCCCGTCCGTCGTGCCTGCGATTCGGTGCCTTCGGGAACGAAAAGCCGGGCGGCGGGAAAGCGGGCTGCCAGCCTGCGCAGGGATGGCAGGTCGAAATGGTCATGATCGAGGTGGCTGATAACGACCGCGTCGAGCCGGGGCAGGCGGTCGAGATTGGGCGGCAGGCTGGAAAGCCGCACCGGTTTCACTGGAAGCTTGTATTCGAGCGTATCCGAGAGCATGGGATCGGTCATGACGACCTTCCCGCCCAGGCGGATGATGAAGGCCGACTGGCCGAGCCACGTCACCGAGGGTTGTCCGGCCGCGTGATCCACCGGAACCGTTCGCGGTGCGCCTTCCCCGCTGTTGATCCGGAGGACGGAACCGATGCCGGTGGCAGCCACACTCGCATCCTTGAGCGGCCAGGGTGACGTCTGGCGGCCATTCCTGACGGCTGATTGCGTACAGCCGCCAATGGCGATTGCGAGCACGGCAGCAAGCAGAGCCCGACAGAAGCCGTTCAGACCGTTCACAACCCCAACCCCCTTGAACAGGTCTTGCGAATGTAGCGATAAACGCAGGCTGCAGACGGAAACGCAAGTGCCGAGAGGCATTCGGCGCTTTTCTTTTCCTCTCCCGGACGCTATCGCACTTCCGCGCAGCATTCAGGAGAGAGACGGAAGCATGAACGGACAGCCCGGCAACCGGACCTTCGACATCGTGGCCGCGCTGTTCGCAGCCCTTTCGATCGCCAGCGCGATCTGGCCCAGTTCAACGGACATTCCGTTCCTGACACGCCTGGCCGGGATTGCCATCGCCTCCATTCTGCTCTGCCTGCCCTTTCTCATCCTGTGGTTCGTGGGACGGCGGTTGAACAAGCCGCTGTTCCGCATGCTGGCACTTGGCGTGATGACACTTCTCTTCCTGTTCTGGGCCTGGGCGTTCCTCAGCACATTCTACCTTGCGCCGCGGCCTGATGCCCAGGCCGGTCTCATCTTCGTTGCCGCACCTGCCTACATGTTCATCGCGGCTCTCTTTGCCGGCTTTGTCTTGCGGATCGCCGACAACTGGAAGAAAATCGGCGCGTCTGGTGAGTAGGGGCAGTGTCTTGAGAAAGTGCCGGATGTCATGTTCATGCCTGATTTTCCGTGCTGACCGGTCAAATCGAACGGATTTGCAAGGCATCAACACTTTGCCCTTATCCTGCATGGCCATGAACGCCTGACACGCCTGGAAGGACCCCGATCAATGCCGCGCGTCGCAATCACCGGAACCGGAGCGGAGATCCCGGAAGGCAGCGTAACCAACGAGGAACTGGTCGCCAGTTTCAATGCCTGGGTGGACAGGGAAAATCCCAAGCGCATCGGCGCAGGGCTGGACCCGCTCGAATATTCCTCGTCCGAGTTCATCGAATATGCCTCGGGGGTCAAGGCCCGCCGGATGCTCGATCCGCAGGGCGTCCTCGATCCGGACAGGATGGCGCCACGGTTCGAGGAGCGGCCAAACGACGCCCTTTCGCTGATGGCCGAATTCGGCTGCAAGTCGGCCCGCAAGGCGCTGGCGGATGCCGGGCTGAAGGGCGAAGACATCGACTTCGTCATCTGCTCGGCCTCGCACCAGCAGAGGCCCTATCCTGCGGTGGCAATCGAAATCCAGCAGGAACTGGGGTGCAGCGGGGCCGGTTTCGACATGAACCTGGCCTGTTCCTCGGCCGGGGCCGGCATTCACCTGGCGGCAAGCCTCGTGCGTTCGGGCGCCCAGCGGCGCGTGCTGGTCGTCACGCCGGAAATCATTTCCGGGCATCTCAATTTCCGGGACCGGCAGACGCATTTCATCTTCGGCGATGCGTCGGTTTCGCTCGTCATCGAAGCGCTGGACGACGATGAAACGCGGCCGGGAGCCTTCGAGATCCTCGATACGCGTGTCTGGACGAAGATGTCGTCGAACATCCGGTCCAATTTCGGTTTCCTGAACAGGGCGTCACAGCAGCAACTCGATGTCGTCGACATGGAAGGGCGGTTGATCACGCAGGTGGGCAACAAGGTCTTCAAGGAAGTGACGGTGGCGGCACACCACTTCATCCGCGATTTCCTCGCCGACAATCACGAAACGCCCGAAGGCATGCGCCGGTTCTGGCTGCATCAGGCCAACGGGCGCATGAACGCCATGATCCTCAAGCTGGTTCTGGGTTACGAAGCCGACGAGGAGCGCGCGCCAATGGTTCTTTCCTGGCTCGGAAACACGGCTGGTGCCGGCTCGGTCGTTGCGTTCGATGCGACGAAGGAAAGCCTCAAGGCCGGCGAGAGAGGGCTGTTCTGCGCCTTTGGTGCGGGCTATTCAATCGGTGGCGCGTTGCTGGAAAAGATGTAGGGCGCACAGATGACGGACCCCTCGTTTCCCGAGATACATGGCATGGAAGTCGTGCCCGGAAGGCGTATCCGCGCCGCGGTCCAGTCGGTTCTGATCGCCGACGGCGGTGATTTCGAGACACGACCGGCCAGCCGCATTGTGCTGAACTGGGGCGGTGCCGAGGGTGATCATCACAATGGCCAGACACGGCGGTCCGGCGGGCGCGAGCCCTGGTACGAGCGCGGCACCGAAATGCGCAATGAGCGGCAGATCACCATCGTTTCGCCGGCGGAACTGGCCGTCGTCGCGCAACGCATGGGGCTTGGCGCCATCGAACCGGGCTGGATCGGCGCCAATATCGTGCTGGACGGTATCCCGAATCTATCCATGCTGCCGCGTGGCACGCTGGTGTTTTTCGACGGCGGAGCCACCCTCAAGATCGACGACCAGAACGGACCGTGCCGGATTGCCGGGCGCCGCGTGGCAGAGAGAGCGGGAATGGCGGATGTCGCCGAAGCATCGCTGCTCTTCCCCAAGGCTGCCAAACGGCTCAGGGGGCTGACCGCCTGGGTGGAAAAGCCGGGGACCATCGAGACCGGAACCGCCGCCATGGTCATGGTTCCCGAGCAGTGGATCTGGCGGGACTGATCCGGACGAGGCATTTTCAATTTTTCCGAGAAGGTCAAAGTCCGCTTGTTCCGCTGGACGGGCGGCAGATATCCGTTGATGCTGCCCGCAGTCAAAATGGTGGCGGCAATGGGACAATCAGAACAGAAACAATCGATCAACCTTCCGGCCGCGCTGGCCATGCTCCTGACCTGCCAGCTTGCCGGGGAGGCGATCGTGGCTGCCGTGCGCCTGCGCAACCCGGAATTCGGGTTTCCCGGACCTGTGCTCGGCATGGGCCTGCTTTTCCTCTGGCTGGTCTGGCGCGGTAGGCCGGGCGAGAGCCTCGACGCTGCCGCGGGTGCCATCCTGCGCAATCTCTCCCTGCTGTTCGTGCCGGCCGCTGTCGGTCTCATCCAGTACGGGGAAATCATGATGCGTTTCGGGCTTGCCGTCCTGGTTGCCCTCATCGTCTCCACGGTGCTGACCCTGCTGGTGACGGCCGGTGTCTTTCTCGTTTTCGCGCGGAATGAGGAGGCCGGTCCCGATGAATGAACCGGTTTCCAGCCTCTGGGTCTATCTGGCCGCCTCGCCGCTGTTCTGGTTGGCGGTGACGCTGGCCGCCTACAGCGCGGCTGACCAGCTCGCCGTCCGGCTCGGCCGTCATCCGCTTGCAAACACAGTTCTCCTCTCGGCCGTGGCGATCGGCCTTCTCCTGCTGGTTACCGGCACCGATTATGCGACCTATTTCGAGGGCGCGCAGTTCGTGCATTTCATGCTTGGCCCGGCAACCGTCGCGCTGGCCGTGCCGCTCTGGCGAAATCTCGCGCTTGTTCGCCGCAATCTGGGAGCGATGGCAGCCGCGCTCCTGGCGGGCTCCGTCACGGCGGCAGGGTCGGCAATCCTCATCGCCTGGGCGTTCGGCGCGCCTTGGCCAGTGCTTGCCTCGCTCGCCCCGAAATCCGTGACCGCTCCGATCGCGATGGAACTGGCCCGTTCGCTGGGTGGCTGGCCGGCCATGGCAGCGGGCCTCGTGATCCTCACCGGCATCACCGGTGCGATCATCGTCACGCCGCTGATGAACCTGC
>MDTD01028746.1_pt1 | contig 20159 bp, 18 predicted proteins | sample 811221 | NCBI WGS metagenome assembly MDTD01 (sample SAMN05326646, study PRJNA326480) | marine metagenome | isolation source: seawater | place: Pacific Ocean: South West | collected 2011
AAATTTAATTCAATTTTGTGATTTTGTAGTTACAATGAAAGGAACAATTGGACTTGAATTTGCCAGTGAAGGAAAACATACGTTATGTTGTAGTGATTCACCATATTCAAAATTAGGAATTTCTTTAGAAGTAAATAGTAAAAAAAAATATTTTAAAATAATTAACAAAATTCATAAATTCCCAAAAAAAATAAGCACTTATAAAACAAATAGGGCAAAGAAGATCTTATATATTTTAGAAAAGTCTGTACCTGAAAATCATATTATAGATAGTAAAATTTTTACTAAAAAAATTCTGAAAAATAGATATCAAAATAAAAATTTAAATTTCTTTAATAGAGAATTACTTCAAAAATTAAAAATGAATAAAATCGATAAAGATAGTTTTTATATTGATTTATACAAAAGGATTTAATCTAAACCTTAATAATTTTATTTTTTATCAAAATATTTAATATTTTTTTTGATTTATTTAAAGATAGTCCAGTAATTTTTGTTATTTGTTTCAAATCGTTTTTACCATCAGAATATTGAATAAAATTCATAATATCTTTAATTTCATAGTTTGGTTTTTTAATAGATAAAGTATCGTACAAATTTCTTTTAGTCATAAATGGTTCACACTTAATAGTTGTAATTGGTATTATTTTATTGGAAAGATATTTAATTGCTTCTCTCGCAACTATATATCCTCCATAAATTCCTTTTTTTGTAACAAGATTAAAATCGTCCAAAGATGTGTGATATTCTTTAAAATCACCAAATCTTGTTCTTGATATTGTGCTTATTCCTAAGTCAATTCCTGGAGAATTATATTGTCTTTCGTCAGAACCTCTAAATAAAAATTTAAATTTTTTATATTTAATTTTTAATTTAGTATAAGCCTCTAATAATGAAACATCCGAAAGAGAATTACCATACTTTGATAAAATACAATTATAATTCCTCTCATCACCAATACAAGAAAGATTAAATCCACCAATAACATTTTTTTTAATTTTATCAAAATTTTTACTGATAAAAGAAATTGCACCAATCGTTTCTGGCACAAATATAAATCTAATGGATTTGTTGGGTTTATTTTTTTTAAAGTAATCAATTAACATCATAGATACAATAGATCCTGATAACTCATTATTTGCCATAGAAGGATGACAAATATATGTTGATACTAATATTTCTTGTTTTGATTTTCCATTAATTAGTAATTCACCATATCTCAAATATCCATTTTTTTTAAACGATGAATTTACAACAACTTTAAATTTATCTTTATTTTTGTATGTTTTATTAATTTCTTTTTTTTGATTGTGATTAATACAAAAACCCCAATCTTTTTTATAGTAAGATGTTATGTATGGTATAGCACTAGGTTGATTTGGAAGAGAATATATTTTTTCTAAAAATTTTTTTTTACTAAGAATTTTATTTATTGGCATCGAATAATTAATTAAATGTAAATTATTTCTATTAAAATCAATAATTTTTTTTTCATTCTTATCAAGAACAAACGCACTATTAATTTTCCATTCTGCAGGTATTTTCCAATCAAAAACTTTAGTTCCAGATTTTACTGATATAATTTTAAGTTTTGGAAATTCTTTTTTTATAATTTTAAGTGTTTTATGGGTTCCATTTCCAGTAATGCTTCTGCAAATAAAAAAAAGTTCATTTTTCGCTAAATTATAATATTTAAAAATCGACATTCTATTATTTTGAAATTTAATATATTCTTTGAATAATTTAATAAGTCATTTATAAGCTTAAATATAAAAAATTAAAAGATAGTTTTTATCTTTAATTTAATAATTAATATAAAAAATGATTATACCATATGGAAGACAAAAAATCTTTAATAGAGACAAAAAAGAAATTTTAAAAGCATTAAGTGGAAATTTAATATCTTCAGGTCCATACGTTAAATTATTTGAAAGATCAATTAATAATAAATTAGGTTCAAAATATGCATCAGTCTGTTCTAGTGGGACTGCAGCAATTCATTTAGCATTAAATGCCATTGACACAAAGAAAGGAGATATTTTCATCCTTCCAATAATAAATTTTGTATGTGCAAGTAATATTTTAGAACAAATAGGTGCAAAAATTTTCTATGCAGATGTAGATCCCAAAACTGGTCAAATAACACCAGAAAGTTTAGAAAATTGCATAAAGTCAAATAGAATAAAAAAATTAAAAGCTTTTTTCACTATGTATCTCGGAGGTACTCCTAAAAACATTGATAAATTTTATTATTTAAAAAAAAAATATAATTGTATTTTTATAGAAGATGCTTGTCATGCACTTGGATCTAAATATTATTTTAATAATAAACTTTATAATGTAGGAAATGGTAAGCATGCAGATATCTCAACTTTCTCTTTACACCCATTAAAAAGTATAACTAGCGGCGAAGGTGGATTAGTAACGACTAATAATAAGAAATTTAAAAAGAATTTAGATACATTTAGATCACACGGAATAATAAGAAGTAAAAATCATTGGCTTTATGATGTATTAAAACCAGGATTAAATTATCGTCTAAGCGATATTAATTGTTCATTAGCTTTATCTCAATTGAAAAATTTAAGTAAAATAATCAATAAAAGAAAAAAAATTTCAAATTTTTATTTTAAAATATTTAAAAATAACCAAAATATAGAAATTGATAAGCCAGCTAAAAATTCATCTTTTCACCTTCTTATTGCTCGATTAGGTAAAACAAATAATAAATACCATTTTTTTAAATATATGTTAAAAAATCAAATTTATGTCCAACAGCATTACATTCCTATCTATGAATTTAAATTTTATAAAAAAAAAATAAAAAAACAATTATTTCCCGGAGCAAAATATTATTTTTCAAAATCATTTTCTTTACCAATATTTTATGATTTAAAGTTATCGCAAATAAATCTTATCAAAAAAATTTTAATGAAATATTTTAATAAATAAGATGAGATTAAATAATATAAAAAAAATATTTTCAATATTAGATAAAAATTTATTATTGCAATTAGGTTTATTATCAATATTCACTTTATTAATTTCATTTTTAGAATTAGTGGGTATTAGTTTCTTGGCAAGTTTTATTTTGTTTTTATCAGATATTGATAAATTTTTACTTAATTTACCCAAAACAGATTTAATCAATAGTATAACTAAATTAGACAATAGCTCTAAAATAATGCTATTTTTGATATTAATTACAATTGTTTTTTCAATAAAGAATCTTCTAATATTTATTTTTACTGTATTTTTTAATAAAACAAGAGTTAAGATAAACTTGTATATATCTAAAGCAGTTTTATTAAAATACTTAACTAGTAATTATGTTTTTTTTCTCAGTAAAAAAATGTCGCAAATTATTAACGATATAAGAGAAGAAACATCTAGATTTACAGGAATTATATTTTCTTACATAAATGTTCTAAAAGAAGCACTATTAATTTTATTTTTATTAATAGGGATTATTGCGATAAATTGGAAAGTCACTCTAGGTGTTTCTTTAATACTTTTTGTTATTTCATATTTAATAATTTTACTTTTAAAAAAGAAACTTATTAAATTAGGGCAAGAGCAAACTTATTATTCAACGAGATTATATAAAAATTTATATGAAACTTTTTCTGGATTAAAATTTATAAAAGTAAGATTTTTAGAAGAGTATTTTTTTAAAAAAGTTGCAAAAACACATGAGTCTGTATTTGATGTAAGCTTTAAGCAATCTATTTTTGTAGTTATTCCAAGACTTATGCTGGAGCTGATTGCAGTAATAGGACTTTGTTTAACTATATATTTTTTTCTAGAAATAAATTACTCATTTAATGAAATTATACCTATGATAACGTTTCTTTCTTTAGCAATAATTAGAATGGTGCCAGCAATATCTGCCTTAAATAACAACATAAATAATATTCTCTCTCATTCAATTGCTATAGATATTGTAACAAATCTAATTGATACCAAAACAAATAACAAAAATTTAAAGCAAGAAAATCTAAATAGAAATTTTGAAATTAATACACTGGAAATTAAGAATGTATCTTTTAAGTATCATACTAATGTTGAAAATGTTCTGAATAATATAAATATTAAATTAAAAAAAAACGATATACTTGGAATTATCGGTAAATCTGGCTGCGGTAAAACAACTTTAGTTGATATAATATTAGGATTATTGAAACCAAATAATGGAAAAATATTAATTAACGAAAAAAATATTGAGGAACACAATAACTTAAATTTATCATATGTGCCTCAAAGTATAAATGTTTTAGATGATAATCTTAATTCAAACATAGCATATGGAGTTAGTGAAGAAAAAATTAATAAAGAAGAAGTAAAAAAATTAATCAATTTAATGGAATTAAGTAATTCTCAAAATAATTTAAATAATAATGTAGGAGAGTCCGGCTTAAATATATCTGGGGGTCAAAAACAAAGAATTGGACTTGCAAGAGGAGTATATAATAATCCAAGTTTGATAGTTTTAGATGAACCCACTAGTGAACTCGATTATGAGACTGAAGAAAAAATTATGCAAAGCTTAGTTAATCAAAGTAATTCAAAAATATTAATCATTGTTGCCCACAGAATAAATACTTTAAACATTTGTAACAAACTATTAATTTTAGATAAGGGAAAATTATTAGATTTTGGGGCAAAAGATGAAATATTGGATCGTCATAAATATTTAGAAAAATACTTTCAAAAATAATTATTTTTTTTCAAAAGATAGAAATTTTTTAAAGTCTAATTTTAATAGATACTCAAATAAAATACTATAAATCAAAGTTGATAATACTGTTCCATAAAAAAATGGTATAGCAAGTATATAACAATTTATTAAACCTTGTAATGTTAAACCGTAATAGCCGCTCAACCATACACCAAAGTTTGTGATAATAAAAAATAGCAATGCACCTAAAAAACTACCAGCCAACCTATAAATAGATTTATTTTTAAATATAATTGATAAAAGCCCTATTAACAAAAGGCTAAAAAAGGTGAAAAACATCGTGCTATGAAATCCCAAAAAGATATCTGATATCAGTAATGCTATAAGAATGGACGGAATATACCTTAAACCAAAAATTGCTGGTATATAAAAACCAAGAGCAATCAAGCCTGTGAAGTTTGGAGGATGTGGAATAAACCTGCTAGCACATAACACTGCAATGACACATAATGTAAGTTTTAAATATTGCATATTTTAAAAGGATACCAATTTTTACATTTAATTTAAACAATTACTTTTTTTTAACTGATCTGGAGTCTAATTTTTTTAGAATTTCACTTTTTTCTTTTTCAGAAAGTCTGAACCATTCTGAAATTTCTTGAATATTTCTTTTACAACCATGACAGAAACCAGTTTTTGGATCAATTTCACATACTTTTATACACGGAGATTTACTCATAGTTTAAACAATTATAATTTTAGTATGCATTTTTAAATCCAATTCGAAATTTTCTTCCATCTTGACTATATGTACCTGGTTTTTCATATCTTTCATTTAATAAATTTGAAAAGCTCATACTGAAAGTAGTTCCATAGAATTCTTTTTTTATAATTAAGTCCACTAAATCAACACTTTTAACAAAAGCATTTTCTGTTCCAGTCCAATCTAGATGATCACCTATATATCTGTAATTAAAATTTAAATCGAAATCCCCAAATCTATCTGTTTTAAATTTTTTAAAATAATCTAATCCATAAGATAAATCAGGTCTTCTAGAATTAGGGCCATTAGTGTCTGTTCTACTTTTTGCAAAATGGGAAATTATCGATGTTTTTTGATTTTCATTTCCAAAAATAATTTCATTTTCCAATCCTTCTTGAGTAGTATCTAAAATCTTATTTTCATATGCGGTCCACGAAGAGTTGATTTTAATTCTGTCCTTCATTCTTGTTCTATACACTGTTGATTCAATTTTAAAATTTTCAGAAAAATTATATTTAGCTAATAATTCATTTGTTTCACTTTTTTCAGCATTCAATCCAGTTGTGCCTTTGCTAAAACTTGATGATCCATAAAGTTCGTAAAGGCTTGGATTTTTTAATCCTGTTGAGTGACTAAGTTTCGCTGTAAATTTTCCAATTGTTTGATTTAAATTTACTTTGTAAGTTTGATTTCCACCAGTTTCTTTGTGATCATCGTTTCTACCATGTAAGGAGAATGTATAATATTCGTTAATTTTATAACCTAAGTTGGCAAACACTCCTAAATTTTTAACATGGCCTCTTGTTTGTGAGGTAAATGTTGTTGTTGAATAATTACCCCAATCATATTTATACTCTGATCCATATCCAAAAGATAAATTTTTATTTATCAAGAAATCTCTTTCACCTTTTAAAACTAACGACTCGCTATAATATTTATCTTTCTTTCCTTGCTCTCTATATTTTCTATCATAATTATGATAGTGAAGTATAATATTTTCATCCGAATTTTGTGTAACTCTTTCAAACCCTGTTTGAAATGCATACATCTTGTTATCTGATGTAACACTCTCTTCTTGAGTGTCTGATTTATCGTAATCTGTCTTAGTATCTCTATAATAAAATGTAGACTTAAATTTTAATTCATTGCTGACCCATTTATTCCCATTTAAATTTAATTGATAGTTTTTTGATCCATCATTTTCTCCTCCTTTTGCCTTCGCACTATTGCTATTACTTTGATTCACTGCGCCTTTAAGATTTAAATGCCAATCATTGCTTGTTATTTTTGTACCATTGTAATCAAATGAGTTATTTTTTAAATTATATCCATTAATATTAAATTTGTTTGTATAATCTGTATCGGTAACAAAATTTATAGCCCCACCTATAGCATCAGGACCAAAAAGAGATCCATTTGATCCTTTATAAACTTCAACTTGTTGTACAGTTTGTAAAAAATCTTGACCAAAGTCATGCATTCCATTTGTAGCTGACTGGTCATTTATTGCTACTCCATTTAAAAGAACTAAAGTATGATTTGACTCAGATCCCCTCATGAATATTGCCCCTGTTTGCCCTTTTGGTCCATTACGATAATAATCTAAACCAGTTACTAATTTAAGAACATCAAATGAATTTTCAGCTCCTAACTTTTCAATATCTTGACGTGTAAAAATTTTTTTATTAACACTTGAGCCGTTTATAATAGAGGTATTTGGTGTTTTAGTTATAGTTATACAAGGAACTCCTTGTTCATTATTCCAATTACATTTTTCAAGTTCCTCCGCAATTGCAATATTAGATAATAAAATTGTTAAAATTAAAACTAGCACTCGCAACATATTACATTTCTCCTATGCTTAATTTTTCGTAATTAAGCTTTTATATTTAGTGCCGTTGCTAATTTTTCATTGTAGAATTAGACTCCTCCTGGCCTTCATTCAACAGCGGACTATACTGGGTGGTCTTCGGACTTGAATTTTTTATTCTCACCGTTGCAGGAACAGTTAATGATTTACACATTATTTCCCACCTTCACAGTACAGTTCAGATATAATGAAATTTCCTTTTTTGTCAATTTGTTAAATTTTATTACTCTTTATATTTAACAACTTTTCAAAATCATTATTCAAATTTAGATTTTTGATTTTATTCGATAAATAGTTATCTATTTTATTTTTTACAATCATTTTTCTTTTATCATCTGTAAATCTTGTTCCATGGAAATTTACATTTAAATTTTTAAAAGCAAATTCTTTAGAATTAAATTCAATACATCTTTCTATTAAACTATCATTAGACGTATCGTATTCAAAAAAATTGCAAATTCTTAAAAATTCTTTTTTAGGACTTTTTATTATCTCTTTATAATCAATTATCAAAAATTCAAAATTTTTATTTTTTAAAATATAATTTGTCCAAAAATAAAAATAGTTTTTAAGTTTTGAGAGAGAAACATTAACAAGTTTTTCGTCAATTAGATCTGTATTTATAAATTCTGAATTTTCGTGATGTGAATAATAAGAAATTAACCAATCAAAAGGATCTCTAGTTAATATAACTGACCTTGAATTTTTCCATTCAAAGAGATCTTGATCAGAAAATGGATATCTTGAAAAAAATATTTTTTTTTCGTGAAATTCTTTGATAGGAAGAAATTTTTTTAAATTGTCATTATCAAAAATTTGGCCCTCGTCTAGATTAATTGCGTTCCAAAGATCAGATGAAAGAATTGGGGAGGCGGCAAAGATAAATTTATTATGTATATTACTAAACTTAGGTATACCGTTTCCAATTTTGTAATAAATTTCAAAATAACTTGATAATAGGCATCTTATATAATTGCTACCTGAACCTGGAGATGAAACTAAACAATTAATTTTATTATTTTGATTATAACAGCTAATAAAAATATTTTTTTTTATTAACATTTTTTTTTTATAAAATTTATCTTTTAAAATTAAATTAAAAATTATTTTTTCGTAATATCCCCTTAATCCTTTAAAACTAAAGAAAACAGGGTAAAAATTAATTTTGAATTTTTTTGATAAAGTTTTTAACTTCCACCTGATATCCTTGCTGAAAAAATTATTAAGTTTTTTAATCATAATTAATATTTTTATATAGACTATAAGAATAAATAATATAAATCTTTTTAGAAATTAGAAAATGAAAAAAAATAAAAACTTAGGTTGGATAATTATAATCGAAGGATTTTCAGGAGCAGGAAAAACAACTTTAGCTAAGAAATTATTAAAATTTATTTCAAAAAAAATAGGTTTTACGGTTTTACTAGATGGAGATTATATAAGAACATTTATGGACTCAATTAATTTTAAAATGGGATATAGTAAATCAGATAGAGGAAAAAAGGCAGCCCTTCCTGTTGCAAAACTGATAAATATCTTCTTAAAAAATAATATTAATATTATCTATCCAAATGTAGGATTAAATAAATCAGCTACAAAAATATGGTATAAAAATTTTAAAAACATAATCTATATTCAAATTTCATCAGAAATAGATCAAATAATTAAATTCAACAAAAAAGATTTATATAAAAAATTTAAAAAAAATGTTGTGGGAATTGATATAAAACCTGACTATAATAAAAAAGCTGATATTATAGTTGAGAATAATTTCAGAAGATCATTTTCAAATTTAGAAAAAGAAGTAAAACAAAAAATAAAAAAAATAATTAATAAAAAAAAATAAATTAATGTTAAAAAAAACAGTTTACTTAGGTTTATCAGTAGATAGTCTACACCATGGACATATAAATTTGATAAAAGAGGGTATAAAGTATGGAAATATTATTATAGGATTAATAAGTGACAAAGCAATTGCTCAAAACAAAAGACTTCCGTTATTAAGTTATAATCAGAGAAAGTTAATTATTGAAAATATTAAAGGCGTTTCTAAAGTTGTTCCTCAATATAATTGGGATTACTCAGAAAATATTAAAAAATATAAACCTGAATTTATGATTCATGGAGATGATTGGCAAAAAGGATCTCAATTAATTTTAAGAAAAAAGGCACTAAATGCCCTAAAAAAATATGGCGGTAAACTTATTGAAGTTCCTTATACGAAAGGTATATCCTCAACAGCTTTAGCAGAACAACAGTTTTCATTAGGAATAACTCCAGAATTAAGATTAAAAAGTTTAAAAAGAAATCTAGCTTCAAAAAATTTTCTCAGATTTATTGAGGCACACTCACCTATTTCGGCTATGATAATTGAAAATTTAAAAGTAAATACGAATAGAGGAACAAAATTTTTTGACGGATTTTGGTCGAGCTCATTAACTGACTCAGCTAGGTTAGGAAAACCAGACAATGAGGTATTAAATATTTCTGATAGATTATATAATATTAATCAAATATTCGATGTAACTACAAAACCATTAATTATGGATATAGATACAGGCGGTAGAGTAGAACATTTAAAAATTAATGTAAGATCAATGGAAAGATTGGGTATCTCTGCCTTAATAATGGAAGATAAAAAAGGTCTTAAAAAAAACTCATTATTAGGAACTTCTGTCAAACAAACGCAAGAAAGTATAAAAAATTTTTCAAATAAAATAAAAGCAGTAAAACTAAGCCAAAGAGATAATGATTTCATGTTAATATCAAGAATTGAAAGTTTTATTTTAAAAAATGGAATTAATGATGCTTTAAAAAGGGCAAAATCTTACATTAACGCTGGCACAGATGGAATAATGATACATAGTAAAGAAAAAGATCCATCTGAAGTATTTGAATTTGCCAGAAAATTTAGAAATAATTTTAAAGACGTTCCACTAATTTGTGTACCAACAAGCTATAATAATGTTAAAGAAGATGAGCTTATTAGAAAAGGTTTTAATATTGTAATTTATGCAAATCATCTTTTTAGAGCTGCCTACCCATCTATGGAGTTTGCTGCAAAATCAATCTTAAAAAACGGTAGATCAAAAGAAATTGATAAAAAAATTATAAGCATAAAGGAAATACTTAATCTGATACCTGGAACTGTTTAATGAATAATTTAACAATAAAAAATTTTGTAGCAAGACAAAATAAATCCAAGAATTTATTTACAGCTGGTCCGGCAAGCTTGTTAGAAGAAAATCTTTTAGGATTAAGGCCATGTTTTGGGAGAGGCGACCCTGATTATATAAAAATTGAAAATTATGTTTTAAACAAATTAAAAAGCATGTCTAAACACAAGTATATAGCTAGAATGCAAGGATCAGGAAGTTTAGCTCTAGAAATTGTTGCTTCAAACTTCTTTCATGGAAATATTTTAATAATTGATACTGGATATTATTCAGATAGACTTTACCTTCTAGCCAATAATGCAAAAAAAAATTTTAAAAAAATAAAAAAAGTTGATAAAATTGAATGGAAAAATTTTGATAAAATAAAAAATAAAAAATACGAATGGATTTGGGCCTGCCCAACCGAAACTAGTGTAGGACTAAAATTACCAATTTCTAAGTTAAAAAAAATTTCAAATCGGTTTAAATCAAAGCTTGCATTAGATGCAACAGCATCTTTTGGCTTGGAGAAAGGACATGATTTAGCTGATGTAATTAGTTATAGTTCATGTAAAGGATTATTTGGTTTAACAGGAGCTTCCTTTGTTGCTTTTAATAAAAAGCCCAAACTAAATATAAGTTCTTTTTATCTTAATATATTTAATCATTTGAATAAAAAAATGACTGGACCATATCATTCAATATGTTCGTTATATGAGGTATTAAAAAAACACAATAAAATCAAAAAAAGTGTAATAAAAAATAAAAAAATCTTTATAAAAAAAATGAAGAAATGGGTAATTTTTGATGATGAAAATCAACCACTACTATGTACATATGTTAATAAAAAAATTAAAAAGAGTAAAAAAAATGTAATTTTATATGAGCCTAGGAATAAATTGGAGGGAAGTGTCGTTTGCCATCTTGGCGAAGTTCATTTAAGAGACAAATCTTATGGAAATATTTTAAACTTTATAAAAACTTGATGAAAAAATTTTTACTTACAAAACAAATAAACAGTATTCTTTTACATAAAATAAAAAAAATTTATAAAAAAAAAAACAAAGATATTTTAAAAGAATTCTTATTAACAAATAAAAAATTTATTAATTTTATTAAGCAGGGAGAGAATAAAATAAAACAAAACTCAATTAAAGGAATTATAATTTCTTTTTCTAACGGGAAACAGCAAATTAACCCAGATTTGATGTCAATTATAACAGAGTCTGTCTCAAAGATTCTTGGATTACTAATTATACAAAATAATAATAACGACAAATTAATTTATGTATACGATCGAGATAGAAATTTTTCTATGCACAAAGGATCCCGTTATCATCAAACTCGGGAAGGTGGAAGCATACATACAGATAATGTTAATGTTAAAAAAAGATGGGATTATATGATTCTTTCATGTTTATCCTCGCCAGAGGTTGGGGGTGAAAATATTTTTGTTAATGCAGATTTAGTTTACTCAAAACTGAAAAAATTTCCAACTGCACTTGATACACTTAAAAAAGATTTTTTGTGGGAAAAAAGAGGAATATCAAAAAGTTTTTATAGAGCGCCCGTTCTTACATTTAAAGGCAATGTTCCAGAATTTAGATATCTAAGACCTTATATGATGTCAGCTTATGCAAGAAAAAAATTACCAATGACTAAAAAGCAGCTGTATTCATTAGATACGCTTGATGCAATTCTTGAAGATTCTCAAAATCAAGTAAGAAAAAAAATGAACCCTGGAGATTTACTTTTAGTAAAAGATGCACAATTTTTTCATGGCAGAACCTCCTTTTCTGATTTTCTTGATGCTAGTGATATATTTAATTCAAAATTAAAAAATAATAAATATTTTAAAAGAACTATGTTACGTGCATGGATAAAACAAAAACAATATCAGCTATAATATTAGTAGCAGGTATAGGAAAGAGAATTTCAGATTATACCAAAAAACCAAAATGTTTACTCAAAATTAAAGGCGAAAGTCTACTATTAAGAAATATAAGATTCCTAAGATATTATGGAATAAAAAATATTATCATAGTTGCTGGCTATAAATCACATTTAATAATTCGAGAAATAAATAAAGTAAAAAATAAAATCAGTATAAAAGTAATATTAAATAAAAGATTCAAAACACATGGTAATTGTTATTCTCTAAAGTTAGGTCTAAAAAAAACAATTGATGATGTAATTTATTTCGATGGAGATGTTGTTTATGAAAAAAATATTTTAGGGGCATATCTAAAAAATAAATTTTTAAATTCAATATTAATTGGAGAGGGTGATAAATATGATGTTGAATGTGCAAAAGTTTTTAGTTATAAAAAAAAAGTTGCAAGAGTTATTGAAAAAAGAATTTTTTTTAACAAAAAATATAAATTTATTGGTGAAGCAATTGGTATCAATAAAATTGGAAACAAAGAAATTAAAAAATTTTTAAAAATCAGCAATATAGTATTTAAAAATAGAGGAAATCTAAACCTCAATTGGGACACTTTTTATGATAGATTTTTTCTCAAATCAATGAATATAAAATACTTAAAAAGTAAAAGCAAAAAATGGGTTGAGATAGATACTTATGATGATTTTATAAAAGCTAAAAAGATTATGAACTAGATTTTTATGTTTGTCTCATTAAATCTCTTTCAGACCATTCTTTTCCATATTTCCATTCAAATTTTTTAGGATCTTTTTCTTTTAATATCAAATTAAATTTTACGTTTAATTCATGCACCCATTTTTCAAAATCTTCTGGGTTACTGAAACCATCTACTTTAATTAATGAGTTTCTAAAATTATTATACTTTTCTCTTCCTTCCCACCATAATTTTTCTTTCCAAACTTTTCTGTACAATGGTGTGCCAGCAAGTGGTTGTAGTATTGCAAAAGAAAAACTATCTGAGCCACTATTATATGCAAAATCAACAGTTTGTTGCATTTCCTCATAAGTTTCACCTGGGAATCCAACTATCCAGAATGTATGAACTAACAATCCAGCCCTTTGAGCGTTTCTTATTGCTGGATATATTGTGTCTACAGGTAGACGTTTGTTTACTATTTTATCCAAAACTCTTTGTACTCCACTTTCACATGCCAAAGTTACTTGATAACAGCCCGCATCATGCATTGCTTTATACATTTCATATTGATTTCTTTGATGATAATTAACTTTTGTTCCATTAGGAGTACACCAATAAATACCTAACTTCCCGATTTCTTTGCAAAGATCCATTAAATTTTTTCTATTTACAGTTAATGTGTCATCATCAAATTGAATTTCACCTACTTTAAAATCTTTTACATCATTACGAATTTCATCCATTATGTGAGGTATTGATCTCCATCTGGTCAATTGCCCGTAAACTTCTGGTGTAGTACAAAATGTACATCTTTCAGGACAACCTCTTGAACACATTACATTTAACACTCTTTTTGACCTTGATTTTGACGAATGAAACTGACCAATATCAAAATAACCTTCCATATTTACCAGGTGTCTTGATGGTCTTGGTAAAATATCCAAATTTGCAATTCTTTCAGGCTCGTTGATTAAATATTTTTTGTTTCCAAGTGGAGTTATTAAACCCGGTAGTTTTGATACATCTTCGTTGTTTGTTTTTTTATTAACAAAAGATTGAAAGCTTAGCTCTGCTTCTCCTGTTATAGCATAATCAAAATTTTCATCATCAAAATGAGTTATGTGATCTGGTAAATTTGAACTTTTGTCTTTTAATGAATATTTATAATCTATAACCGCGTTTGAAACGCAGTTACCACCAATAATAACAACAATATTATTATTTATTTTTTTTGCAATTCGGGCAATATTTTTCGCTGAGTCAAGTAATGTAGAATATAGAACAGATATAGCTATGATAGTCGGATCAAAATCTCTTATAACTTTCTCAGTTTGATCATCAGTCTGTCCAATTGAGTAAAACTTATTTTCTGCATCTATCAATCTTTTTGTTTTCCAGCCCTCAAGAGCAAAGTCATGAATTTTTACTGTGTGTCCATCATTTATTAACATTGGAGCAAAAATCATTAGTCCTAAAGGAGGCTGCATTCTACTCAATTCACCTTCCGAAACTCTTAAATTGGGCGTTACCATTAAAACTCTAGCTTTTTTCATGAATCTTTTTATATATAGTTTAGTTTAAAAGTAAATGTTATTTATATATTTATATATTAACAATAACAATTAACCTTTATGATTGAGCCTAGCAGATTTGTCAAATTTCTATCAAAAAATAAAATAAATTTCTTTACAGGGGTTCCTGACTCTCTTTTTAAAAGTTTATGTATATATCTTGAAAATAAACAAAAAAAAAACAATTTTGTAACAGCAAATGAGGGATCCTCTATAGGATTGGGAATTGGATATTACTTAGCAAAAAAAAAAATACCTCTAGTTTACCTTCAAAATTCTGGATTAGGAAACACTATCAACCCTTTAGTGTCAATGGCTAGTGATAAAGTTTATGGCATACCATTATTCTTGTTAATTGGCTGGAGGGGTGAGATATATAAAAATAATCAGATAAAAGATGAGCCTCAGCATAAAAAGCAAGGTCTCATAACTGAAAAATTATTAAAAGTTTTAGATATCAAATATAAAATATTAAATAAACATACTAATTTAAATAAAACCATTAAAGAATTGGCTACTTATGCTTTAAAAAAAAATAAGCCAGTAGCACTTTTGGTGAGAAAAAATATATTTAAAAATAATTTAGCTAAGAATGTAACCACTAAATATTTTACACGAGAAGATGCTTTAAAATCTGTATTAAAAAATATTCCAAGTAACTCAATTAAAATTTCTACTACAGGCATGCTTTCTAGAGAGCTAAATGAATTAAATTTAATAAATAATTCGACAAAAAATACATTTATGTGCGTAGGGGGGATGGGACATACTATATCAATTGCATCAGGTATAGCACTTTCAAAACCAAACAAAAAAATTTTTTGTTTTGATGGGGACGGATCTTTTTTGATGCACCTAGGTGCCTCAACTACTAGTGCAAAATTAAAAAATATAATTCATATTGTGTTTAATAATAGATCCCATGACTCTGTAGGTGGTCACGATACAAGTGCACCGAATTTAAATTTAAAAGATATAGCGATTAAACTTGGATATGATAATTGCAAAATAGCAAAGTCTGAAAAACAAATAAAAAAAATTTTAAAAAATCAAATTAAAAATAAAAAAAATCTTTTTTTAGAAATTATTTGTTCAAGAGGAAATCGTAAAAATCTCACAAGACCAGGAAAATCTTTAAAAATTTATAAACAAGACTTTTTAAAATTTATTTCTAAATGAAAATAAGAACACCAATATTCTTTATTTTTATTTCCTCTATAATTTTTGGGTATATTATATTTAAATCAGAAGGAATTTGGCAGGGAACAAGAAGAGAATATTATTTTGTTTATTATATTATATCCTTTGGCTTTATAATATTTTCTTTGATTACATTTTTTTTATCAAGTGAAATAAATAAAATTTTACTAATTACTTTTCTCTCATCAATATTTGCTATTTACTGTTTTGAGGGATATATAAATTTGAAAAAATTATATTTTTCAAAAAATTATATAGAAAAAAAGAGTGAAATATATTTCAAGAAAACTGGTAAACTTTATGACACAAGAACAAAGACAGAAATTTATCTTGATTTAAAAAAAGAAAAGAACAATACCTCTATTTTGATGTATCCAAGAGAATCTTTAGAAGAAAAAAATAATTTAGTTTATCTATCTGGTTTTAAAAACTCTCTTACAATTAGTTGTAATGAAAACGGGTATTATGCTGTAGACAAGAGTGATAGATATGGATTTAATAATGAAGACTCTTTATGGGATCTAGATAAAATTGATGTTTTAGTTATAGGTGACTCATATGCTTATGGCGAATGTGTAAACAGGAAAGATAATTTTGCAAATCAAATTAGCAATATTACTGGCTTAAATATTATTAATTTAGGGTATGGAGGCAATGGTCCACTTCTAGAATTGGCAACCTTAAAAGAATATATTCCAGAAAATTTTTCAAAAATAATTTGGTTTTTCACTGAAAGTAATGATTTAACTGATTTATCAAAAGAACTAGAGAACGACATTTTGTACAAATATATTGAAAATGACAAGTTCTCACAAAACTTAAAATTTAAGATAATTGAAAAAGAAAAATACTTAAATAATAAGTTATCAAATGCTTTAAACAAAAGTTTATCTGAAAACAAAAAATTCAAATTTATAAATTTTATAAAAATTTTAAATGTAAGAAATTTATTAATTCATAATAAATTTGAACCACCGTTAAAAGAATTTGAAGAAATTATTAATCAGGTTTTAAGGTTAGTAAATAATGAGGATTTATATTTTGTATACATTCCAGCTAACGAAAGATATTTGGAAAAAAAAATGAATAATTTTTTTTATAAAGAAATTATTGAAATAATTAAAAATAAAAAAATTAACTTAATTAATTTAAAAGAAGATTATTTTGATAATTTAACCAATGTAGAAAATTTTTATCCATTTGGGAAACAAGGTCATTTCTCTGAATATGGATATTACGAAGTTTCAAAGTTTATTTCTGAAAAAATTAAGGATTAAATAAATTTTCCATTCCATTTCTTGACTTTTGTAACATTTACAAAATCTTCATCAACACTCACAATATTTTTAAGAAATTCTTCCTTTGCTTTAATCATGAAAAAATTATCAACTCTCGCTCTGTTAATAAATCCTTTATTTTTATTATCATAAATTTTCTTATCTTCCATCATGCCTATTCCAGATACAATAAGTTCAGCCTCTGGGTCATTTATATATGCATATATTAGTGAAAAAAAACCAGTAGAAACTCCTAAAAATTTTTTATATCTAATACACTTTATTAAGTGTTTAATTTTTGCAAATAAACTACTTTCATATTTAAGTTCCCCTAAAAGATAAGTTAAAAAAGAAATATTAAAAAAATTAGACTGAATTTTAAATTGTTGTTTATTATTTAAATATAATATTTGAGGATTAGTTACAAAATCTTGTTTCGATATTTTTGTCAAACCTCTAACAATTAAATTATTAATTTTAGAATTTGTAACTTTTTTGTTTACCTCATTATTCCCGTGAAAATGTCTGGCTCCAACTATACATGTATGATCAACCTCCCCAAATTTTTCAATATAAGCATCGACTCTCTTTGCTGAAGCATTTGAAGAATATATTTTATTACATTTTATATCGGGTAATTTAGAACCAGGTTTTGATCCTAAAATTAATATTTTTTTTTTCATTTTAAAACTAATCTTCTTATTCTATTTAAGTCCTTTTTGGTGTCTACAGAAATCGACTTACTTGACAATCGTATCATTTTTACTTTATGACCCAATTCCAAAAATCTTAAGATTTCAATATCCTCAATTTTTTCAAATCTAGTTTTATTTTTATTTTGAAATTTTCTCAATTTGTCTTTTGGAAAAGAATAGATGCAAACTTGTTTATATGCTTCATTGAATTGAAATTTTTTGCTAGCTGGAATTGTTGATCTGGACATATATAGTAAGTAATAATTTTCATCAAAAACTAATTTTGGAATATTTAAATTTTTGTAATCTTTTTGGTTATTAATCTTACAATAGCCATTAAGAATTTCCTTTTTGTTTTTTATGGCAATTTTTATAAATTTTTTAATGTCTTTTGTTGGAAATATTGGCTCATCTCCTTGAAGATTTATATAAAGTTCGGATTTTATTTTTTTAGATACCTCAACTATTCTGTCAGTTCCAGTGAGATGTTTTTTTGATGTCATGATAGCTGGTACCCCAAATTTTTTGCATGTAGACAATATTTTATAACTATCAGTCGCAACAATAATGTTTTTTTCAGGGATAGCTTTTTTACACTGTCTAAAAGTTCGTACCACCATAGGAATTCCTTTTATTTCTAATAATGCTTTATTAGGTAACCTTTTTGATTTTAATCTTGCAGGTATAACAATTAGATATTTTCTCATTTTCTTAAAAATTACTTTTTGATACGTTGTAGAGCGTTGGAGTTAATGAAATTATTTTTGCTGTACCTTTGGTAGATTTATATAAATCTATAGTCTCATCAACATTATTTTTTTTAGGGTTGGATTTATCATACCCATCAAATCCAGCTATAAATATTTTTTTACAATTTCCACTGTTACAAACAGCGAGGGCATAAGAAATTGCTAAAGAATTTGGTAATACTGCATTATTTTTTTCAAATTTGAAAATATTCTTTTTCACTTGAATTCCAAAGTTATACATTTTAAATTTATTTGTTTTCCCAGACAAAAATTTTTTTATTTTATTTAAAGGTAAAATTACTGGAATAGAATAATCTTTATATTCCCTCAAATTTGACAAGACCCTTAGTAAATGACACGCAATTCTTGAGTTTATAAATTTTGAAGGAATATAATCTTCAAAATTTATTGAAACAACGTATGGTTTATTTTTTTTAATGAATTTGATTACTTTTTTACTATTTTTTTTTAATTGATCTCCAGGTCCTAACAGCAAAACATTTCTTCCATTAATATGTTTAGAAGGACTCCACTCACCAACATCTTTTGTTCTATAAATGTCTTCTTTAGAGGATATTAGATCCTTAGCAAATTTTTTACCACCAATTCTTCCTAAATAATTTATATTTGTAAGAATGCTTTTGGGTGAAAAAGTAGGATCACCTAACATCTCTTGAACAAATGTTGGATGCACTCCTTTTTTGCCAGCTAAATAATAATATAAGTTTGATCCCCATTCGTATTTTTTTTTTAAAGGATTAAACCATTTATTTATTAAACTTAGAAGAGGATCTAAATTAATATTAATTTTATTAAAATTTTTAAATTCTAAAATTGCAATTTCTGTTTTTGTATTTCCAGGACCTCTACCCATTCCAGTTACTGTTGTATCCACCCATTTAATTCCTTGATTTACAGCCTCTAAAGAATTTTCTAAAGCCTTTCCTAAATTGTCATGTGTGTGAATTCCTATTTCACCTTTCCAACCAGATTTAATGATATTTATTATTTTTTTAGTTTTAAACTTATTCATACTACCTAGACTATCAGCAAAATATAAAACATTTGGTTTAAGTTGATTTATTAATTTTACTGCAGTTTTTATTTCAGCAGTACTTCTATCTGAAATTTGCATAACATTAATTCCAACTTTGTATTGATTTTTTTTTAAAAATTTTACAATAGATGATATTTTTTTTAATTCTTCAAAATGACATGCTATCCTTACCAATAATATTTTAGATTTTTTTTTATGAATAAAATTCTTTTTTATTAAATCTACTGGGCTATTATTTTTATCGATAAAATCGCTTGCATTTATCATTACTCCTAAATTTAAATTTTTAGGAATTTCTAATTTATTAATCAACTTTTCACTTGTGTAAGCAAACTCACCTTTAGTTTTATTTTTGTCTAGAAACCTAAATCCAATTTCTACAAAATCTACATTAATTTTATCTAGAGCATTCAGATAATCATTTACTAATTGACGATCAAAATTCCAATTTGTATAATAACCACCATCTCTTAATGTGCAGTCTAAATGGATTATTTTTTTCATTTATTTATAAATTGTATATAAGATAATAATTTTAATATAAAACATAAAACTCAAAAAA
>MDTD01187414.1_pt1 | contig 20152 bp, 17 predicted proteins | sample 811221 | NCBI WGS metagenome assembly MDTD01 (sample SAMN05326646, study PRJNA326480) | marine metagenome | isolation source: seawater | place: Pacific Ocean: South West | collected 2011
AAGAGAAGAATGCCGGTGTAGCTCAGCTGGTAGAGCACGTCATTCGTAATGATGGGGTCGGGGGTTCGAGTCCCTTCACCGGCACCATTCTTCTCATGATACTTCCCTCTCTTGCGGCGGCCGGGTGTCGGCGGGCCGCGCCGGTCGGCCTTCCGGCCGGGTCCGGGGATTTCGTGACCGCGCGGAAATCGCGCGCGGGCGCTGGCCAAGCTGCGCCCGCCCTGCCATATCTGCACGCACGGACCAGCCGACGGAGCCGCCCATGACCCGCCTCATCCATGCCCTGTCCGAGATCTCGGATGCCTATGACGCGCTTTTCGTCGATCTCTGGGGCTGCGTGCATGACGGCGTGCGCGCCCTGCCCGATGCCTGCGCCGCGCTTGTCGCCTATCGCGCGACCGGCGGCACGGTCGTGCTGGTCACCAACTCGCCGCGTCCGCGCGGCGACGTGGAACGGCAGTTGCGCCATTTCGGCGTGCCGGACGCGGCCTGGGACACGATCGCCACCTCGGGCGACAGCGCGCGCGCGGCGATGTTCCGGGGCGTGGTGGGCCGCCGCGTCTGGTTCGTCGGGCAGCCGCAGGAGGGGCTCTTCTTCGAGCCGATCAAGGTGGTCGACAACCCGGTCGAGATCACCCGCGTCGCGCTTGACGAGGCCGAGGGGATCGTCTGCACCGGCCCGTTCGATCCGCTGGCCGACCCGGCGGTGATGCGCCCGCAGTTCCTCGCCGCCAGGACGCGCGGGCTGAAACTGCTCTGTGCCAACCCCGATATCGTGGTGGACCGGGGTGCTGTGCGCGAGTGGTGCGCGGGCGCATTGGCCCGGCTCTATACCGAGATGGGGGGCGAAAGCCTCTATTTCGGCAAGCCGCATCCGCCGATCTACGACCTTGCGCGCCGCAGGCTCGCCGCGCTTGGCCGCGACGTGGAACGCCACCGCATCCTTGCCATCGGCGACGGGGCGCAGACCGACATCCGCGGGGCCATGGGCGAGGATATCGATTCGCTCTTCATCACAGGCGGGCTTGCCGCGGCCGAGACGCGCACCAGCGGCCAGCCCGACACGGGCGCGCTTGCCGCCTATCTCGCCCGGGAGGAGATCGCCCCCACCTATGCCATCGGCCATCTGCGCTGACCCCGTCCTCCCGGGCGCGCGGCGAGCCTTCAGCGCCTCGCAACCGCCGCTTTCCTTCTGGCCGCCCGCGCGCCGAGCGTCGCCACCATCGGGGCCGCGACCGGGCATCTGCCCTGGCTGGACTTCGCGGTGGCCATCGGCGGCACGGCCTGGCCGAACGCGGGCCGGGTCGCGCAGGTCGGGCCGACCGCGCTGGCGCTGCTGCTCTGCGTCTGCCTGCCCGCCAATGCCCGCATCATGGCGCTCGAGACCTCGCACCGGCGCTTCAACATGGGAATTCAGGACGTTGCGCGTGCCTATGCGCTTGCCCATGGTGCCGATCGGGCGGGGCTGTTCCGCCTGTCCTCGGAATTCGACGCGGTGCGCGAGCGGCTCATCTACCGGCGCGATCGCCCCGATCTGGGCAGTCTGGTGCCGGACCTGCTCGAAGTGGCGGCACAGATGCCGCATGTCAGCCAGGAGCTTGCCGATATCTGTTCGGACGAGAAGGTGGCGCGCGCCGACGGCACGGTGATCGACCTGGGCAAGAAGGCCGCCGAGTAGCGCCCCGCCATTGGCATTTGACGGCCCGTCCGCGCTCGGGCATGTCAGGGCCATGGCACGGCCGTCCTCCTTCACCTGCACCGCCTGCGGGGCAACGCATTCGCGCTGGTCGGGGCGCTGCGACGCCTGCGGCGAATGGAATGCCATCGTTGAGGAGGCCCCGCTTTCCGAAGGCCCGAAGGGGCGCGGACTCGGCGCGCGGCGCGGCAAGGGTATCACGCTCGGCGATCTGGCCGCCGAGGAGCCGGCCCCGCCGCGCACCCTGTCGGGGCTGGCCGAGCTTGACCGCGTTCTGGGCGGCGGCCTGGTGCCCGCAAGCGCCATCCTGGTGGGGGGCGATCCCGGCATCGGCAAGTCCACGCTCCTGTTGCAGGCCGCCGCGCGTTTTGCCGGGGCGGGGCTGAAAACCGTCTATGTCACCGGCGAGGAGGCCCCTGCCCAGGTGCGGATGCGCGCCGAGCGGCTCGGCCTGCGACACGCCCCGGTCAGGCTTGCCGCCGCCACCGCGCTGCGCGACATCCTGACCACGCTCGAGGCGGACCGCCCCGACCTCGTGGTGATCGATTCGATCCAGACCATGTGGTCGGACGCGATCGAGGCCGCGCCCGGCAGCGTGAGCCAGGTGCGCGCCGCCGCGCACGAGCTGACCAGTTTCGCCAAGCGACGGGGCGCAAGCGTCATCCTTGTCGGCCACGTCACCAAGGACGGCCAGATCGCGGGGCCCCGCGTGGTCGAGCACATGGTCGATTGCGTGCTCTATTTCGAGGGAGAGCGCGGGCATCAGTTCCGCATCCTTCGCAGCGTCAAGAACCGATTCGGCCCCGCCGACGAGATCGGCGTGTTCGAGATGACCGGCAGCGGCCTGGCCGAGGTGGCCAACCCGTCGGCCCTCTTTCTCGCGGGCCGGGGCGCGCCCGCCCCCGGTTCGGTGGTCTTCGCGGGGGTCGAGGGCACGCGCCCCCTGCTGGTCGAGCTTCAGGCGCTCGTTGCCCCCACGCCCCATGCCCAGCCCCGCCGCGCCGTGGTGGGCTGGGACAGTGCGCGTCTGGCGATGATCCTCGCCGTGCTCGAGGCGCGCTGCGGCATTCCCTTTGCCGGGCTCGATGTCTATCTCAACGTGGCAGGCGGGCTGCGCATCACCGAACCGGCGGCCGATCTGGCCGTGGCCGCCGCTCTTCTGAGCGCGCGAGAGGACACCGCCCTGCCCGCGGAAACGGTGATTTTCGGCGAAATCAGCCTCTCGGGCGCGCTGCGGCCGGTGGGGCAGACCGAAAACAGGTTGAAAGAGGCGCAAAAACTTGGTTTCACCACGGCAATCGTGCCGTCCGGGGGCAAGACCGGCGGCGACAGCGGCCTCAGCCTGACCCGGATGGGCGATCTGGTGTCGTTCGTGGGCGAGGTTTTCGGCGCCGGGTGAACACCCGCAGGGACAGGACAGGGCATGGACGGCTTTACCATCATCGACGGGGTCGTGGGGCTCTTCATCGTGCTTTCGGCGCTGCTGGCCTATTCGCGCGGCCTCGTGCGCGAGGCGCTGGCCATCGCGGGCTGGGTCGTGGCGGGAATCCTCGCCTTCATCTTCGCGCCGCAGGTGGAACCGCTGGTCAAGGAAGTGCCCGTGGTGGGCGAGTTCATCGCCGACAGTTGCGAGCTCAGCATGATCGGTGCCTTCGCTGCCGTGTTCGCCGTGGCGCTGATCGTCGCCTCGCTGATCACGCCGCTCTTTTCCTCGCTCGTCCAGCGCTCGGCCCTTGGCGGGATCGACCAGGGGCTCGGCTTCGTCTTCGGCGTGGCGCGCGGCGTGCTGCTCGTGGCCATCGCCTATTTCGTCTACGACACGGTGATCAGCGCGCAATCCATCGCCATCATCGACGACAGCCGCTCGGCGCGGGTCTTTGCGCAGCTCACCGATGCGGTGGCCGAGCGTGACCCCGAACAGGCGCTCGGCTGGATCACCCGTCAGTACGAGGAGCTCGTGGGGGCCTGCGACGCCCCTGTGCAGTGAAGGCTGACGCGACGCAAGATGCAGCCGCGGCCCCGCGGCTTCGTGATAGTTTCGTGACACCGGCGGCCCGAGCGCGTATGCAGAGGGCGCATGCGACCTGCACGGATTCGGAGCTGCCCTTGTCCAGACAGATGCCCCCCGCCCACCCGTTCGACGACGACAAGCTGCGCGAGGAATGCGGCATTTTCGGCGTGATCGGCCTGACCGACGCGGCCAGTTTCGTGGCGCTCGGGCTGCACGCCCTCCAGCATCGCGGGCAGGAGGCCGGCGGCATCGTCAGCCACGATCCCGAGCAGGGCTTCAACTCGGTGCGCCGCTTCGGCTACGTGCGCGACAATTTCACCAGCCAGAGCCTGATGGAGACGCTGCCCGGGCCGCTGGCCATCGGCCATGTGCGCTATTCCACCGCCGGATCGAAGGGGGCCGCGATCCGCGACGTGCAGCCCTTTTTCGGAGAATTCTCGATGGGCGGCGCGGCGATCGCGCATAACGGCAACATCACCAATGCCAACGCCCTGCGCAAGGAACTGATCGAGCGCGGCTCGATCTTCCAGTCCGGCTCGGACAGCGAATGTATCATCCATCTCATGGCCCGCTCGCTCCAGCGCAACATCCCCGAGAGGATGGAGGACGCGCTGCGCCGGGTGGAAGGTGCCTTCTCGGTCGTCGCGATGACCCGCTCCAAGCTCATCGGCGTGCGCGATCCGCTGGGCGTGCGCCCGCTGGTGCTGGGCCAGCTGGGAGAGGGCTGGGTGCTCAGCTCCGAGACCTGCGCGCTCGACATCATCGGCGCGCGCTTCATCCGCGAGATCGCGCCGGGAGAGATGGTGGTGATCTCCGAGAAAGACGGCGTCGAAAGCCATTTCCCCTTTCGCCGCCAGCCGTCGAAATTCTGCATCTTCGAGCATGTCTATTTCTCGCGCCCCGATTCGATCATCGGCGGCCGCTCGGTCTACGAGACGCGCCACCAGATCGGCGTGGAACTGGCGCGCGAGGCCCCCGTGGAGGCCGATCTCGTCTGCCCGGTGCCCGACAGCGGCACGCCCGCCGCGATCGGGTTCAGCCACGAGAGCGGCATCCCCTTCGCCATGGGGATCATCCGCAACCAGTACATGGGCCGCACCTTCATCGAGCCGACCGAACAGATCCGCAACATGGGCGTGCGCCTGAAGCTCAACGTCAACCGCGCCCTGATCCAGGGCAAGCGCGTGATCCTTGTCGATGACAGCGTGGTGCGCGGCACCACCTCGCGCAAGATCAAGGAGATGATCCTCGACGCGGGCGCGAAGGAGGTGCATTTCCGCATCGCCTCTCCCCCCACCGCCTGGCCCTGTTTCTATGGCGTGGACACCCCGCAGCGCGAGAAGCTGCTCGCCGCCACCATGTCCGAGGAGGAGATGCGCGCGCATCTCGCCGTGGACAGCCTGCGCTTCATCTCGCTTGACGGGCTCTACCGGGCCGTGGGCCAGGGCCAGGGCCGCGACGCCAAATGCCCGCAATATTGCGATGCCTGCTTCTCGGGCGACTATCCGGTGGCCCCTTCGGACATGATCGAGCAGGGCTTCGCGCTCAAGCCCGCCGCCGAATAGGCGGGGCGGCGCGCATCCCGCTGTCCGGACCGGCGGGCTTTCGCCGCAGCGCGGCATCCCCCCTTTCCTCCCCGCGCGCCGGGCGGTAGAGGGGCCGTCACGAAACCGTCATACAGGCACCGCATGACCGATCACCCGGCGATCCCCGCCGCCGCCCTCGCGGCGGCCACCACCCGTGCGCGGCTCTCGCGCCACAGCCCCACGCTTCTCGGTACGCTCCACGGCCCCGGCACCGCCCGCGCTCTCCTGCGGCTCGACGGCGGCCGGGTCCGCACCGTCGAGACAGGCACGCGCGTCGGACAGGCCACTGTCGCCGCCATCGGCGAAGGCGTGGTGATCCTCAACGACCGCGGCCGCGCCCTGCGGCTCGAAATGCCCGAAGGCTAGGCCCGCCCTTGCCCCGCCCCCGCGCACCGCATAGACAGGAGCGCGGGCAAACGGACGGGAGCAAGGACGGTCATGGCGGGCAAGGGTATCTCCAAGGGTGCGATGTGGGTTCTCATGGGCCTGCTGATCGTCGGCCTTGGCGGCTTCGGCATCACCAATCTCGGCGGCACGGTACGCAGCGTCGGGAGTGTCGGCACCGCACAGATCGACGTGACCACCTATGCGCGCGCCCTGCGCAACGAGATCAACGCGCTCGCCGCGCAGCGCGGCGCGCCGGTGAGCTTCGCCCAGGCCCGCGAGGCGGGGCTCGACGCCCGCGTTCTCGCCCAGCTTGTCGCGCGTGCGGCGCTCGAGCACGAGGCGGGCGCGCTCGGCATTTCCGTGGGCGACGAGACGCTGCGCGACGAGATTCTCGCCATACCGGCCTTTCAGGGGCTCGACGGCAGCTTCGACCGCGAAGCCTATCGCTTTGCCCTGCAACAATCTGGGCTGAACGAGGCACAGTTCGAACAGAGCATCCGCGCCGAGACCGCCGCCACCCTCGTGCAGGCTGCGGCCCTTGCCGGGCTGCGCGCGCCTGCCGCCTATACCGGGGCGATGCGCAGCTATCTGGGCGAACGCCGCAGCCTTGCCTTCGCCACGCTCGACCGGGGCGATCTGGAGACCGGACTGCCCGAACCCACCGAGGAAGAGCTGCGCGCCTGGCACCAGAGCCACCTGCCGGATTTCACCACGCCCGAGGCGCGCCGCCTGACCTATGTCTGGGCGACACCCGAAATGCTGGTCGATACGGTGGAGGTGGACGAGGTCGCCCTGCGCGCCGCCTATGAGGAGCGCGCGAGCGAGTTCAACCTGCCCGAGCGCCGCCTCGTGGAGCGGCTGGTCTTCGCCGACAAGGCCGCCGCCAGCGCCGCGATGGCGCGGATCGCCCAGGGCGAGACGCTGGAGACGCTGGTTGCCGAGCGCGGGCTCGAGATGGCCGATATCGACATGGGCGATGTCACCGCGGCCGATCTCGGCCCCTCCGCCGAGGCGGTCTTTGCCGCCCCCGTGGGCGAGGTCGTGGGTCCGTTCGAGACCAGCCTCGGCCCCGCGCTCTTTCGCGTCAACGCCGTGCTCGCGGCCCAGGTCACGCCCTTCGAGGAGGCGCGCGCAACGCTGCGCGACACGCTCGCGCTCGACCGTGCGCGCCGGGTGATCGAGACGCTCGGCCAATCCGCCGACGATCTGCTCGCGGGCGGGGCCACGCTCGAGGAGGTAGCGGAGACCACCGAACTGGAACTGGGCACGCTCGACTGGCACGCCGGGATCGCCGAGGGGATCGCCGGCTATCCCGCCTTCCGGGCCGCCGCCCAGCGGGTCAGCGCGGGCGATTATCCGCAGATCGAGCCGCTGGAGGATGGCGGCATCTTCGCGCTGCGCCTCGACGGCATCCGCGAGCCCGAGATCCAGCCCCTTGACAAGGTGCGCGACGCGGTGCGCGCGGGCTGGCGGGCCGAGGCCATGCTGACCGCGCTGCGCGCCCGGGCCGAACCGCTGGCCGAGTCGCTGCGCGCGGGCGAAGGCTTTGCCGATCTGGGCCTTGCCGCCACCGAGGTCACGGACATCACCCGCCGCGACTACCGCGCCGATGCGCCGCCCGAATTCATCGACACGGTCTTCTCGATGACCGAGGGAGAGGTCCGCATGATCGAGGGCGACGGCCGGCTCTTCCTGCTGCGCCTCGACGCCATCGCGCCGCCCGATCCCCAGGATGCCGACCTTGACAGCGTGGCCGAAACGCTGGCCGATCAGCTCACCTCCGATCTCGGGCAGGATCTCTTCCAGCTTCTGACCGACGATATCCGCGCGCGGGCGGGCGTGACGCTCGACCAGGCGGCGCTCAACGCCGTCCATGCCAATTTCAACTGAGGACTGCCCGCCTTGGACCTGACGCCCGATTACAAGAGCTTCGCCCGCGCCCACGAGGCGGGCGAGAACCAGGTGGTCTATACGCGGCTTGCCGCCGATCTCGACACGCCCGTGTCGCTCATGCTCAAGCTGACGGGGGCGGCGCGCGATGCCTTCCTGCTCGAATCCGTCACCGGCGGCGAGGTGCGCGGGCGCTATTCGATCATCGGCATGAAGCCCGACGTGATCTGGCACTGCCAGGGCCGGACCAGCCGCATCAACCGCGCCGCCCGCTTCGATGCCGAGGCGTTCGAGCCGCAGGAGGGCGATCCGCTTGCCAACCTGCGCGCGCTGATCGCCGAGAGCCGCATCGCGCTGCCCGAGGATCTGCCCGCCGCGAGCGCCGGGCTGTTCGGCTATCTCGGCTATGACATGATCCGGCTTGTGGAACATCTGCCCGACGTGCCGCCCGATACGCTCGGCCTGCCCGACGCGGTGCTGATGCGCCCCTCGGTGGTGGCCGTGCTCGACGGGGTCAAGGGCGAGGTGATCGTCGTGGCGCCGGCCTGGGCAGGTGCGGGCCAGTCGGCGCGCGCGGCCTATGCGCAGGCCGCCGAGCGGGTGATGGACGCGGTGCGCGATCTCGACCGCGCGCTGCCGCAGGCCAGCCGCAGCCTCGGCACGGCGCAGGAAGAGGCGGTACCCGTGTCGAACTTCACCCGCGAGGGCTACAAGGCCGCGGTGGAAAGGGCCAGGGACTATATCCGCGCGGGCGACATCTTTCAGGTGGTGCCCTCGCAGCGCTGGCGGCAGCCCTTCCACCGCCCGCCGTTTTCACTTTATCGGTCGTTACGGCGCACGAACCCGTCGCCCTTCATGTTCTACTTCAACTTCGGCGGCTTTCAGGTGATCGGTGCCAGCCCCGAGATCCTGGTGCGCGTCTTCGGGCGCGAGGTCACGATCCGCCCCATCGCGGGCACCCGCCCGCGCGGCGCCACCCCCGAGGAGGACCGCGCGCTCGAGGCCGATCTTCTGGCCGACCGGAAGGAACTGGCCGAGCATCTGATGCTGCTCGATCTGGGGCGCAACGATGTGGGCCGCGTGGCGCGCACCGGCACCGTGCGCCCGACCGAGAAATTCGTGATCGAGCGCTACAGCCACGTCATGCATATCGTCTCCAACGTGGTGGGCGAGCTTGCCCCGGAGCATGACGCGCTTTCGGCGCTTCTCGCCGGTCTGCCCGCGGGCACCGTCTCGGGCGCGCCCAAGGTGCGCGCCATGCAGATCATTGACGAGCTGGAGCCCGAAAAGCGCGGCGTCTATGGCGGCGGCGTGGGCTATTTCAGCGCGGGCGGCGACATGGACGTGTGCATCGCCCTGCGCACGGCGGTGGTCAAGGACGGCACGCTCTTCATCCAGGCGGGCGGCGGCGTGGTCCATGACAGCGACCCCGAGGCCGAATACATGGAGACCGTCCACAAGTCGAACGCCATCCGCCGCGCCGCCGCCGATGCCGCGCGCTTCGACGGCACCGGCAACGGCTGATCCGCCCGTCCCTTAGCCGAGCGCCTCCGAACACCGCCGGCAGGTGCCGGGATGGCGGTGCGTGCCCACGTCGGGCAGGATCTTCCAGCAACGCAGGCATTTCTCTCCCTCCGCGCGCTCGAAGACCACGCCCACTGTCTCCACCTCCGGCAGGCGGAACGCCTCCGCCGGGCGCGGATCGGCGGTCAGCACCAGGTCCGAGGTGATGCAGATATCGGCGAAATCCACCGATTTCAGGGCCTTCAGCATCTCCGGGTCGCGCACATGCACCACCGGTGCGGCCTCCAGGCTCGCCCCGATCACCTTGTCGGCCCGCTGCACCTCGAGCGCCGCCGTCACCACGCGCCGCGCCGCGCGCACCTGCGCCCATTTCGCCGCCAGCGGCTCGTCCAGCCAGTCGGCGGGCGTGTCGGGCATGTCGTGCAGATGCACGCTGTCATCCTCGCCCGGATAGCGTGAGAGCCACACATCCTCCATCGTGAAGACAAGCACCGGCGCAAGCCAGGTGGTCAGCCGGTGAAACAGCAGGTTCAGCACCGTGCGCGCCGCGCGCCGCCGCGCCGTGTCGCCGTCGCAATAGAGCACATCCTTGCGGATATCGAAGTAGAAAGCCGAGAGATCGGAGGTGCAGAAATTGAAAAGCTGCTGGAAAACCCCCTGGAAATCATAGGCTTCAAAGCCTTTCCTCACCTTGTGATCCAGCTCGGCCAGCCGGTGCAGCACCCAGCGTTCCAGCTCCGGCATCTCGGCGGGGTCCACCCGCTCCGCCTCGCTGAAATGGCTCAGCGCCCCCAGCAGGAAGCGCATCGTGTTGCGCAGCCGGCGATAGCTGTCGGCCACGCCCTTGAGGATTTCCGGCCCGATCCGCAGGTCGGCGGTATAGTCCGACTGCGCCACCCAGAGCCGCAGGATATCGGCCCCGTATTGCCGGACCACCTCCTCGGGTGCCACGGTATTGCCAAGCGATTTGGACATCTTGTTGCCCTTCTCGTCCAGCGTGAAGCCGTGGGTGAGCACGCCGCGATAGGGCGCCCGCCCGATCGTGCCGCAGGCTTGCAGCATCGAGGAATGGAACCAGCCGCGATGCTGATCGGTGCCTTCGAGATAGAGATCGGCAATCCCGTCCTCCGACCCATCCGCCCGGTCGCGCAGCACGAAGGCATGGGTGGAGCCGGAATCGAACCAGACGTCGAGAATGTCGTCGACCTTCTCCCACGCCTCGGGATCGACGATGCCGGAGAGGAACCGCTCCTTGGCCCCCTCCTTGTACCACGCATCCGCGCCTTCCGCCTCGAACGCCTCCAGGATGCGGGCGTTCACGTCTGCATTTCGCAAAAGGTATTCGGGATCCGTCGGTTGCGCGCCTTTCTTCACGAAGCATGTCAGAGGCACGCCCCAGGCGCGCTGACGGCTCAGCACCCAGTCGGGCCGCGCCTCGATCATCGAATAGAGCCGGTTGCGCCCGGTCTTCGGCGTCCATGTCACCAGCTCGTCGATCGAGCGCAGCGCGCGCTCGCGGATCGTGGTGCCATAGGTGTCCTGCCCGTCGCCCACCGGCCGGTCGATGGCCGCGAACCATTGCGGCGTGTTGCGATAGATGACGGGGGCCTTGGAGCGCCAGCTGTGCGGGTAGGAATGCCTGATCTTGCCGCGCGCGAGCAGCCCGCCCACCTCGGCCAGCTTGTCGATCACGGCCTTGTTGGCATTGCCCTCCCTGCCCTTGCGGTCAAGGATGTAGGTGCCGCCGAAGAACGGCAGATCGGGGCGGAAGGAGCCGTCATCGAGCACGTTGTAGGTAATGACCCGGTCAAGCCATGTCCCGCCGTCGGGATGCTCTCCAAGATCGCGGTAAAGCTCGTATTCCTCCATCCCGTGGGAGGGCGCGCAATGCACGAAGCCGGTGCCCTCCTCATCGGTCACGAAATCGGCGGCGCGGAAATCGCGCGGCTCGTCCCACTCGCCGTTGGCGCCCTCGGCCCCGGCGAGCGGGTGCCGAAGCGACAGCCCCGCCAACTCCTCGGCGCTCACGTCGCGGAGCCTGCGATACATGCCGTCCGACAGCCGCGCACGGGTCATCACGTCCTGCGCCCGCTTGTCGGCAAGGATGTAGCGTTCCCCCACCCTCGCCCAGCATTCCCCGGGGGTCTCCGTCACCTCGTAAAGGCCATAGGAAATCTCCTCGCCATAGACGACGGCCTTGTTGGATGGGATGGTCCACGGGGTGGTGGTCCAGATGACTACTGACGCATCCATCAAATCAACGGGCATCGAACCAATAGGCTCATCACCCTGGCTTCCTGACTGCGGAGACGAAATCCCGGAAACTTTAAACTTCACCCAGACCGTGAAGCTTTCCTTGTCGTGATATTCCACCTCCGCCTCGGCGAGCGCGGTCTGTTCCACCGGCGACCACATCACGGGCTTCGATCCCTGATAGAGCACGCCGGACATGAGAAACTTCTGGAACTCCTCGGCGATGATCCGCTCGGCGCGAAAATCCATCGTGAGATAGGGCCTGTCCCACGCGCCGGTGATGCCCAGACGCTTGAACTCCTCGCGCTGGATGTCGATCCAGCCCTCGGCGAAGCGGCGGCATTCCTGCCGGAAATCGACGATATCCACCTCGTCCTTGTTGCGGCCTTTGGCGCGGTATTGCTCCTCGATCTTCCATTCGATGGGCAACCCGTGACAGTCCCAGCCGGGGATGTAGCGCGCGTCATACCCCATCATCTGCCGGGACCGCACCACCATGTCCTTGAGGATCTTGTTGAGCGCGTGACCGATATGCAGATGCCCGTTGGCATAGGGCGGCCCGTCATGCAGCGTGAAGGGCGTGCGCCCCTCCGCCCTCTCGCGCAGCCGCTCGTAAACCCCGATCCGTGCCCAGCGGTCCAGCCACTCGGGCTCGCGCGCGGGCAGGCCCGCGCGCATCGGGAAATCGGTTTCGGGCAGGTTGAGCGTGTCCTTGTAATCGGGCAGGTCGGCGCACATGGGGGCGTCCTTTGTCAGGTCTTGAAAGGTCAGGAGGAGGGGCGGCACGATGGCTCAAACGCCTTGTCCCGGCGGCTCGATCTGGTCAGAGCGCCGGGCATGTAATTCGAATGACGATCGCGGCATCAAGCACCATGGCCCGCCTTATAGGCGCGCCCTTGCCGAGCGTCCAGAGGCGCGGCCATCGCTTTCCTGAAAAGAAAGCGATCCGAAATCCCTTCAGGATTTCGCGCAACCGATCCCCTTGCCGCGCGCGGCGTGGCGGCGCATCTAGAGGTCATGAACACCGCCCTGCCGCCCCGCTTTGCCATCACCCGCCCCGAGATCGCGCGCGTGGTTGCCGCCTTCTACGCCGCCGTGCGCGCCCATCCCGGTCTCGGGCCGGTCTTTGCCGTCCATGTCACCGACTGGCCCGCCCACGAGGCCCGCGTCACCGATTTCTGGGCCAACACGATCCTGCACGAACGCTGTTATGACGGCAGCCCCGTGGCCGCCCATGTCAACGCGCGCAATGTGCAGCCGGGCATGTTCTCGACCTGGCTTGCGCTGTTCGACCAGGTGCTCGCGCGCGAGCTGTCCCCCGGGCAGGCCGCCGCATGGTCGGCGCTGGCGCATCGCATCGGGCGCAGCCTTCGCGCGGCCGTGGTCGATCGCAGCACCCATCCCGGCGGCGTGCCCAAGCTGCGCTGAGCCGCGGCACCTACTGGGCAAGAAGCACCGCCGAGACCGGTGCCAGAGCCACGCTCGCGGCGCGGTCCTGAAGGCCCCAGAGCAGGAGCGCGCTGATCGTGTCGGGGCGCACACGGCCAAGCAGGATCACGCTTTCCTGCTGCTGAACCGCGCGCATCGCCCCCTGGTCGAGAAAGCGCCGCACCGCCGCGGCATCCTGCCCCTGCCCGTCGATTTCCCGAAACAGCGTCATCGCGGGCACGCCCTCTCGCGCGATGAGCTTCTGCGCGGTGTCGAGCCCGTTGGGCAGCATCACGAGGCCATGGCCGCTTTCCATCAGGATCGGCGCAAGCTGGGCGCTGGCCTCGCGGCTCGATTGCAGGCCGCTGCCCGTGCCCTCGATCACCGCCACCGCCTGCGGGATGGCGGCAAGCCAGGTCTGCATCGCGGTCTCGGCATCGGCGGCGGTGGCCGTCTCGGGCAGGTCGGCGGCGATCAGCACCTCGAACCCGGCCTCGCGGTAGCGCGCGGCGGACTCGGCGGCACCGGGGCGCGCGGCGGGAATGGCAAAGCTGAGCGGATAGGGAAAGGCGCGCAGCGCGTCGAGCCCGAGCGTGCCCTGCCCGTCATCCAGAAGCACGATGGCCACGAGCGGCTTGTCGCCGGGGGGGTCGAAGGCCACCGCATTGCGCAGCAGCGCGCCCTCGGGTTCGGCCACCTCTTCGGTCTCGTCTTCCGCCGCCGCGCCGGTGGCCTCGGCGGGCCCCTCCGGTTCGTCGCCGATGCGCGGCAGACGGTTCACGGTGACGCTCTCGGCGCGGTTCCCGATGGTGCCCGACGGGACCAGACGACGGACGGGGCCCTCCGCCTCTGCCCCGGTCCCGGGCGCGCCCTCGTCCGGGGCGACCGGCTCGATCACGCTGCCCGGCGCTTTCGGGAGATCCCCGGCGGAGGCACCCGGCGCGGCGGCGGCAGGGTCTGCGCCAGAGCTGTCCTCGGCCGGGGCGACAGGCGCGGTCACGGCGGTCTGAACCTCGGGCACCGTGGCGGCGGGCCTTTGAGGCTGCGCGGGCTCGGCTGCTTCCGGTTCCGCGGCGGGGTCGGGTGCCGCGCCCGGCTCTCCGGGTTCGGGAACGGGAGGCTGCGCGGGCTCGGGCGAGAGGGCGAGCCGCGCCTCGCCCGCGGGCTGGGCGGGCAGCGGGGCCTGCGGCGCGGGCAGAACCGGACGCTCGCCTTCCACGGCCACGCCGCCTGCCGCCTCGGTCCCGGCCGGCGGCACCCCGAGCGTCCCGGCCGCCCCTGTATCGGGCGCACCCGCCGGTGTCGTATCGGCCCCGACAAGCGGGCTCAGATCGTCCCGCTCCGGCACGGCAACGCGCGGCGCGCCGCCCAGATCCGGGCTTTGGGCCAGGCCCGGCAGGGCGGTCTCGCGATCCTCGCGCACCGCCTCGAAGGCCGAGCCGGGCGGCACCTCGACCGCGCCCGCCTCTGGCGCGGCCCGGCGCAGCGCCGCCATGTCGGCGAAATCGCTCACGACCGACAAGGTTCCCAGGACCAGCCCCGATGCGGCCAGCCCCGCCACCATTCCCGCCAACATTCCGCGTATCACTGCCCCGCCCCCGTGGTCTCTGCCCGTTTGCCGTCATTCCGGCCTAGCGCCCCTTGACGGTGCCGCGCAAGCCTGAACAAGTATACTCCGACCGGCCCCGAGGCCAACAGCCCCTGACCAGAGGACGGGCACAGATGCTGCTCCTGATCGACAATTACGACAGTTTCACCTACAATCTCGTGCATTACGTGGGCGAGCTCGGCGCCGAGACCCGCGTCATCCGCAACGACGCGATGGACGTGCAGGCGGCGATGGCGCTGCGCCCGGCGGGCATCCTGCTCTCGCCCGGACCCTGCGACCCGGACCAGGCGGGCATCTGCCTGCCGCTGACGCTCGCCGCGGCCGAGGCGGGTATCCCGCTTCTGGGGGTGTGCCTCGGCCATCAGGCCATCGGGCAGGCTTTCGGCGGGCGGGTGGTGCGCCATTCCGAGATCGTGCACGGCAAGATGGGCGTGATCCACCACGGCGGCCGGAGCGTGTTCGAGGGCCTGCCATCCCCCTTCGAGGCAACGCGCTATCATTCCCTTGTCGTGGAGCGCGAGAGCCTGCCCGACTGTCTGGAGATCACCGCCGAACTCGCCGATGGCACGATCATGGGCCTGCGCCACCGCGCGCACGAGATCCACGGCGTGCAGTTCCACCCCGAATCCATCGCCTCGCAGCACGGCCACGCGCTCTTGCGAAATTTCCTCTCGCGCATGAAGATAGCCGCATGAGCGATATCCGTGCCCTCATCGGTGCCGCTGCCGACCGCGCGCTGAGCCGGGCCGAGGCCGAGGCGGCCTTCGGCATCCTCTTCGCCGGAGAGGCGACGCCGGCGCAGACGGGCGGGTTTCTCATGGCGCTGCGCACCCGGGGCGAGACGGTGGACGAATACGCCGCCGCCGCCGCCGTGATGCGCGCCAAATGCCACAAGGTGCGCGCACCCGAGGGCGCGATGGACATCGTGGGCACGGGGGGCGACGGCAAGGGCACGCTCAACATCTCGACCGCGACGGCACTGGTGGTGGCGGGCGCGGGCGTGCCGGTGGCCAAGCATGGCAACCGCAACCTCAGCTCGAAATCCGGCGCGGCGGATGCGCTCTCGGCGCTTGGCGTCAAGGTGATGCTGGGGGCCGAGGCGGTGGAACGGGTGCTGGCAGAGGTGGGCATCGCCTTCATGATGGCGCCCATGCACCACCCGGCCATGGCCCATGTCGGCCCGGTGCGCGCCGAGCTGGGCACGCGCACCATCTTCAACATCCTCGGGCCGCTGACCAACCCGGCAGGCGTCAAGCGGCAGTTGACCGGAGCCTTCTCGCGCGATCTCATCCGCCCGATGGCCGAGACGCTGGGGCAACTGGGGTCGGAGCGCGCCTGGCTTGTCCATGGCAGCGACGGCACCGACGAGATGACGATCACCGGCCTGACATGGCTGGCCGCGCTGGAAGAGGATGGCACGATCCGCGAGGCCGAACTGCACCCCGAGGATTTCGGCCTGCCCGTGCATCCGTTCGAGGCCATTCTCGGCGGCACGCCCGAGAAGAATGCCGCCGCGCTCTCGGCGCTTCTCGACGGGGCGAAGGGGGCCTACCGTGACGCGGTGCTTCTGAATGCCGCCGCGGCGCTGACGGTGGCGGGGCGCGCGGAGGATCTGCGCGACGGCGTGGCCATGGCCGCCGAGAGTATCGACAGCGGGGCCGCGCGCGGGCGGCTGGCCGCCCTTGCGAAACTGACATCGGAGGAAGCTGCATGAGCACCCCGACCATCCTGGAAAGGATCAAGGCCTACAAGCTTGAGGAAATCGCCGCCGCCAAGGCCGCGCACCCTCTGGAGGAGATCGAGGCGCTGGCGCAGGAGGCCCCGGCCGTGCGCCACTTTTCCGAGGCGCTGCTCCAGGCGTCGAAGACCGGCTACGGCCTGATTGCCGAGATCAAGAAGGCAAGCCCGTCAAAGGGCCTGATCCGCGAAGATTTCGACCCGGCCGCGCTGGCCCGCGCCTATGAGGAGGGCGGGGCGGCCTGTCTCTCGGTGCTGACCGACGGGCCCAGCTTTCAGGGCGCGCCGGACCATCTCAAGGCGGCGCGCGCGGCCTGTCATCTGCCCGTCCTGCGCAAGGATTTCCTCTATGACCCCTACCAGGTCGCGGAGGCGCGCGCCTGGGGGGCCGATTGCATCCTGATCATCATGGCGAGCGTCTCGGACGCACAGGCCGCCGAGCTCGAGGCGGCGGCGACCGACTGGGGCATGGACGCGCTCGTCGAGGTCCACAACCGCGAAGAGCTGGAGCGGGCCGGCGCGCTCAAATCGCGCATGATCGGCATCAACAACCGCGATCTGGGCAGCTTCGAGACCACGCTCGACACCACCCGAAAGCTGGTGAAATTCGTCCCCCCCGAGCGCATGATCGTCTCCGAGAGCGGTCTGGCCACGCCCGAGGACCTGGCCGAGATGGCCCGCTACGGGGCGCGCGCCTTCCTCATCGGCGAGACGCTGATGCGCGCCGAGGACGTGGCGGCGGCGACGCGGAACCTGCTCGCCAATCCGCTGACCGCGGGCGGCATGTGAATGGCGGGCCTCACGCATTTCGACGCGGGCGGCCATGCCCATATGGTCGATGTCTCCGAAAAGCCCGTGACCGACCGGATGGCCGTGGCCGAGGGCCATGTGCGCATGGCGCGCGCCACCCATGACATCATCGCCGAAGGGCGCGCCAGGAAGGGCGACGTGCTCTCGGTCGCGCGGCTGGCGGGGATCATGGCGGCCAAGAAGACGTCCGATCTCATCCCGCTCTGTCATCCGTTGCCGGTGACGAAAGTGGCGGTTGACCTGGTGCTTGACCCGGATCTGCCGGGGGTGCGGATCGAGGCGACCGTCAGGACCTCGGGTCAGACCGGGGTGGAGATGGAGGCGCTGACGGCGGTCTCGGTCGCCGCCCTCACCGTCTATGACATGGCCAAGGCGGTGGACAAGACGATGGAGATCGGCGGCGTCCGGCTGCTGGTCAAGGATGGCGGCAAGTCCGGGCGATATGAGGCACCATGATCTCGGTTGATGCGGCGCTCGGCCATCTCTTCGCGCTGGTCGCGCCGCTGGAGGTGGAGGAGGTGCCGCTTGCGCAGGCGGCGGGCCGGGTGCTGGCGCGCAACGTGGCGGCGGGGCGCGATCAGCCTCCCTTCGACGCCTCGGCCATGGATGGCTATGCGGTGGCCGGCACCCCGGCCCCCGGTTCCGTGCTCTCGGTCATCGGCGAGGCGGCGGCGGGGCACGGGTTCCCGGGCCGCGTGGCACCGGGCGAGGCGGTGCGCATCTTCACCGGCGCGCCGTTGCCCGAGGGCGCGAGCCGCGTGATCCTGCAAGAGGATGTGACGCGCGCGGGCGAGCGCATCACCCTTGGCGAAACTGTCGGCCCCTCGGACAATATCCGCCCCATGGGCGGCGATTTCCGCAAGGGAGAGGTGATCCCGGCCCCCCGCCGCCTGCGTCCCGCCGATCTGGCTCTTCTGGCGTCCATGAACATCGCCCGCGTGCCGGTGCATCGCCGCCCCGAGGTGGCGCTCATCGCCACCGGCGACGAGCTGGTGATGCCCGGAGAGACCCCCGGCCCCGATCAGATCATCGCCTCCAACGGTTTCGGCCTCAAGGCGCTGTTCGAGAGCCACGGCGCGGTGGCGCGGCTCCTGCCGATCGCCCGCGACACGCGCGCCTCGCTGGAAACGGTGCTCGGCCTGGCGACGGGCAATGACCTGATCGTGACGATCGGCGGGGCCTCGGTGGGCGATCACGACCTGGTTGCCCGGCTGGGGCCGGAGCTGGGGCTGGAGCGCGCCTTCTACAAGGTCGCCATGCGCCCGGGCAAGCCGCTGATGGCGGGGCGCATGGGGGATGCGGCGATGGTGGGGCTGCCGGGCAACCCGGTCTCGGCCATGGTCTGCGGGCAGGTCTTCATCGCGCCGATGCTTCGCAAGATGCAGGGTCTGGGGGAGGCGCGCGCGCCGCGCCTGACGGCGCGCCTGGCCGCCCCCCTGCCCGCCAACGGCCCGCGCGAGCATTACATGCGCGCCCGCCTTGGCCCCGAGGGGATCACGGCCGAGGACCGCCAGGACAGCTCGCTCCTGAGCATCCTCGCCCATGCCGATGCGCTGCTTGTCCGCCCGCCCCATGACGGGGAACGCGCGGCGGGCGAGGTGGTCGAGTATCTGCCGGTGTAAGCAGGGCCTGGCGGCACGCCCCGATGCAGGGCGGGCGCTGGCCCCGATCCGGCAGGGGAAAGGCCAAGGACCGCTTTACACCTGAACCGGACGGTTTATCCTCAAGCCGGACAAGGAGGGACTCCGCCATGCCGCTGACCGTGAACGGGGCCGATCATCCGACCGACGGGCTCGACCCCGCAATGCCGCTACTGTGGGTGCTGCGCGACGTTCTGGGCCTGACGGGCACGAAATACGGCTGCGGCATCGCGCAATGCGGGGCCTGCACGGTGCATATCGACGGGGTGGCCACGCGCGCCTGCCAGGTGGCCCTGGGCGATGTCCGGGGGCCGGTCACGACGATCGAGGGGCTGGGCACCCCCGAGGCGCCCCACCCGGTTCAGGCGGCCTGGATCGAGCGCCAGGTGGCGCAATGCGGCTATTGCCAGTCCGGGCAGATCATGCAGGCCGCCAGCCTTCTGGCCGAGATCCCAGACCCCACGGAGGAGGATATCGACGCTGCGATGTCCGGCAATCTCTGCCGCTGCGGCACCTATCCGCGCATCCGCGAGGCGATGCGCGCGGCCGCCCGCGCGATGAAGGGGGCCTGAGATGGGGCGCGCGCGGACCATCGCCCGGCGGGGCTTTCTCATCGGCGCGGCCGCCATCGCGGGCGGCGTGGCCTTCGGCGTCTGGCGGTTCAAGACGCCCTATCCGAACCCGCTGCTCGCGGACCTGCCCGAGGGCGCGGCGGCGCTCACGCCCTACGTGGTGATCACGAAGGAGGCGATCACGCTGATCACGCCGCGCGCCGACAAGGGGCAAGGGGCGGTCTCGATCCAGGCGGCGCTCATCGCCGAGGAACTGGACGTGGATCTCGACCAGGTGCGGACCGAGTTCGGCCCGCCCGACCGCGCCTATTGGAACACGGCGCTGTCCGCCGAGGCGGTGCCGTTCCGCGCGACCGACCGGGGCTGGCTGGCCGAGACCGCGCGCGGCGCAATGGCCGCGCCGATGAAGTTTCTGGGCATGCAGATCACCGGCGGCTCGACCACCGTGCCCGATGGCTACGACAAGCTGCGCCGCGCGGGCGCGGTGGCGCGCGAGACGCTGAAGGCCACGGCGGCGCGCCTCCAAGGGGTTGATCTGGCGAGCCTGACGACCGAGCGCGGCGCGGTGATCCTGCCCGATGGCACGCGGCTCAGTTACCGGAGCCTTGCCGCCGAGGCGGCGCAAACCGAGCCGGTGGCCGAGGTCACGCTGCGCGATCCCGCGGATTGGCAGCTGCTCGGGAAACCGATGCAGCGCATCGACATCGTGGCGAAATCCACCGGAACGCAGGGCTACGGCATCGACGTGACGCGCCCCGGCCTGCTCCATGCCGCCGTGCGGCTGGCACCGCAGGGCGCGGCGCTGCGCAGCTTTGACGCGACCCGCGCAAAGGCGATGCGCGGGGTGGAGAAGGTGCTGCCCCTGCCCGGCGGGGTGGCGGTGATCGCCACGAGCACCTGGCACGCGATGCAGGCGGCCGGGGCCATCGTGCTCGATCACGGCCCGTCCCCCTTTCCGCCTGACATGGCGGGGCATTGGCAGGCGCTCTCGGAGAGTTTCGACAGCGCG
>MDTD01016929.1_pt1 | contig 20150 bp, 20 predicted proteins | sample 811221 | NCBI WGS metagenome assembly MDTD01 (sample SAMN05326646, study PRJNA326480) | marine metagenome | isolation source: seawater | place: Pacific Ocean: South West | collected 2011
AAAGTAATTCATAAATGTACTTCTGTGAGACATTCAATTAAAGCACAAGATATTGGCTGCGATGCTGTGTCGGTTGATGGCTTTGAGTGTGGTGGTCATCCGGGTGAAGATGATATTCCTAATTTTATTCTTCTTCCAAGAGCTGCAGATGAATTAGACATTCCTTTTGTTGCATCCGGTGGAATGGCAGATGCAAGAAGCTTAGTCGCTGCTATGGCTCTGGGTGCTGAAGGTATGAATATGGGCACTCGTTTTATCGCAACAGAAGATGCACCGGTACATCAAAATGTTAAAGAGGCCATTGTTAACGCAAGCGAACTAGACACTAGATTAATAATGAGATCTTTAACAAATACTGAAAGAGTTCTAAATAATCCAGCCGTTGAGAGCCTTATGGCAAAAGAAAAAGCGCTAGGAGATGACTTGAAATTTGAAGATATTATTGATGAAGTAGCAGGTGTCTATCCTAAGGTGATGATGGATGGTGAGCCTGAAGCTGGTGCGTGGTCTTGCGGAATGGTAGCTGGATTGGTAAGCGATATCCCTACAGTACAAGAATTAATTGATCGCATTATGTCTGAAGCTGAAGACATTATTGCCTCTAAACTTCAAAAAGCTATATAGATTAAAACTTGATAAGGTCCTCAAGAAAGATTCATAAGTATCTGAGTCTAGCTATTTCAGTACAACTTTTATTGTGGACCATATCAGGGATCTATTTCTCTTTTAATAAAATTGAAGATGTCAGAGGTAGCCAATACTTGAAAGAAACAGAAGCAGTTGAAGTCTCGAAAAATAATAAGATTGAACCTCAAGAAGCTTTACTAATAGTTTCTGATAAAACTTTCTTAAAACCGATCTCAATTATTGAGATAACAGAAGACAAAGCAGGTTCAGAGTATAGAGGAAGATCTTTGCCTTTGTATAAAGTAGAGGCCATTAACGAAGATAATAAAAAGATAAATGTCTATCTAGACCCTTATTCAGAAGAGATAGTTGCAATAAGGTCAAATCAATGGCGAGTTTGGGACTTTATGTGGGGTATCCATATTATGGATTGGAATGAAAGAGACAATATAGGAAACATCTTTTTAAAAATATTCTCTATTCTAGCTTTATTAAGTGCCCTGTCAGGTATCTATCTTTTCTTCGTAACAAACAAGAGAAGTAAAAGCTCTACTTTAGGGAGTCCTTAAACCAATCTGGAAGAATATCGATATTATGCTTCTTAGCAAATTTTGCGATCATTGGAATTGTTATAGGAGCGAAAGGAATAACTGCCATTAGGCCTAGACTTAAATCTTTAAGTATTTCGTTCAGTTGATTATTAGCTTTATCTAACTCTTCATCTGTAGCTTCACCTTTTATGTAGTCCGAATAGGTCTTGAGCATGGCTCTAGAAGGCTCAGTTTCTTCTGTAAGCTTTTCTTTCAAGAAAGCGATAATCTTTTTAACTCTTCCATCAAGCATTAAACAAGTATACTAATTAAATTAAAGAAGAAATAAGTTTTGAATAAAGAAGAAAGATTTATTTATGTCAGTAAGGAGCTTCAGAGACTCTACCCTGAAACTCCTATTCCACTTGATCATGACTCTACATATACACTTTTAATTGCCGTTTTATTATCTGCGCAATGTACGGATGTTCGAGTTAATCAGGTTACTCCAGAGCTCTTCTCATTGGCAGACAATCCATATGATATGGCCTTAGTAGACCCAGAAGACATTAGAAAAATTATTCGCCCTTGTGGCTTATCTCCTAAAAAATCTAAAGCAATCGCAGAACTTAGTAAAATTTTATGTGATAAATATGATGGAAAAGTACCGGAAAGTTTTGAAGCTTTAGAAGCTTTGCCAGGCGTAGGACACAAAACTGCTTCAGTTGTGATGAGCCAGGGATTCAATCATCCAGCCTTCCCTATAGATACCCATATCCATAGATTGGCTCAAAGATGGAGACTTTCAAAGGGAAAAAATGTAAAGCAAACTGAAAAAGATCTTAAGAAAGGTTTTCCAATAGATGACTGGAATAAATTACATCTTCAAATAATCTTTTACGGAAGAGAGTATTGCACTGCAAGAGGTTGTGATGGTCGAGTTTGTGATATTTGTTCTAAAGTAAATGAAGGTAGAAAATCTCCGATAATCACTACAAAAGCTTAAATAAAATAGAGTTAAGTAGTACCTCATTCTGTATAATCTATGAGTTGCCCAGCATTACTATTCTTAAAATATATGTTTATAACCCAAAAGAATTTACAAGAGTTTGATCCAGAATTGTGGGCCTCTATCGATCACGAGAAGTCGCGTCAAGAAGAGCACATAGAATTGATAGCATCAGAAAACTATACTTCCAAAAGTATTCTGGAAGTGCAAGGTTCAGTGCTGACTAATAAATATGCTGAAGGTTATCCCGGCAAAAGATATTACGGCGGATGCGAACACGTAGATGTGGCAGAGTCCTTGGCTATAGAAAGAGCAAAAGAGCTTTATGGTGCAGCTTATGCAAATGTTCAGCCTCACTCCGGTGCCAGTGCAAACTCAGCAGTTTTTCTTGCATTGTGTGAAGCCGGAGATTCTATTTTGGGTATGAGTTTAGATCATGGTGGTCATTTGACACATGGAGCAAAAGTAAATTTTTCTGGAAAAACCTATAAGTCATTTCAATATGGACTGGACCCGTCAACAGGTGAGCTAAACTATCAAGAAGTAGAAGATTTAGCTAAAAAATACAATCCAAAGCTTATTATCGCTGGCTTCTCAGCATACTCTGGAATAGTAGACTGGAAAAAGTTTAGAGAAATAGCAGATTCTGTTAATGCCTATCTGCTTGTTGATATGGCTCATGTTTCAGGATTGGTGGCGGCAGGAGAATATCCCTCGCCCGTCCCTTATGCGGACGTTGTTACTACCACAACACACAAGACTTTGAGAGGTCCAAGGGGTGGTCTTATTTTGGCTAGAGAGAATGAAGAAATTCATAAAAAACTTAATTCTGCTATTTTCCCTGGAACACAAGGAGGTCCATTAATGCACGTAATTGCTGCGAAAGCTCTTTGCTTTAAAGAGGCCCTGAATCCTTCCTTCAAAGATTATCAAAAACAAGTAAAGGCTAATGCTAAAAAAATGGCAGCTACCTTCATAGAAAGAGGAATAAATATTGTTTCAAACGGTACCGATAATCATATGTTTTTGGTTGATCTTGTGGATAAAGGATTAACAGGAAAAGATGCTGATGCTGCACTAGGTATGGCAAATATTACCGTAAACAAGAATTCTGTTCCCAATGATCCACAATCGCCCTTTGTTACAAGTGGTTTAAGAATCGGCACACCTGCCGCTACAACTAGAGGATTCAAAGAAGAAGAAATAACATTAGTTGCTGCTTGGATCTGTGATGTTTTGGAAGATATCAATAACCAAAAGGTAATTAGTAACGTCAAAGAAAAGGTTATTGAACTCTGCTCAAGATTTCCCGTATATTCAGATTAATTTATGCATTGTCCTTATTGTAGTTTTTCAGATACCAAAGTTATTGATTCGAGACTAATAGCCGAAGGTCAGCAAATTAGAAGAAGGCGAGAATGCCCCGAGTGCAACGAAAGATTCACTACCTTCGAAACTGCAGAGCTACTAATGCCAAGAGTAATCAAGCAAAAGAATAACTCACGAGAGCCTTTTGATGAACATAAACTTAGAGAGGGGCTGTATAGATCCTTAGAAAAAAGACCTGTTGGTGAAGAAGAAATTGAAACACTCGTAGAAGATATCAAGAAAGACATCAGATCTTCCGGAGAAAGAGAAATACCCTCAAGACTTATTGGAGAAGTAGTCATGCAAAATTTAAGAAAGATAGATGAAGTGGCTTTCATTAGATTTGCATCCGTTTACAGAAGATTCGAGGACATCAATGAATTTTCGGAAGAAGTTGAAAAGCTAACAAGCGACTAAATATGACATCACCTGAAGAGCATATGCTTGAAGCTCTATCGCTTGCCAAAAAAGGTTTATTAACTACAAGACCTAATCCTATGGTTGGGTGTGTTATCACTCTTGATAATAAAATAATAGGAAGAGGATGGCATAAGAAAGCTGGGGAAGGCCATGCTGAAGTCAATGCAATACAGGATGTATTTGATAACTTGGGTGCTAATGCGCCGTCGGCTTTAGAAAGGTCGGAGATGTATGTCACTTTAGAGCCCTGCTCAACAACTGGTAAGACACCTCCGTGCTCTGAAGCAATTAAGAAAAATAGAATAAAAAAAGTTTATATAGCCTCAAAAGACTCTTCACAAAATGGATTTACGGAAAAAGAAAAGGATATAGAAATTATAGAAGGTCTCTTGGAGGAAGAGGCAAGAGAATTAAACAGAGGGTTTTTTTCTAGAATAGAAAAAAATAGACCTTTTATAACGGCCAAAATGGCGACTGGGCTCGATGGAGGTATTGCAAAAGCTTCCGGGGAGAGTAAATGGATTAGTTCTTCTGTTTCCAGAGAGGATGTACATAAACTGAGAGCAACCAATGAAGCTATTTTGACTGGTACAGGCACTATACTTAAGGACGATCCCTCCTTTACTTCTAGAGATTCGGGTTACGATAACAATGAGATCAAACAACCCTTAATTGTTGTTGTAGATAGAAGTAATAAATTAACTGGAAGTGAAAAGATATTCACTCAAGGTGCCGAGACACTCACATTTACCTCAGACGATTCTTTGATCAATGGCTCAAAAAATGAGGTATGCATCATGGGAAAAGAGGATCTAAGTAACTTGAATAAAGTAATGGGATACCTAGCAAATGAGAGATCAATAAACACTCTCTTGGTTGAATCTGGATCAAATATATTTGATTCTCTTCTAGAAGAGGAATTAATTGATGAGCTTATCTTGTATCAAGCTCCAAAATTACTTGGTAAAGATAGGCAAACCTTTTCTAAATTCGATCAGACTGACCAAAAACTGAGTACAATAGACTTCAAGATCAGTTCTATCTCAAATTCAGGAGATGATAAAAAGATTACTCTGATCCCAAGTTATAAATAATGGAATTAAATAGTATTCAAGAAATTATTGAAGATATATCTCTAGGTAAGATGGTTATTCTTATGGATGATGAAGATAGAGAAAACGAAGGTGATCTTGTTCTTGCTGCTGAAAAAGTAGATTCGGATGCAATTAATTTTATGGCAACACACGCAAGGGGTTTAATCTGCCTGGCGATTAACGAAGATCGGTGCAAGTCTCTGGGGTTAGAGCAAATGGTTAAACATAACGGAACTGAGCTTGGTACGGCCTTCACTACTTCAATTGAAGCTGCACATGGGGTGACTACTGGAATATCGGCTGCAGATAGGGCTACAACTATAAAAGCGGCTGTAAGCAAAGACGCAAAATCAGAAGATATTGTTCAACCTGGTCATGTTTTCCCTATAAAAGCTCAAGAGGGGGGAGTCCTTACAAGAGCTGGTCATACTGAGGCAGGCACGGATTTAGCAAAGCTAGCTGGTTTAGACCCTTCAGCGGTCATTGTAGAGATTATGAATGATGATGGGACTATGGCCAGAAGAGGAGATTTGGAATTATTTGCAAAGAAACATGATCTTAAAATTGGAACGATTGCTGACCTTATCCATTATCGAAATATTAGTGAAAAAAGCATTAATTTGGTCGATAAAACACACATAGACTCAGAATATGGAGATTTTATGCTGCACGCATACGAAGACACCATAAATGGAGATATTCATATAGCACTAGTAAAAGGTGAAATAGAAAATCAAGAAGAAGTACTAGTCAGAATTTCTCAAAATAATACTCTTCAGGATGTTATGGGAATAAATAAATTTGGAAGCAGATTATCCTTTTCTCAAGCAATGAAAAAGATAGATCAAGAAGGTAAAGGCGTTTTACTCCTTTTGTCCCATTCTGAAAGTTCCCAGCAGATCATGTCTAATATTTCTTTTTTGAAAGGACAAAAAGATCCTTCTAATTCTGATGGACCTGATTCAAGAATTGTCGGTGTTGGTTCTCAGATCCTGAAAGATCTTGGTATTACTAAGATCAGATTACTTGGCGCTTCAGCTAAGTATCCTCTGACAGGTTTTGATTTAGAAATCACTGAATTCATAAATTGAAATTATGAAAGGTTTTGAAGTAAAAGACATTTCAGAAAAAGCTAAACAAGGTAAGTATGGGATTGTTTACACTTCTTGGAATGCAGATATAGTTCAAGATCTTTTAAATGAAACAAAAAAAGAACTTCTCAATCAAGGTGTACATGAAAAAAATATTATTGTTAAAGAAGTGCCCGGAGCTTTTGAATTACCCCTTGCAGCAAAATTTCTTGTCCTAGAAGAAGCCTCGGCTGTGATCTCTCTTGGTGCAATCATTAAAGGCGATACACCACATTTTGATTTTATCTCTAATGCATGCCTGGATGGTCTTCAGAATGTCGCATTAAAAACTGATGTGCCAATCATTTGTGGTGTTCTTACTACTAATACAATAGATCAGGCAATTGAAAGATCTCATCCAGATAAAATGAATAAAGGGAAGGAATTCGCCATTAGTGCAATGAATATGGTGGATGCGCTTAATTGATTCATGAAATCAAAAAAGGACACTTCTCCGGTCAGGTCAAGAGATAAGGTGCTTCAAAGCCTTTACGAAATTGAGTTGTCAGGCTCAGATGCAACTGACATCCTTAAAGACTTATCTCTTCAAAGCAAATATCCTCATTTTAAAGATTTACTTAATGGAGTTATGGAATCCAAAGAAATGATAGATGAGACACTCTCTAATTCTATGGAAAGAGATCTTTCTTCACTAGATCCTATCGAAAGAAATGCTCTAAGATTGGCTGTATTCGAAATGCTATATACAAAGACAGATGTCCCCATAGTTATAAATGAAAGCATAAGGCTAACTAAAAAATATGGAGCCGTTGATGGTCATAAATATGTAAATGCTGTCCTAGATAAGATATTTAAGGCAAATCTACAGAGGATTTAACAAATATTGGAGAGGACCAAGCTCTTTCTTCATTTACCGCAAGACAATCCCCCTCTCCTTGACCTTCCCTATCACCACATAGATTGACTGTTATGCATTTTCCAGATTCATCTCTTTCACATGCCAGATTAGCAGCGCCAATTGCAAAAGATGGCTCTTGAATAGCTCGAACATAGTAAATTATTTCTCTACTGGCATCTGAATATTTTGAATCCTCAAATTCAACTTCACAGCCTTCTTGAGAGGGTTCACATGGTAAGATTAACCACGGATCTTCAATTAATGTTTCGATAGGTTCATTAGGATAAGTCTGTGGTCTTATTCTTACAACTTCAATTCTAGTAATATTATTTCTTTCATCACTAGGATTGAAACATTCACCATTACATAGGTTATCAATAAAGGTAGAATTTAAAGGTCCTTCTGAGCTACATCCAGGAATCTGTTTTTGGGAACCCAAAGCCCTAACTCTAAATTTAGGATTAGAAGTCATAACAAATTCGCTTCCCATCGGTTTTATATTTTCGGAAGGATGATTGATTAAATCGAACCATAAAAGGATCCTTTCACCACTGGTTGCATAGACCTGTCTATTATTTAATGACCGCCATAGCTCATCTCTATTTTTCTGAGACACATGACTAGCAATTAAACCTCCCGTATATAGAAAAGAAGATGCCCTTTCACCTTGACTCGGTTTTGCTCTGTTAAGCATTTGTTCAAGGTTTATCTCTTGAGAACTTGGAATTGCATAATCTTTAGAAGATTTAGGCGGATTAAGAATAGGATTAGAAGATTTATATTTTGAATCGGTATTCCTTATCCTATCAATCTCTTTATATCCATTTCCCGGTCTAGAGGAGTGATTATCGCTTGAGCCTATAAAACCAAACCTAAAGGGTTCAGTATTTAAGTCAGAAAAGTTTCTTAAAGCTAATGCGTATTGTACTGAGGACCGAGGTCTGTATTCAAAAGCTGGTAAATAACAATCCGTACATTGACCACTCTCAAGCCATTCATTGGGAAGATGATTTGGTATAGTGAGTAATCCAAAGGGGTTTGATTCAGTATAGTTCCGTCTAGCCTCTTGGGCCCTAGAGTTACATATCTCTTCACTACCTGCTGAAACTCTACACCTTTCTCTTATTATCTCTCCTGCCTGAAAACATTGAGGTACGAAATTTTGCGTTGGTGGTGGGCAAATATATTCCCCATTAATCTCCCTAAAAGACTCCCAAGAACGATATTCTTCAGAATTTCCGTGGCCTGAAAATAATTCAATTAAATTTTGATATTTCTGATCGTGCTGTTCTGAGTTCAGTTGATTCTCCCAAGTAGCCATTGGAGGAGATGTATTTCCCCAAGCAGAGCCATGTGGGATAACTAAAGAATCAACTCCCCATTCATCAAGCTTTCTATATAAATCTGAGGGTTTCTGTGCCCTTTCAAGGCAATCTAAAGGCAGATCTTTAACATGTTTATCATCTGCACAATACTCTAAATTCTTTAGAATTAATTGCCTTTGTCTATAGTCAAAATAGTTAGGCATATTCTTGAAGTCGTATATTAGAGCACCATAAAGCAGATAAACTGGGGCATCTACTATGCTTTTGAAAAACTTATGATCAGGGGCGCCTATTGGTCTTGCAGGTAACTCTCCCTCTAGGTCCTTCAAAATAACATTTTTATGACCATAGTGATCTTCTGGATCTAAGCTTGTCTGAGTCCATTCCCAGCCTATAAATGGAATAATTTCTTCATCATCTTTTTGCCCTGAAAGCACTGAACAATTTCTTAGTGACTCGATGGTTTCATCCCATTCCCTCTTTGTAAGAAACTCTGCATGATCAGTTACGGAAAAGAAGTCTAAATTTGCACAAAATCTTGCAAAGTTACATGCATCAGCAACGGGATGGACACCTTCTCCTTCGAGAATAGGTAGATTGCCTACAAAAGCATCTAAAGAATATGTTGTGTGAACATGTAAATCTCCAAATAGGATTCTTTTACTATCGACATCTGCAATGTTGGAGTTAAAGAAAGGGGCCTTACTCGGCTCTATTATTCCTTTTTCTTGATGCTCTCCAAAGAAATCAAAAAAAAGAGCAAGAAATAATAAGAAAAAAGGAATTAATAATAATAAAAAGCTTTTTAATGCTATTTTCAAATAGCGAGCCATAAAAATTTATGAATCTTGGTTATTCCTAGAAAGAAATCTATTATCTAGATCTTCTGAAAGGACGAAATACTTTTCTCTTTTACTTTTCTTGCTTTCTAGATTAACTTGAAATATGTCTCCATTTTTAAAGCTATCAACAATTTCAAAGCTATCACCTCTTCTAATTTTATAAAGGTCCCTATGATCGATAGCAGCATAATTTATGAAATCAGCTACTGAAAAAGCGAAATCTCGAGCAGTATCTAGTCTTGTGGCATCTGCTCTGTAAAAATAGAGCGTAATAGCATTATATTTTCTTGCCTCAAAAACATCACCTTTTTGAAAAGTTTTTTCTTCGGCAATCAGGAGATTTGTAGCACATAGAATTAATGCAATTAAGTATTTCATATCAAATTTTCTCTCTAATTATAGTATCTTCTCTTTTTGGGCCAGTCGAAATCATAATAACAGGTACTCCAGCGATTTCTTCAATTTTCTCAACAAACAATTTTGCATTATCATTTAGCTCTTCATACTTTGTTTTACCTGAAGTAGGCTCAGACCAACCTTCTAATTCTAAATAAACAGGCTCAACTCCTTCAATATCCATTGTTTCAATGAGAGCTGCTGAACTTTGTTGGCTAATATAATCAGTAGAAATTTTTACTTTCTCTAATCCATCTAAAACATCTATCTTTGTCAAACAGAGTCCATCTACACCGCTCACTTTGACCATATTGGAAAGAAGAAACCCATCTAACCAACCACATCTTCTAGGTCTTCCTGTGGTAGCACCTACTTCGCCACCTTTTTCAGCCAAGTATTCTCCAGTTTCATCAAATAACTCTGTTGGAAATGGACCTTCACCTACTCGAGTTGTATAAGCTTTTGTTATACCTATTGTGTAATCAATATCAGAGGGACTGATACCCGCACCCGAAGGAATGCCACCTATGAGATTACTAGAAGTGACATATGGATATGTCCCTAGACTGACGTCAAGAAGTGCTCCCTGTGCACCTTCATAAAGAATCTTTTTGCCTTTTTGCTGCAAATCCCTGATCTCATCTACCACATTACCAACATAAGGTCTAAGTTCTTCAGCTTGTTGTAAATTTATATCGAACAACTCATTTACATCTATCTGGGGTGCTGCAAAAGAGTGCTGAAATATTGAGTTATAAAATTCTAAAGATTGCTCTAATTTATTCTTGAGCTTAGTTTCATTATAAAGGTCAGCAACTCTTATAGATCTTCTTCCAACTTTATCTTCATAAGAAGTACCTATGCCTCTACCAGTTGTTCCAATTTTAGTGAGGTTATTCGATTGCTCTCTAAGCTGATCTAGCTTTATATGGTATGGCTGAATAAGACTACAAGCAGAACTAATTGTCAGCCTGTCTTCTATAGCTCCCAAAACTTCCTTTGCTTCATCTATTTCAGAAAATAAAGCTTCTAAACTTACAACAACTCCTCTGCCTATATAACACTTAATATTTTCATGGCATATGGCAGAAGGCAGAAGATGAAACACTATCTTCTTTCCATTAACAATCAAGGTATGACCTGCGTTGTGACCCCCTTGATAACGTACCGCAGCATCTAAGTCATTAGCCAAATTATCTACAACCTTTCCCTTTCCTTCATCTCCCCACTGAAGTCCCAATAAAGCTATATTTTGATTCATAATTTATATCCTATAAATTAGATACCGCAATTAAATCTAGATCAAAACCAACAGCAGGCCTATCTTTTTCAGAAGACCTTCTCAAGCCATCATATCTTCCCCCTTTAGCTAAGACATATCCAGCTTTGCCCGAGTAAGCTGAGAAAACTATTCCATTATGGTATTTAAAGCCTTGTATTTCTCCAAGGTCTATATGTATTTCTAAATCTCTATCTTTGACTATTTCTTTAGCGATGTAATCTATGTTTTCAACGTAATCTGAGACATTATCGATATAAGAGAATGCTCTCTTGGCTTCTTCTAATATGTTTCTACCTCCATACATATCACATAGATTTATAAGGTGTTTTTTTCGTTCAAAAGCTTCAGGAATAAGAGACATTAAATCAGATTTAGATTTCCTAGATACTGCTGCCTCAATATTACTGAACAAATCTGAACCTAATTGTTTGAAAGGTTCCAAGACAGAGGCGGTAAAGCCAGCATGCCCAATGCTTAAAGTTATTTCCTTAATACCTGTAATTGCAAGACTATCGAGCATTAATCTAATGCTCTCTAATTCAGATTCTCTGGAAGAATCACCAAAGATTTCTGCTCCAGCTTGGATTGTTGTCCTTGATCTTAAGACTTTTGAAGCTTTACTTTTAACAACTTCTCCGGAATAGCAAAGTCGCACTATCTCATCAGATTGTATTCTATAGGCATCTATTCTTGAGGCCTGCTCAGAGATATCAGGTCTTATAGAAAGATTCTTGCCAGTTAGATTATCTTTAAAAGTAAAGGCATGAGACTTGATTTCATCGTGGGCAGCTCCGCCAATTGTCTCGGATAATTCCAAAATTGGCGGAATGATAAAATCATATCCAAGAGATACATATTTATCTATTAGATCTCTGCGAAGTTTTTCAACTTCGATTGCCTTTGGTGGAAGGAGTTCATCAACGCCATCAGGTAAGCTCCAGCGTATTTTTGAACTCATTTACTAGTCTTTAGCTTTAGAATCATCTAGATATTTAAAGAAATCACTATCTGGATTTATCAATAAAATATCTGACTTGCTTCCGAAAGTTGACTGATATGCTTTCAAGCTTCTAGTGAAATCATAAAACTCAGGGTCTTTTGAGTATGCATTAGCGTAAGTTGCAGTTGCTATGGCATCTCCATTTCCTTTAATTTCTTCTGCCTGCCTATATGCATCAGCTAGAATGATAGTCTTTTCTTTATCTGCAGTCGCTCTGATCTTTTCAGCTACCTCATTTCCTTGAGCCCTAAGCTCTTTGGCCAATCTTTCCCTTTCAGTCCTCATTCTGTTGTAAACAGAATCACTAACCTCTGGAGGGAGATCAATTTTTTTAACTCTTAAATCTATAACCTCTACACCAAGTTCCTCTGAAGCGATCGCATTAAGTTGAAGAGTTAATTTATCCATCAATTCGTCTCTTTCTCCGGAGACCACCTCATTAACTGTTCTGCTACCAAACTCATTCCTTAAGCCAGCATCTACCCTTTGAATTAATAATCTTCTGAGTCTTTCCTCATCTCCGCCAGTTGTTGTGAAGTATTTTTCTACATCACTGACTCTCCACTTAACAAAAGAATCAACTGTTAGGGCTTTTTTCTCTGAAGTTAAATAACTCTGAGGAGCCGCATCTAACGTAAGGATTCGGGCATCAAATTTTGTCACTGTATTAACAACAGGAATTTTGAAATGTAATCCTGGTTCAACATCTGCATCAACTACAGCACCAAATTCTAATTTAACTGCTCTTTGAGTTTCCTTGACTACAAATATGGATTGGCTGATAGCTACAACTGCAACTACCAAAAACGGTATAATTAATGCTTTCAATGCTTTCATTATCTTCTTTCCTCTTGTCTGTTTCTACGTCTTATTTCTTCTATAACCTGATTAGTGAGATCTCTTATTGATGCATTTCCTGAGGAGTTTGCAGGAATATTCAAATTCTCTACACCTCTTGCAGATTCAGCGATCTTATCAAGTGGAAGATAAAGAATGTTATTCCCACCCTCTACATCTATCATTACTTTTGTACTATTTGACATCACGCCTTGAATGGAATCCAAATAGAGTCTATTTCGAGTCACATCAGGAGCTTTCTGATATTCTGCTAGTAATAAATTAAAACGGGTAGCGTCTCCTTGTGCTTCAGAGACAACCTGTTCTTTATACGCCTCAGCATCCTGTAACATTCTTTGTGCCTGACCTCTTGCTTCAGGGACTAAACCGTTTGCGTATGTCTCGGCTTCGTTTCTTGCGCGAACTTCGTCCTCTCTTGCTTTTATGACGTCATCAAATGCTTCTTGCACTTGGTTAGGAGGAGAGGAATCCTCGATATTAACAATTACAACTTCTAGCCCAGTATTGTATTTGTCAAGGTAACGTTGAAGTCTAGTCTTAACCTCTTGGGCTATAAGCTCACGACCAGTAGTTAGGGCATCGTCCATGATTGATCCACCTACAACATGTCTCAATGCGCTCTCAGTAGCCTGAACCAAACTTGAATCAGCATCCCTGATATCTAGTACATACTTTTTAGGGTCGGCTATTTGATACTGCACGGATACAGTAACGTCAACGATATTCTCGTCCTTAGTCAACATAAGTGCATCATGTCTATGGGGTCTAACTCTGACAACGTCTACCACTGAGACTGAGTCTATTACAGGAGGATTCCATCTTAATCCAGGACCCTTGATTTCAGAGAATTCGCCAAATCTAAGTACTACAGATCTTTCAGCTTCCTGGACCACATATATTCCAGCTCCTAGATACAAGATAAATAGAAAAATAAACCCAAAAGAGAATGATCTAATTGAAAAGCCTCCACCCGAAGAAGAGCCTCCAGAAGAGCCTCCCCCGAATAGAGAATCAATTCTTTCTCTTACTTTTTTAATTACTTCGTCGATCTCTGGAGGAGTATCATTTCTTCCCCACGGATCCTTATTATCATTTCCATTCCAAGACATTTATATTGCTTCCTGTGTTTGATTATTATTGATTAAGCTGAAACCTTGTATTTCTAGTAACTTTATGAGGTCATTTTGAAAACTTTCAAGGTGTAATTCTATCAGACCTTCGTCAGATATTCTCTCTTCAAGTACACCTCCAGAAGAATAAAGCTCGGCTCTAAGCCAACCAAGATCTGAGGTAAGGCTTACCCAATTAGAAGTAATCTCACCTTTTAAGCTAAAATTTATAGCGTCAAATAAACTTTTAAAGCCCTTTTGTGTAGTGGCAGATAGCCAAATTTGATTATGACTATTTTTTGAATTTTCTTCTAAATTTGTTATGGATAATTTATCACATTTGTTGTTAACCCTAATACAAGGTTTTTCAGACAAGCCTAAATCATTCAGGATTTTGTCCACTTCTTTAATTTTAAATCTATGATCTTTATCTGATATATCAACAACATGCAATAAAAGGTCCGCAGAGCTTAAGTCATCTAGAGTTGCTTTAAAAGATTCAACGAGCTGAGTAGGCAAGTTGGAGATGAAACCTACAGTATCTGAAAATAAAACATTTCTTAATTCAGGCATATCATTCTTTCTCGTAACAGAATCTAATGTTGCGAAAGGCTTATCGGCCGCATATAAATTATTCTGGGTAAGATAATTAAATAAAGTAGTTTTTCCAGCATTAGTATAGCCAACTAATGCCACTACATTTTCCTTACCCTTTCTTCTGGCATAACGATTAACTTCTTTTTGATTGTGAGCTTTGTCTAGCCGCTTCTTCAAGCTTTTGATTCTATGACCAATAAGTCTTCTATCGGTTTCTAATTGAGTTTCTCCCGGCCCTCTTAAACCAATTCCACCCTTTTGCCTTTCTAAATGACTCCACCCTCGAACTAATCTAGTTGATAAGTGAGTTAGCTGAGCTAGCTCAACTTGCAATTTGCCAATATGACTGCTCGCCCGTGTCGCGAATATATCTAGTATCAAAGAAGTTCTATCTAAGACTCTTGTCCCCAAAAACTTCTCTAAATTTCTTTCTTGGGAAGGAGTTAAATCATTATTAAAGATGACTAGATGAGCTTTATGAAATCTGACGAGCTCTTTTATCTCCTCTAATTTTCCACTTTTTACAAAGAAATTAGGAGAAGGTCTATCTATTTTTCCTGAGACCTCAGCCATCACTTCAGTCCCCGAAGATAAACATAACTCCTTGAATTCCTGCAAAGCCTCTAATTGCAAATCTTTATTCAAGGAAAATCTATCTATATGAACAATTATAGATAATGGGATTACTGATTCTCGGTACATTATTGGTTTAAAATCATATTTTTTACTGAACTTATAAGTTTAGAATTGTTTTCAAGTACTGTTAAACCCTCCCAATTATTAATCCAGGTCATCTGTCTCTTGGCGAGCTGTCTTGTAGCGTTAATTGATGTGTTAATCATATCATCAAGACTAATATCTCCCTCTAAAAAATCACACACTTGTTTATATCCTACGCTTTTCATAGATTGAGAATTTCTGCTCATATCATTAAGGGATAAGATTTTTTCTACTTCCTCTATAAGGCCTTCATCAATCATGTTATTAAATCTAGTTGCAACTGAATCACGATGTAAGGTTTTGTCTTTTGGTTTGATTGCTAATTGAATTACTTTAGAAGAATCAATTAATTTATTTATCTCTCTTTTGTGTTCTTTTTTCCATTGTGAGAACTCTTTACCAGTTGCTTTAAATACTTCTATTGCCCTTTTAATTCTCTGAGAATCATTGGGATGGATTTTAGAAGATGACTCTGGGTCTATAATTTTTAAGTAGTTATGCATCTCTGTTGCACCTTTCTCATCGAACTCCTTTTCCACCGTTGACCTTATCATGCTACTTACAGAAGGTAATCTTGATATGCCGTTTATAAGATGACTGAAATACATCATAGTACCGCCGACCAAAACTGGAATTCTATTAGATTCAAAAGCACGGTTTATACACTTCAAACAGTCAATTTGAAACTTGGCTGTTGAATATTTTTCTGAAGGATCCAGAATGTCTATCAAGTTATGAGGGTAACTTTTCAGTTCCTCCTTTGAGGGCTTTCCGCTTCCTATATCAAGGTTTTTATATATCTGGACTGAATCGACGCTAATAATCTCAATTTGAATTTGTTGGAATAGTTCCATAGCTAGGTTTGTTTTACCTACCCCGGTGGGTCCCATTATGGCTAGTATCAAATTTTCTTTCACACGGTATATGATAGTTGAATGTAAGAAAAAAAAACCGGCAATTAAGCCGGTTTATTCTTTTTATTCATTTCTAGGTCAGGTCATAACCTCGTTCTTCGTGCTCAACCACATCTAGACCTTCATACTCTTCCTCTTCAGTCACCCTCAAAGGAGTGAAGGATCCTATTAATTTTAATATGGCCCATGAAGCAATAGCAGTCCAGAGGCCTATTACAAGGATTCCTTTCAATTGTATAAATAGTTGTTCCATGGGAATCCAGGACTCTCCTGCGCTAGATCCTAAAAATCCGCCTTGCACACCTAAAAAACTAACCATAATTATTCCAATAATTCCCCCTACACCGTGAACTGGGAACACATCTAATGAATCATCTATTCCGAGGATACCTTTAACGGCTTGTGTAGCATAGAAGCAAATAGATCCAGCCATTAAACCTATCAATAAAGCGCCCTCAGGACCTACACTACCAGCAGCTGGTGTTATCGTTGCTAGTCCTGCAACCATACCAGTTGCTATACCTACAATAGTTGGCTTGCCACCTTTTAACCATTCAATAGCCATCCAAGTTAGTGCTCCAGTTGCTGCACTTATATGAGTTACTAGCATTGCCATGCCTGCTAGACCATCAGCAGCCCACGAACTACCAGCATTGAAACCGAACCAACCAACCCAAAGCATAGCAGCTCCAGTCACAACCATAGTCCGGTTATGTGGCGGCATAGCAGTAGAAGGAAATCCTTTTCTTGGGCCTAAAAGTATAGCTATTACCAAGGCGCCTACTCCACACGTTAAATGCACCACAAGACCACCAGCAAAATCTTTTACATCTGCTAAATAACCTCCACCCCATATCATATGGCAAGCTGGGAGATAAACTGCCGTAAACCAAAGCAATGAAAACAAACACATTGCGCCGAATTTCATTCTCTCTGCGAAAGCACCAACGACCAAAGCAGGTGTAATTATTGCAAAGGTCATTTGAAATATGACAAATAATGAATGAGGCATAGTTGTTCCCGGTGCCAAAGTATCTCTACCTATGCCATTTAGAAAAAATGCGCTAGTTCCTCCTATAAAGGCATTGCCTTCAGTGAAGGCTAGACTGTAACCATAAATTACCCAAGCAACGGAAACAATACAAGCAATAGCAAAACATTGCATTAGGACTGAGATTGCATTTTTACTTCGTACAAGTCCTGCATAGAATAGAGATAAACCCGGTAATGTCATGAATAGGACCAGAGCTGTAGAAGTAAGTATCCAGGCCGTGTCGCCAGAATTTAATTCGTTGGCAGAAATTCCAATAGAAAATATAGCTAATGAAAGAAGTATTGATTTTTTAAACATTAAGTCACCTATCTTTATAAGGCATCTTCGTTTAGTTCTCCTGTTCTAATTCGAACAACTTGTTCTAGTGAAGATACAAATATTTTTCCATCTCCTATTTTTCCAGTATTGGATACTTGCGATATGGCATCAATAACCATTTCTGCGTTATCGTCACTTACCGCTACTTCAACCTTAGTCTTAGGTAAAAAATCAACGACATATTCCGAACCTCTGTAGAGTTCTGTATGTCCTTTTTGCCTACCAAAACCCTTTACATCTGAAATGGTAAGACCTGTCACACCTACTTCAGATAGAGCTTCTCTTACTTCATCTAGCTTGTAGGGCTTTATAATCGCTGTAATTAATTTCATTAAAAACTCCTAAATATTAGTCTTAACACTATAGATTGATTTAACTGTCATTAAAATAGAAAACACCTACCCATGATATGCAATTTGTGTGCCACAAAGTCTTATCAAGAGAAATGCCCTATTTTTGAAGGTTTTAAATATGATATGAGGTATTCTCAAGGAAGATAATGGTGCAGTTCGAGATTTATTGCACTAATAAGTAACTTTAATCTGATTCTAAATATTTTAAATTGAAATCTCCAAGAAAAGATTTCTCACCGCGTTAAGAATTAAGAGGAATACTTAGATGATCAAATATTATCTCTAATGCTCCTCTATTTTCAGTAAATACTTCTAGAGCAGCCTTACCTTTAGATTGCAAAATAACTGAATTATCAATTAGACCTAAAAACTGTTCTGATATTTCATCTGCGCTATGAACGATTTTTAGTGCTTTCTTGCGGATTAGTTGATCGGAAATATCTGAAAAATTTCTAAGGCTGGGTCCAGATAGCAAAGCTAAGCTTTGTGCAGATGGTTCTAAAAGATTTTGGCCGCCATGGTCAATTAAGCTACCTCCAACAAATGCTACATCTGCAAGAGAATATAAAAAATTTAACTCACCAATAGTATCTCCCAAAAGTACTTGTATATTGTCAGTAACTTCAGACTTTTTTGAACGGGTCGCAAATGCCAAACCAGAATTTTTAATAATTTGTTTCACCTTACTAAATCTTTCTAGGTGCCTAGGCACTATGATGAGTAAAGAGTTTGGTAACTGTTTATATATTTTTTTGAAAGCATCTAAGATAATTTCTTCCTCGCCTTCATGAGTACTTGATGCAATGAGAGTTGGCCTAAATTTTTCTTCAATGGCCCAACTTTGTCTTATCGATTGCGATATTTCATAAAGCTCTTCTGGCACTTCCTGATCAAACTTTAAATTTCCACAAAGACCAATCTTTCTAGTTGTTATTTCTTTAAAACGAGATTTATCAGATTCAAATTGAGCTAAAAGAAGATCTAATGAATCAAGTATTGGTGTAATCAAAGCAGAATACTTTAGATAATTAATTTTAGACTTTTCTGATAATCTTGCATTTACTAAAGCAGTGTAGACTCCCTCTTTTTTGCAGCTCGATAATAAATTTGGCCAGATCTCAGTTTCAATAAGAATCAGCATCTTAGGCTGCCATTTTTTCAAAAATAAATTTATAAAGAAAGGTATATCAACAGGCAGATATTGATGTTTTATCTTACTGCCAAGTTTCTCAAGCAGAAGTTTTGAGCCTGTAGGAGTTGTAGTAGTTACTAAAATTTCTGCACCAGGAAAATCCTCAATAAGTTTTCTTAACAATGACATTGAGGCATTTACTTCTCCTACTGAGACTGCATGAATCCATATGATAGATTTACCGGCAGAGGGTTTATTTTTGCTAAGTCCTAACCTCTCGCTCCATCTATATAAATATTCTCTGTTATTTAAACCTTTCCAGCATAATCTTAAAAAATAGACAGGCAATAGTATGGAAAATAATGCTGTATAGAGGTTTCTGTACATGAGGCTATGCTAACATAGGCCCTATTCCTAATTTAATTAATAATTGTGATAGTAGTAACGGGCAGTAATGGATTCATAGGATCAAATCTAATTAAAGCTCTTAACAAAGAGGGTTATAAAGATATTGTAGCTGTGGATGATCACTCCAACCCTGATCTAAAAGATAATATTGCACATTGTGATATTCAAGAATATAGAGAAATAGATCAATTTCTAAGAGATGTTCAACAAAATAAGCTTGATGTAACCAAGCTGAAAGCAATTTTTCATCAAGGGGCATGCTCAAATACTATGGAATGGGATGCAGAATTTTTGTATAGAAATAATCTCTTATACTCACAAGAACTCTTGAACCTTGCCATGCAATCGAATATACCACTGATATATGCTTCTTCAGCTTCAGTATATGGCAGTGGAGAGATATTTGAAGAATCTATAGAAAACGAAAGCCCGATAAATCTTTACGCCTTTTCGAAGTTAAAATTTGATCAGTTAGTAAGACAAGAATTAAAAAGAAATCGAACTCAAATTGTTGGATTAAGATACTTCAATGTTTATGGCCCTCAAGAACAACATAAAGGCAATATGGCAAGCGTTGCTTATCATTTACACAATCAACTAAAAGATAATAACGAAATAAAATTATTTGAGGGATCCGATGGATTTAATGATGGAGAACAACGAAGAGATTTCATATATGTTGAAGATGTTGTGAAGGTAAATCTCTGGTTTTTAAAAAATCCAGAAATATCAGGTATATTCAATGTTGGCACTGGAAAAAGTCAAACATTTAATGATGTAGCTAATGCAGTCATAGATTGGAACA
>MDTD01178408.1_pt1 | contig 20150 bp, 6 predicted proteins | sample 811221 | NCBI WGS metagenome assembly MDTD01 (sample SAMN05326646, study PRJNA326480) | marine metagenome | isolation source: seawater | place: Pacific Ocean: South West | collected 2011
CCTATGGCAGCATTTATTCCTGCTTATCCACCTGCAAAACACGGCTTTGTAAGTTGGGACGTGAGGGGAGCCGCATATGTTGACGAACCCATCGACCTTCAAAAAATCAAAGACCGAACTGGTGACCACACTTGGTGGAGCAAATATGAAGAAGGCAGAGAGTCCGGTCCTATTAATCCAATCACACAACCTTCCACTTTCGCATTGTGGGAAGTATTAAGCGTTACTCGAAGTGATGTTGGTCCTTTCGATGATCCCGATTACAGTAATTTTTGGAGAATAGTGAACAAGATCAACAAAAAAATAGACGATGCAACAAACATTTATAAAGGTTTGGCTCAAGATTATTATAACTTTCAACAAGAATATAAGCAATTGTTTCAAACTCTCAGTAACGATTTGAGCACCACGGGAATAACAAATTATGAAAACATTTTATCTTGGATGTCTTCTACTTTTAGCCTTGTTGCATTTACTTCTGGTGATGAGGCTATGGAGGTTAGTACCACGGGTTGGGCGGAAGATATGCCATTTTGGGCTCCAGTTCCCGACTCCCTGTTGCACCGAGGCACTGGGACCTTCATTCGATCATTGGATAGATATGATCAAGCAACTAAAGATAGAGCTATATCTAAAGAAATTATAAATTCTCATCTTGAAATGCTACAAAAAGTCTAGCGATCTATTTATTATTGGAGGGAATAAGTCATGAGTAAGATGCAAGGAATTTCTGTCAAATTACCTCTACTGTACGGCGACCGAGATGGACCCTATGAACTAAATCAAGACTTAGGATCTGTCGTGCGGCAAAATTTAAAAAACTTATTATTGACATCTCCGGGGGAGCGTGTAATGATCCCTACTTTTGGTGCAGGACTTCATGAAATTTTATTTGAGAGTGCCAATAGTAATTTGTTTAATGAACTTAGTAGCAGAGTTTATTCCCAGGTGCAAAAGTTTATGCCTTTTGTAGCTTTAGAGTCGGTTGAATTTATAACCACTGAAGACGACCCTACATTATCAGCAAATGCACTCAATATTGTTATTACCTTTAGCTTTGGTAACCTAAATCAAAAAGATGTGTTAAAAATAACTTTATTGAATAACTAATTATAACCATATTGAGCAGGATTTTTTATGACAAAACCTCCCATTTCATATACTAGTAGAGATTTTGATTCAATCAAAGATGAGTTGGTTGATTATGCGAAACGTTATTATCCATCTACATTTAAAGATTTCAATGAGGCATCTTTTGGTTCTTTGATGTTAGACTTGGTTGCTTACGTGGGAGATCAGTTGTCTTTTTACACAGATTATCAGGCAAATGAAAGTTTTTTAGATAGCGCAATCGAGTCAAAAAACATTATTCGCTTGGCGGAACAGTTAGGTTATAAATTCCCAGCATCACCCCAAGCAACTGGTATTTGTGCTTTTTATATTATTGTGCCCGCAAGTACGTCTGCTCAGGGTCCAGATACTTCTTATTTGCCTATTTTACAGCGAGGTGCAATTTTAGCAGCAAATGGAGGCGGGTATTACACTCTCAACGAAAACGTTGATTTTTCTAATGGGGATAATGAAGTTACAGTAGCACGGGTAAACACAACTACAGGTGTGCCTACATTTTTTGCGATTCAGGCTTATGGACAAGTAGTTTCTGGAAGACAAAACCAAGAAATTATCACCGTAGGGCAATATCAAAGATTCTTAAAACTTAAGTTAGGGAATAACAATATATCCGAAGTATTATCAGTACATGATTCACAAGGTAATGAATATTATCAAGTAAACAATCTAACTCAAGATATCATCTATAAAGAGGTCCCTAACTACGATTCTAATAGAACTACAGTTCCTTATACTATGCAAGTCATTCCTGCTCCAAGAAGGTTTGTGACATCTCACACTGCTGAAGGAGAAACATTTATCCAGTTTGGTTATGGCTCTTCAGAAAATTTAACTGGAGATGTTATAGCTGATCCCGCCGACGTGGTTTTAGATGTCACTGGTCGTAACTACATCACCAACCAGACATTTGACCCTACAAATTTGATCAAATCTGATAAATTCGGAGTTGTACCAGTGAACACTAGTTTAACTGTAGTGTATACTGCAAATACTTCTGAAACAATTAATGCTGCGGCGGAAACTATAAACGAGGTAGTGCTTGCAGACTTAACCTTTGCCAATCGAAGCTCCCTTTCGACTCCTTCGGTGTCTGCTGTGGAGGTCTCTTTGGTTGCTTCGAACCCTGAGCCTATTCTTGGCGATACAGAATCTATTACGAATGATGAAATACGAATGCGGGCGTATGCATCCTTTGCATCTCAAAATAGAGCAGTCACAAGGGAGGACTATATAAATCTCGCCTATAGAATGCCAGCAAAATTTGGCTCTATAAAAAGGATAAACGTCATACAAGATGTTGATTCATTTAAGAGAAATTTGAATATGTATGTGCTATCTGAAAATTCTGATGGGGATTTTGTTCTACCTAATTTTACTATTAAGAGAAATCTTAAGACATGGATTAGTTCTCACCGAATGGTGAATGATTCTATTGATATTTTAGATGGTAGCATTATAAATTATGGAATCAATTTTGAAGTACTCCCAGATCTTGAGGTCAATAAGTTTGAGCTTTTACAACGGTGTGTGGAGAGACTCAAAGAAAAAATGAAAGTAAAGAAAAATATTGGAGAGCCGGTATACATTTCCGAGATATACAAATTTCTAAATGAGGTCCCAGGGGTGATTGATGCTATGAATGTTGAATTAGTAAATAAGGTTGGTGGCGTTTATAGTGACTTTGTTTACCAAGTAGATCAAAATTTATCGGACGATGGAAGATATTGGATAATTCCATCTGATTCGGTGGCTGAAATACTTAAGCCGGACAGCGATATAGTAGGAGTTGTCAAGTAATGGGATTTAAACGATATTATGCCACAAAAGATAATACAATAACAAATGCTTTCGAAGCCAATCTTCTTACTCGTGGAACTGGGTCTAATATGGGTGCATCCGATATTTTAGAGACTTTTGTTATTCATGGTCAAACTTCTGCGTCAATAAATGCTACAAACGCAGAGCAAAGCAGAATTCTTATTCAATTTCCTATCGATGAATTAGTCACAGATATCTCAAATGGAGTCGTCCCTTCTTCCAGTCTTAGTTATCGTCTAAACATGTTTAATGCACCACACGTTGGAACTACGCCAGTCAGTGCAACATTACAGGTGGAGATGTTGTCTCAAACCTGGAATGAGGGACGAGGATTAGATATGGATACTTACTCTGACCTTGGGGCAAGTAACTGGGGAGAATATATAGCCAACACTGCCTGGAATGATCCAGGTGGAGATGTGCACGCCGGAACATTAAATTCCTCAAGTTTTTACTTCAAGCTAGGTCCGGAGAATATGGATATTGATGTAGCTTTTGCTGTGGATCAGTGGCGTTCAGGAGCAAAAAACAATTATGGCTTCCGAATTAGAAACACTAATGCAGCCATTTCTGGGACCGAAGGAACTCTGTACACTAAAAAGTTTTTTGGCAGAACATCAGATTATTATTTCAAGCGACCTTACCTTGAAGTTCAGTGGGATTCTGGTCGCAAAGACAATAGAGGTAATTTTTTAGTGAGCAGCAGCTTAGTTCCTGCGGCAGATAATATCAATACTTTATTTTTGTATAATAGAGTTCGAGGGCAACTAGCCAACATTCCAGGCTTGGGTCAAGGAACTTATGCCAATACTTTGGGTGTAAGTGTTTATGATACCATAAGTCCTACTGCGGTACCTATTAACATTATCGACGCATATACGGGGGCTAGTGCTCCAAGTGTCACCGGAGCCGTTCTCGTTGAAAATGGAACAGATCATATTTCAGGAACCTATACAGGTTCTTTTGCGCTCAACACAACCAGTAGTGTTTTGTATGATGTGTGGTTTACAGGATCAACACAATTTTATACTGGTTCTTTCAATCCTGAATCTCACAGTGGATTATCTTTAGTATATGACAATGTGTATATTAGCAGTATAACAAATCTTCAAAGCAGTTATCTCAGAGGTCAAGTACCTACCTTGAGGGTCTTTGTTAGAAAAAAAGATTGGAGCCCTACCATTTACACAGTTGCTACAGAAGACATTAAGCCAGAGATTATAGATGATGCCTATTGGCGTCTTTTTCGAACAATTGATAATATGGAGATCATACCCTATGGAACCGGTAGTTCTCAATATACCAAGATGTCATATGATGTAAGTGGTAATTATTTTGAGCTAGACACATCCTGTTTAGAGAAGGGATATTCTTATGGGATTCAGTTTGCATATTTTCTTGAAGGAGCGTACAAAGAACAGCCCGAAATATTTAAATTTCGTGTAGAAGAAGAAAACTAAATGGATTATAAAAAGCTTTTTTCGGAAAATAAACAGACTACTGTTGTTAGTAAGTATCTAAAAAAGACTGCCATCGATACGTTGGGTGATGGTATTGAATCAATGGCTCACTTAAGTGCTAGTGTGGTCAAGAGAGATACGTGGACTCCAAATATAGATTATGCCTCGCCCAAAGAGTTTGTAAAGTATGGATCCGCTGAAAAATATTATGCCGACACATTTGACTATATCACTTCAGAGTACCCCTATGATGGATCAGGATTAGAAAAAACCGAGTTCTTTAATGATCTAAACCCTTTAGAAAAATTCATTTTTGAACAAAAGTATCCTACATCCACTGGTTATGTGGTTATTGATCCATCTAACTCTACAACTTCTGCTGGTACTAATGGGTATCTCTCGTCTTCAGCAGAGTACATTCAAATAAAAGGTGGACCTCATTCCGGAAGTATTTATTCAACAATTAGAGGAAGGGGTAACAATCTAGAATTTGGAGGACCCAGCGGTTCAGCAGTAGAGTTTTTCTTAAAAAAGACAGCTTTTGGGACCGGAGTCCCGACACCGGATCGGGAAGTTATTCTTGATGTTTGGAACGGACTTTCTACATCTTCTTTGTCTTATGGAAGATTTACTGTTGAAATCGATAAAGACACCCCAGATCGTTTCTTTCTAACCTGCATGTCTGGTACAGGTGGTTTCAATCGCACCGCAGTTCCTACTACCGGCGGATTAACTCTTGCTGGAACAGATTGGAAATACTATTCTTTCTCTATCCAATCAAGTTCAGTAGGGAATTTAATTGATTTTTATGTAGATGGTGTGTGTTTTGGACCACAAATATTAACAGGTACTGCGGTTAACTCAGTAACGGGATCCCTAGTAGGAAACATTGGCGGCTTACGAACTGCGCCTTCAGGTAGTTCCTATGTTTCTATGGTGGGGTCATCTGAAGGTTGGGCAAAATTTTCCGGCTCTTTGGACGAGTTTAGGTTCTGGAATAAATCTCGAACTTCGGAACAAATAGGTCGCCATTGGTTTAGTCATGTAGAGGGTGGAACCAATAAACACTTGGCTAATGTTGGCTTGGGGGTTTACTATAAATTCAATGCTGGGATTACAAATGATGTAACTATTGATCGCAATGTATTAGACTATTCAGGAAGATTATCTAATGGCTTTTTTAGAGGATATAGTTCCTTTAATCGCAACACTGGATCAGCGATCAATGACTTAAATATAACTTCTGTTACAGAGAGTGCTGACCCAATTGTCCGCCCAAGTAACCCACTACTAAAGAGTGCGAGAGCGTCTGCGGTACTTACTGGTTCAAATTATGACTATACCAATAATACTAACCTGATTAACTCCATGCCCAATTGGATACTAGAAGAGGACACCAGGAATGGCGGAGAGCTTCGCATATTTACTCAAATTATGGCAAGCTATTTGGATACTTTGTACGGTCAAATATCCGATATTCCCACTATACATAACAAAGATTATGTAAGTGGCAGTGTGACAGGAAGTATACATGAATTTCCTTATAACGACCGCTTGTTAGACTCGCTTGGATTAGAAGCACCAGAAATATTTGAAAATGCCTCCTTGATGGCACAATACCTCCAACGAGGGGAACAAATCAAATTTGAACAACAACTAAATGTTGTCAAAAACTCAATTTATAAAAACATTTATAACAACCTTCAAAATATCTTCAAATCAAAAGGTACTGAAAAATCTATTAGAGATTTTATACGTTGTTTAGGAGTTGGGGAAGAAATTATAGCTCTCAATCTTTATGCTAATAATTCTGATTTTACTCTTAAATCAAACTATTTGACAACCACGAGCCCGAAAAAATATGTAGATTTTACAGGAATAACAAATATAGAAGACTCCACAGCAACTGTTTACCAGTTTTATGATTCTTCAAATATTAATTCTTATGGTCTTATTTCTGCTCTTTCGGCAGGAGAACAATTCGCAATTACAGCCGAAGCAGAATTTTATTTTCCAAACAAACAACCAGCCCACGAACAAGGGATTTTATTACCAGCCCTGCTGACTTCATCTCTCTATGGTTTCAACGTTCCCTTGCGAACTGCTTTCAATTCGACAGATACGGCTTGGCAGACAGCAGTCAATGATCATGGGTTGCATGTTCGAGCCGTTAGAAGCCCTTCTCCTTATGCAGAAATAGTTTCACCTCTCGATAGATGCAAAGATGTTTATTTTGCTGTGTATGATAGAGCAGGAACACAGCTTTTAAAAAGCGACACCTATCAGAATGTCTATGATAATAAAAAATGGAATCTGGCTTTTAGTGTTCGTCCCAACAAATATCAATTTGCTAACGGAGTAGCCGGCGCAAACATATCTTCTGGATACACGCTTGAGTTATGTGGGGTAAATGTAGAGGGAGGAGAGGAAAAAGAATCTTTCAAGGTGTCAACCCCATACTCATCAGGAGCTAATTTATTAGACGCAGCCAAAAGATTTTATATGGGATCATACCGAACAAACGCTTCTGGTGGATTGCTTATAAAATCTGACATTTATGCCACGAGTTTGAGGGTATGGTCAGATTACTTACCGTCGGGGACTATTGGACTCCATGCATTTGAGACTGATACATATGGAAGAGTAAACCCACTAAAGAACACTTTAGAATTTCAAACAACTAAGCCGCAAGTTTATATACCCAATGCTCAAACACTAGTTCTTAACTGGGATTACAACACAATCACTGGGAGTGATACAGGGGGCAAATTTATAGTTCCTGATTTTTCATCGGGATCTTCTGATGGTAAATATCCTTCAGAGTATCAAGGGATTTTTAGCAATTGGAACTTGAGACAACACACCGGACAAGGGGATCACTTTAAGGCATCCTCCACGACAGTCGCCCAGAAAAAATATAGCACTACTAATTTACTTCAAGCGCCTGATTATGCAGCAAGTAATGAAATGATTAAGGTTCTCAATACGGACCCTGAAGTATTTACCTCTTTGTCTCGTCCTGTTCAATTCTTGTTTGCTGTAGAAAAGAGTCTTTACCGTAGTATTTCAAATCGTATGTTGCAATTGTTTGCATCGATTGACGAGTTCAATAACCTTATAGGTGAGCCAGTCAACAAGTATCGCTCCCACTACAAAAAAATGGAAAAGATGAGAGAGATCTTTTTCCGAAATGTGTCCAATACCCCGGATCTAGAAAAGTACATGACGTTTTATCAATGGCTTGACACAGCCATGAACGAAATGTTGGTACAGCTTTTCCCGGCTTCAGCAGTTTTTGCCCCGAATGTGCGAACACTGGTCGAGGATCATGTCTTACAGAGATCAAAAGTTAAATATTTTGATACCGGGTTGAGAAATATTAGTCCAAGACCTTTAGGAGTAGTCAAAGGTTCGGACGGGTCAGTTTGTCGTGATAATCCCGGCTGGCGCTTGAATCATCATCCAATAAGTGGAAAGCAAAGTGAAAATTGTTATTGGTGGAAAACAAAAGCCTTGAGCAACAACCCTGCGATGGGAGGCGCTGCTTATTTATCAAACGCCGGAATACTCAACACTAGAAACCATGTTCGCCAAGCTCTTAATACTAAATTATCCTCAAGCCAAGTAGTTTGCATAGGGTCAGATATGAAAACTCCAATTATTGGAGGAATAAACCAGTATCTTAATAAATATCGAAATGCAACAGGTGTGACATTAAGTGAATTTGTGACTGGTTCTGCTGATTGTTCAGATATTATCGACCCTAATCAAAAAACTAAATTTATTTACAAAGCCACAAAGAATGGTGAGTTTTACAAAGGTCAAATGCTATCTCCTTTCACTGCCGTTAGTTCTAGTGCAAAAAGCGGGATAAGGGGACTTTTAGATGCAAAAGGTTTTACTAATATAGCCCTTAATAATCTTCATGAAGACAGTATTGAAGTTTTTGGACACAGTATTCCACTACAGGGTCCTTTTACAAAAACACATGTAGGTGGACTTCAATCTCGTCATGTTGCTCCTTTTATTACTGATGGAAGCCACAGGCGTGAAAGATATATAATGGAATTACCGGCTTCTTCTACTGGTATTATGACACTGAAGCCCAACAATACTGGATCGATCCCCAAAGGACAGTATTTGAGAAATTATGCAGCAAAGTCAATCTTAAATATTGCTAACATTCTTACAACCACAGGGTCAGCAATATCCACTTCGGGTATGAATATTTTAGGAAACTTCCAAAAGAATTATGAAGTGGTGCAAACTAGTAATCGTGCCGATACAAATATGGACTTCGTGTTCAACAACTCTGCTTATATAAGCGGGGGAATGCCTTGTGCTTTCATATCTACACCTGCTATGCGTTCTCTAGGATTATCTGGTTCGGCACAGTATTCCTCACCTCGACAACGATCAGGAAGAAGAATCAATCAAAGTATTTTTGTAGAAAGGTTTGCCGCCCCTGGTAGCAAACAAGACTCAAAACAACAGTTCAGGGATGTACCATCTGATCAGTTTTCTCCCAATAATGCATTACCTTTCAGAAATCATTATATTAGAGGAACCCATGCTGGTTTTGGGAAACTTTTACGCACAGGTTCGTACTGGGGCGGGTTCTTTGTTGATGTTAAGCCTTATCTTGAATCTACAGCTTTGGGTAAATCAGACTACCTAAACAACTTAAATAACGGTGAATCGCCAATTTATCCTTTCTGGGCAATAACGAAGATGAACATCAGTGGTACAGGCGTCGCTCAGGTCGCTCATAAAAACCCACTAAATACAACACATCGCATTATATTTGCCAATAATATAAATCAAAATCTTGCCGCTCACCCGCCTTATTTAGAATCTTATTATCAAACAGGATCGTTGATTGATAATGGATATGTTACCAGACCTATCCCGGCTGCTGATAGAACTCAATGGTTTATGAATATCGCTGCGGGAGGTTGGGCTGTTGTAGCCAATGATTCTCCGGGCGGCTCCGCAGGTTTTGGCGGTATTAGTCACACCCTTCAACAATACATATTTTCAGGGTCTTTATATCCGCCAAACATAATTTCTACCACCTCTTCACTTCCTAGTTCACTTGTTTTAGGAAACAGTGGTTTTAGTGGACAAAACGGGAAAAGCCGTTATATGTGGGCAGGAGAAAAATGCTTTGTTCCGTGGCAACAACTGCGTAGTGGCGAGACTCATGCTGGAAGGTATTATAATCAAAATCTTATTTATGAAATAAATCCAGTTGGTGCCCCTGATCTCTCTGTAGATGCCATAGAAGGAACAGCACAATTTCCATCTAATACTCTTACGAGAACTGTAATAGATCGAGGAGGAAATACGATAACAAATCGATATACGTCCCGATTCAAAGAACCTTTCATTACTTCTCGATACAAACCTATTATCCATCAAATTGAAACCAGGCTAGGAACACCCTCAAAGACAACCTCAAATAAAAAAGTAGTAGAATTAAAATATTCTTATGGTAATGAACTGCAAGGATTCGCCAACAAGACTTTAAATACGACTATCGGAAATAAGTTGAAGAAATATTTGAGAGGCGAAGAAAAAAGACCTTATGAAATATTGCGAGACAATTTTAATTCTGATCTTCCCCGAAGTATTAATGGAGCAAATCTTATCAAGAGTATGATTTATTCCGAAGTAGTTTATCCTCGGGAAGTTTATACTTATTTGTCAGAAACTCGTAGTCGTTTGGTATTCGAAAACACTTTCTGGAAAGATGATAAGCCTGTTATTGCTAACCCTGCGGCTCTGGTAGCGTCCTTTATAGACTATGACGACTTAAATATTCCAGCAAATCAAAATAATGCAAATCGTCAAATGCCACGTATATCCACTCCTTTTGTAACTAGTCAGGGATATACGGTACAACGTTCCGAACAAGTTTCATATGATGGAAGTAAAGCTGTGCCGTCTGGTAATGGTAGTGGGTCTCTGTGGCCTATGGATTCGTATCTTTTCTCCGATCAATATCAGAGTTTAGCTGCATTGGGCGCTGGTCAACCCGAACTCTTTGCTGAGGCTACGGCATTACCATCGGGCGAACTAATGATGACTTGGTATGGGAGCGTAGATGACCGAACTGGTGGCGGTAGTACTGCGCTATACTCCTTAAACTCTAATATACTTGCTTGTCAATATGTTTATACGGTCCCGAATCTCACATCTAGTGCCGGAACTTCGCTCGCAGAAGGGAGATCACCCGGCGGGGGCTACACTCTTCCGGCTTGGACAGCAGCAATAGAAAGAAAAGTAGTTGACGGTTCTAATAAGAATACGCCCGCTGGTAAACGATTTCCATTTTACGACACGTATGATGCTTATGCAGCGGATGTCCGAGCAAAAGGGCAAGACCATACTCTTATTCCAGAATATAGAATTAGTGAAAACATTGAAACTTATAACAATATCGGCGGAATTTTATCACTAGCTACTGGCTCTATATCAATCACAGGGTCTAGTTTTACTCAAAACAATTCTTCGCAAACAGGATTTTTTGAGCGATTTGGATCTACTGATCTTCTCGAATACTTGAATCCCTTTATGGAAGTTGGAACAATTGATATTGATTTTAATAAAACCCCAAAACATTTCCAAATAAAGTCCGATGCGATTTTGAAATTGTTACCCTATGATGGCTTCTATCCTGCTACTAGAACTCTACAGTTGGGGGAAAAATTCTATGGTGCTTACAATTCCGCTGCTAAATTTCAATCGTTTGGCGTTAGTGTGAGTAATGATGTATATTGGCGCACTCTTCTGAGACCGTTTTTTGCTCCGGGTATTTTATATAACTCTATCAAATCGGGAATGGCGGTGGATTATCCTATCCGTAGAGCCAAAAGAAATATAGGACAATTCACAGAAGTTCCCCTGCTAAAAAACCCATTATCAGGGTGTTTAGGGGATGCTATAACCGTTACCACTGCCGGACAAATCCCCGGTAACCGACGTAAATTTAATCGTAACCAACCGTTTGACTTCTCAAATTCTAATGTAGATAAATTTATGTGGGCAGATCGTCTTCCCTTTGAAGCTATTTTCAATCCAGAAAATTATGCTCGCTACTCTGTCAACGAAGGTGCCCCCGGTTGGATTGTTGGGTCTGACATAAATACTATATTGAGATCTAAAATTGCTAATATTTCTGGAAGTATTAGTGAAGAGGCTTTAGAAGATAATGAGAATAATCTTGAGGATTACAAGTTAGCAGTATCTAACTTTATGGCAGCAGTGCCGCATTTCTTCTTGAAAGAGAAAACAGCGGCTGACGGAACTAAGAGTACTATGACTAAAATTGTAGCTACTATGCCAGGAAGTCCTGATACTAATAATAGTATTCTAGGTGTTGATCCGAGAACTGTACAAGTTGAGGCTGGTAAAGCGTATATGATGGAAATAGGTCTAATGCGGACAGAATTGTTCAATATGTATAATAACCCTTATGCTTTTGGTATCCCGACTGCTACTGGATCAGCCGACTGGGATACCTATTCAGCTACAAACGGGCAAGCTGCTCGCCCAACAGGATTAAACTGGCCTAGGCATCGTGGTGAATTTGCACCTTTTACACCACCTTACTTTTATGGACCGAGCATTGTTCGACTAACATATGTGCCGTCCGAGACAGAAGATGTTACTTTGAGGCAAATACTTTCTTCCGAAAACCTCTATACTGAATATCTGAATGAGAATGGTAGCTATTACGATTTTTCTTCCGGATCTTTTAAGGATTTAGATGGAAATGCGGCAGATACTACTGGTACTCCTGCATATGGGTGGAATCGAGCATGGCAAAATCGAATGGATCTTGATGCCTCTATATGCGATGTTAACGCAGTGCCAACCGACGCAGGGGTAGTTACTCCACTTGACCCTAACAAGTGGGTCATTATGCCAAAATGGGAATGTCCTATATTAGATTTTCAAAAGCCTGTATCTCCTGGGTCTGCTGAATCGGCCAAATATAATTTTTCCTCTTCGATAGATATTGGACACTACGATTCTTTTACTTATGGGATGTGGCACCAATATGGAACAATGCCCAACAATAATCAAGGGGTTTATCTCTATATTCGAGATGTTGGGCAAGAAGACACAGAATTCCGTCTAGTAGGAAACCCAGGTGGCACAGCTAGCACTCCAGCTACTTCCTCTATTACTGCTGTTGATCCTGTTACAAGCGCATATGACCCATCGCCAGGTCTCGGGACGGGTAAAACATTTATCATTACAACAACTACAGTATCATCACTGACTTTTAGGTTTGATGCAACTAAGGCTATTACAGCCCCAGACAAAGATCCTATAAGTGGCGAATATTTGGTTGGTTGTAATTCTATAGGCAGTGCCGCCGATGCCGCCACGGGAATATTGAATGCTATCACATTAGCTAGAACGAATGGCGACATTGATGTAAGTGCAGCCATTGATAGTTCAACTCCAACAGTCGTGGATCTGACTGCTGATGTAGCAGGAACAGGAATGAATGCTAAAACCATCACCGGAACAGCCGTATCTGATGGCAATGTAACCGTTGCAGCGTTTGCTGGCGGGGCAGATGGAACTAATACGGGTACTCGTCAATTAATTCGCAAAATTCCTTCTTGGATACCTGATTCGATAATTGAAAACGGAATAGGGTCTCTAGCTTCGTTAGTTGGTTTTAGCGACAATGATATTATGAAGACAGCGGGAGGCAAAACAACTTTTGATGTGTCAAAGGCAAAAAGACTTGGAGAATTAGCAGAAGATGGAGAGAAATCTATTTCTGAAGCTATAATCGCTATTCCTTTTTATGTAGGTACCGACAAAGAAGGAAACGAAGTTGTGACAGCTATGACCACTACAGCGAACCCGGAACACATAGGACCAAAACTTAAAGAATTCCGCCGCTCCTTTACAAAATATTCTTTGCCCCCAGCACTGTCCGAACAATTATCTAACTTGATACCTCAAAATTATCCTACTATAGAAACCTATATCAATCCCTTTGCTCCGCCAGATCACCCTCAAGCCGACTCGTATAACCGAATGCTTTCTTTGGATGCGGATATTACCGCCCCAGTAGTTTATATGTTACAACACACTGTTCGATTAAGTCGGCAAGATTTAGCAGATATGTGGCAAGGAATTAAACCTGATATTGGAAACAGGTTGGAAACTCAAATGACCTCTATTGGACATTACATGCCTAATAAACTTTATGCAAATAATGGGCAAAACTTCGTATTCAAAGAATTGTCCATAGCTCAAATGGAAGCAGGGTTTAATCCTACAGGGGAGGCCCTCGGAGACATATTAGATGTTTCATTACCAGACAGTTTAAATGGAATGCAACCCACTGTCAAGTGGCTTGTTTTCAAAGTCAAAGAAAGAGGACCAACTGATTATCACACATATATCGGCGAACAAGTCAACGGATACGATTGGATGAGTTTTGACAAAGTTTTTGGGGAAACAAGCACCCAAGGATGGTCAGTCAGCGAAAGAAACGCCCTCCAAGAGAGAAGAGACGCTTGGGCAAAAACAATGTACGATTTAAAGCATCAAAAGTCATACAACTGGCCATATGATTTTTGTTCCCTTATTGAACTAGGTAAACTAACCACTACGTTTGGATTCCGACCAGAGATTGAGAGAGAAATACTAGAGTGGACATCTGAAGTTCCGTCGCCAAATGTCGGGGAAGGTAATTTAGACCCAAGTGTACCAACTTCCGGCGCTCCTTCAATTGGTTCAAACATTACATCTTTGTCTCCCCAATTTGGAAGACTTACTGGAGGTTCAATGTTGGGTCTTATGGCTTCTCAAGATCAACCTTTGCGACCCCCTGCGGCCCCTGCGGATGCAATGGGTGATACTTTTGTTCCTTATTTCCCTAACCAATAACCCTGTTTGAATCAAAAAAGATTATTCGAATCTACATAAGATATGGCAACTTTTATAAATCAAAAAGAAGAAGTTTTAGAGGTAAAACTAACACCCAAAGGAAAAGAATTGTTCTCCAAGGGGCAGTTTAAACCTTTTTATTATTCATTTTATGACAGTGAAGTAATCTATGATGGCGAGTATGCCGGCATAAAAGAAATTCAAAATTCAATAGTAGATCGAATAAAAGAACGTGCTAGAACAAAAGTAGTAACAAATTATGGACAGGTTCCGGCTCTTCAAGACCAAAATTATGAAGCTCTTCTTTCATCCTCGGCAGAATATTTTAGAGTATTAGGGACTAATAGCCCTTGGACCGATTTTGCCCCAGCATGGAGCGTTTCTTCAATTGGTACTAGTACAGGCTTTTCGGGAAGCGCTTCTCAAGGTGTAGTTCAATATAAAAGTGCTTTGTCTATCCCTACTCTTACATCTAAACTCACAACAAAGTACAGACAATTCACTATTGGGGAAGATGGTGAAGAAGAATTTACTTCCATAGCAAGAGAAGAACAAGACAACCTTACACTTGATATATTGGAAATGAATACCATTTTTAAAGGTAACGGAAATTACACAGTAGAAGTTTTTCGAATACCAGATCCCATAAACAATCCTGATAACTTAGTCAGGCTCCAGTTCCTAGATCGTAACTCGAAATCTTATGTTTTACTTAAAGAGCAAGAAGATCCTAATATTTTTCAGAACCCACAACTTGCGTTATCGTTACCTGAACCTGGGCTAGAAATTGATTTTCCTGTGTTGGATGAAACTTATGTGGAATATTATATGAACTTTAGACTTGATCGAGAAATTATAGATGCCCCAGCTATTCGATCCACTAGTGCGTATGTTGCCGGGCGACCAGACGACACAGCAGTTATTTGTGCGGATAGAGATCCTTTCCCGCCTGGATATGACAGTTGATTTTTAGAAGGGGGTTTTAGATGGCAATTGAAAGCAGATGCAAAGTTTACATGTCCGATGTTTCTCCTAATACAAACATCGATTCTATAACCTTATCTTACGCTGACAATGAACAACAAGACGTTGTGATCTCTACTAGGCTGAGTATACAGGAGGTAATCCGTGCTGGTGATGCACAAAGGTGGCACGAAAATGAAGATAATTTAAAATATTTTAGAGTAAGAGTGATTACTTGCCTCGACTCTGAGCCCAAACCAGCGTTACCAGACACATTCAGTATCCCCCAGTGCTTAGACTATTGGTCGCAAAGATTCAACGAGTATTCATTGTTGGCACTTTTCAATGTGGTTGACAATAGTGGCAATAAGTATACTCCAACTTCCTATATTGATCATATTCATGAAGTCTTAAAAACAAACAATTCGCAGACAAAAAATGACTCCCAGCCACCACACAATATCATTAATATGGCGCAAGAAAGATTTCAACCATTTAACGCTAGTTTTGCCGCTTCTGGAGGAGAAACAAATAAATACTCTCAATTTTATCAAGGTACCATGAAAAATGTAATAGTGACTGAAAGAGCCCTTGTAGATCTTCTTCCTCGTGTTAGAGAAAGTGACCCTACTTCTAGGATCTTATCTCGTAGTGTTGAAAAATTTAATGTAGGGCAAGGTAACTCAATGGATGTTTATGAGCTAATTGATTTGCCTCCTATTGATTTATATGTTGGTCCATCTTACGAGGTTTCCAATATAACCTTTTCTCACTTAAGTGTTTATGCTTTTGTTTATTTTGATTATTCTAATTACATTATGGATCTTCCGGGCATTGATTTACCCATGGATGGGGATCAGCAGACACCCAGCGTCCTAGAAGAGGGAATTGGAGTCATCAGTAATGCTACCCCTATAGGGATTAGAACTAAATTTGAGCCACTTTTAGGTGATACAGTGCCAGTTATGGAAGAGCAAGTCACTTATGTAGAGAACGGAGAGATTATTGAAACACAAATAGACACCCGAACAGCTTCGGTAGTAAATTGGGGTATGGTATAATGAAAGAAATGTTTTCCCCAGAGCAGTTTTTGCTACAAGACTTAAGGACAATCCCACAAAGGGGAAATTATCCTTTATTGGGAAGAACAATTTTTGATCCCAAAAACTTGCGAATATCTTTAGATGGATCACTCCTGGAGCCCAACAAACGACAACTTGAACAAGTAGTTAGCGGAAAAAACTTTTTTTCTGATATGTGGATAACTAAAGGTTATACTTCCGACGAAGATGCAAGGTATATGTTTTCTTTTGATTTGCAGGCGTTTCTCATTAGTAATAGTCTATATTCTGGACTGTATCAAAATGATGCGGTAGCCACCAAGATATTACAGGGATTTACAGTTAGAACAGGACAACAAGATAGGAGTGATAAAGCAGAAATTTTAAACCTTAACATGAAAAAAAGAAATTTGCATGATAAGGCATATACTTCTATCAATAATCTTGGGACAACTGCTAATGCTGTAATAATAAATCCACAGGCTCATTTTCCCGAAGTCATTATAGAGTCTCCCCGATCTTTTTCGGTAGCGCTAGAAAACATGCACGAAACGTGTCCAGACACCCCATCACGTAATCGCTCTGGAAAAGCAATTGGGGGAGTTATGTTTTTTGAGGGCACTGATAATTATTCTCTAGACAGGCAGGCTCAAAAAAAGGGTAAATATCAATACGGCGTAGACATTACTGTAAAAGACCCAGCAGGAGCCTATTTGTTATCTTTGGCACAAGAAGCAAGAAAGCATGAATTAATGATAGAGCGAGTACATGGCTATATCGTCAACTCGCCACCTCGACCACCGGCTGCTGAAATACCTGAAAATATTACCGATGGATTAGGGTTGTATGATTATGGTCGCCATGTTGTCATAATACCTTTAGAAAGAATAATGATTCTCCGAGATGATGGTGACCAACATACTGCACGAGAAATTTTACATCAAGCCATTTCTTTTTATAGTGAAACTTGTTTCGAGCTTCGGTTACTTTCTTCAGATTCTCAAGATGATTTAGAAAAATATGTAGAAGGAGAACAACTACCAGCTAAACATATTGAACATGTAGTGGCATTGTTGGGCGATTTAGCTTATTATCTTGAGCAAGCTGCTGCTGCTTCTTTCTTAACTAATGCCTCTGGCGAAGAGAGTTTAGAAAAAGATCTACTTGAGCGACGAGGATACTGTCAGAGAAAAATGCCAGTTTTAGAAGTGAGTCATTATTTTGACGAATGTTTTGAATATGGCAAAGACTTTGGGCATGGTTATGCGTATATTGGGTCTGCTGGTTATGAACAAAGATATGGATTGAGGCGAGTAACTCCCATGACTTATCTTCGTCGCATGACCTACGAGTTTAATAAGTATTTTCAAAAAGACGGGAATGAGGCTCCTTCGTGGAATTCTTTGCCCTATAAAGACCCCGCTGCTCAATATTTTACTCCCTATGTGATTAGAGCTAAGGGGACATTTTTAGATAAGTTGCCCCAATATAATTATGCAAGTGTTGATGATACTTCGGCGAGATACGATATTAATAAATATGGACAATTGTTTGCTGCTCTAGTGCAATTTCGAAGTGACTCGAAGTATCCTAATAAGGCTTTTTCAGAAGCTGAGTATAGAGACAGTACAACCTCTAGCGATAACCGCCGTCTCTTTAATGATGTTGTCGATAGTTTGGTTGAACATCATGCCTGCACTATTCAGGAAGTAGAGAACACTTATTTTCCTGTACCTAAAATTCAACCAGATCTATCCCTTCTTAATTTGCGCCCTCCATTTATCCCCAGTGTGTCTATTGCGGGAACACCTAATGTCTCACAAGAATCAGGACCGGATGCATTTCGAGTCATATTAGGGGGTGTAAATAATAATACGAGGCAATCCTTAAATATTAGTCTAGGTTTTTCTTCGCCTTTTGTTTCTGAAGCGCAAAATTCAAAAAATGATAATTTTGAATCAAAAGAAAATACAGGGTTTCAACCATATCCTACTACTGAGCCCCCTATAAAATTAGCCTTCAGTATATTAGGGGAAATGGAAATAGACCCAGAGATCCGAGCGGAGCAAGAAAACCCAGAAGACACATATGAATTTTCAATATTTAATTCATTAAAAAATCAAGCAAAACATATACAACCATCTATTGATTCTATAAATGTAAGAGATAGAATAGAATCTAATTGTTACCTTTTCCCTAATCAAATTAAGTCTGCCTTTGTTATGGCTTTAAGGGATACTCCTCAAGAGGATTTAGGGTCAAATAACTTTGATGCTAAAAGATTTATTCTTGAAGACGTAAATCCACGAAATCCAGAAATGAATGTTAGTTTTTCTCCTGCTTATAATGCAGATGGTTATCTAATAACAGAAGACCCGATGAAAATATACTCTAAATTTATGACTTTCTGGATGAATTATAAACAACTGAGTTGTGTAGAGTATTTAGCCGGATTCGAAACAGTAGGTTTATTTGACGGGGCTTTGTATGTAGATCCGCCACCTACAGGTAGAAATAAACACACAGCTATTCCAGGACAGGAAATGCCAGATGATTTAGAGGCTGCTTCTGTAGAGGCGGCTGTAAGCGGGATAACAAGCCACAATCTTCATCATGAGCATGGATATTATATTGACGAAAACGGAAACGGCTGGACGTCAGAAGCCAGGCACCCAGGGGATAATAGAGTTGCTCATCGCCATCGAATAATAAATTATGAGGTTCAAAGTGCTGCTAGTTTTTGTTACCCAAACTGCCGAGAAGACGGTTACTTGGTTGACGGAGTGGGTCATCATATACATATTTTGCAAGCAACTTCAAGGCTAACAGAAGGAACAGTCCAGCAGGGACCTAGGCTCCGTCCATCTCTTAATGTTTTTACTGGCACTGGTCGAATGTTTGGCAACAATACAGAAGATTTTCTTAATCAGGGAAGCCAAGGGATCGAAGATCATCTCGCTAAAATATCAAATGAGCAAATAAACCCCTTCATAATAACAAACCCAACTACCCCAGCAGGAGGTAATTGGGAGATCAATATCCCGGACGCTCAAGCTATTCAAGGAGCCCCGACCCAAGACCAAACCCCGCCAATTTTCAGATGTTTTGGTAATAAGCTTAAGCGGCCTATTTGGAAAAAAATAACAGTTGAAAAAATAGAAGAAATAGAAAAAGAAACTGATAGATCTCTGTTGTGCAGAGTCAAAACTTTTACCGAAGAATTTCCAGTTATAGATAAAATGGGGATGGAAATAAGGCGATACTCTTCGGCAGGATTGAGGCCCGCAACTTCAGATCTTTTTGATTTACCTATTTATGATGAGTACTTTTTGTTGACAAAAGAATCTAGCCCTATAGTTTTTCCTCCCAGTAAAAAAGTACAAAATCGTATTTTGCCTGGAGGTAAGTTACGTCCACAAGATTTTGAACCCGGAATTGTTGAAATTCCTCAAGACGTTTTGGATCAAATAAGTACAGTTCCAACTCTGGGACCAGGGATCACACCCGCAGGAGTACAATTAGATAACATTCAGCCAGACAGATTAGTTACTCCAAACATATCTCCATCGGTATCTGTTTTGCCTGGAAATATTTCAGTGAGCTATCGATTCAATCCTCGAATAGGTGCATTTACATCACCCACACCTCTAATGCCAAGTAATTTACAGAATGTTTCTTCAGTGGCTATGTCTGGTATGTCCGTACAAGATATGAGCCCCAATGTTGGTGCTAATGTTGGTGCTAATGTTGGTGCTAATGTTGGTGCTAATGTTGGTGCTAATGTTGGTGCTAA